>Ga0180219_1000277_pt1 | contig 48597 bp, 46 predicted proteins | sample eDN3rd30CBELigMG_FD_151338 | JGI IMG/M metagenome (GOLD analysis project Ga0180219, IMG submission 151338) | Enriched Miracle-Growth compost microbial communities from Emeryville, California, USA - eDNA 3rd pass 30_C BE-Lig MG (version 2)... ... | reverse complement strand
CACGATCAACATCCCGTTCTCGCCAACTGATCAAAACCAGTCGGCCGACTATAACCCCGGGATGAAGGGGTCCTTTTTGCACGCCGATCACCCCACGAAGGGGGTGCCTATTGCACGCTGATCCTCACCTTCACAAACTGCTGGAAAAGATCAATTCCGGCCGGTTCACGTTCGACGAGATCGAAGCTGCGTCGAGCATGAACGCAGTGGAAATCATGTTGCACCGCCACAAGTTTCATTTCGCGCAGATCGATCTTCCGCGCGGCGGGCGCGACGGGCATCTGAATTCCAGAACCGTGGAAGCGGAAGAGATTGTCGGAATTATTCTTGGGCGCATTCAGGCTGACGCGGTGCGCTGAGGGACTTAAGGCCGAGGAGTGGGCGACGCCCCTTGGAAGCTCCCGGTGAATGGGCAGTCCATGCTCACGCTACCGGGCCCGAATTCCAAAATCGAGAGATTGCATATTCAAGGGCAAATTGATTGATAATTTCGATCACAGGGGTCGGGTTTTCCAATTTTGTTCCCCCGACATAACGGGCTAGGGGAGGGCTCCCGCAACAAAGGAGCTCTCCATGTCCGTTCTCAATACGACCCTCAAACCCTTCAAGGCCACCGCGTTCAAGGATGGCAAGTTCGTCGACATCACCGACGCCGACGTGAAGGGCAAGTGGGCGGTTTTCTTCTTCTACCCCGCCGATTTCACCTTCGTCTGCCCGACCGAGCTCGAGGATCTGGCCGACATCTATCCGACCCTCCAGAAGATGGACGTCGAGGTCTATTCGGTGTCGACCGACACGCATTTCTGCCACAAGGCCTGGCACGACACCTCGCCGGCGATCGGCAAGATCAACTATTACATGGTCGGCGACCAGAACCACACGCTGTCGAACAATTTCGAAGTCCTGCGTGAGGGCGTCGGCCTCGCCGACCGCGGCACCTTCGTCGTCGACCCCGAAGGCGAGATCCAGCTCCTCGAAATCACGCCCGAGGGCGTGGGCCGCAACGCTGCCGAACTGCTGCGCAAGATCAAGGCGCTGCAGTACTGGGTCAGCCACCCCGGCGAAGTCTGCCCTGCAAAGTGGGAAGAAGGCGCCGAAACCCTCGCGCCCTCGCTCGACCTCGTCGGCAAGATCTAAGCCTTTAATTCACCGTGTGTCCCCGCGAAGGCGGGGACCCAGAGCGTCAGGCCGTCACGCTTGCGGTCTGCTGCTCTGGGCTCCCGCCTGCGCGGGAGCACACGGATGCTTTTCCAGACTACAGGAGCTCTCCCCATGCTCGACGCCAATTTGAAGCAGCAGCTTCAGACCTATCTCGCGAACATCCGCGAACCGATCGAACTCCTCTCGTCGCTCGACGACGGCGCGAAGTCGGTCGAGCTGGCGAGCCTCCTCGACGAAATCGCCTCGTTGTCCGAAAAGGTCAGCGTGCGGCGCGCCAACGACGACGCGCGCCGCCCCAGCTTCCTGATCCGCCGTGCGAGCGACGCGCAAGTCGCCGTGCGCTTCGCCGGTATTCCGCTCGGTCACGAGTTCACCTCGCTCGTCCTCGCGCTGCTGCAGGTCGGGGGCCATCCCCCCAAGACCGCGCCCGAGGTGCTGGAGCAGGTCCGCGCGCTCGACGGCGACTATCATTTCGAGACCTATTTCTCGCTGTCGTGCCAGAACTGCCCCGACATCGTGCAGGCATTGAACCTGATGAGCGTCGTCAACCCGCGCATCACCCATACCGCGATCGACGGCGGCCTGTTCCAGGCGGAGGTCGAGGCGCGTCAGGTGATGGCGGTGCCGACGATCTTCCTCAACGGCGAGAATTTCGGCCAGGGCCGCATGGAGCTCGAACAGATAATCGCGAAGCTCGACACCGGCGCCGAAGCGAAGGCGGCCGAAAAGATCGCTGCCAAGGAGGCGTTCGACGTTCTCGTTGTCGGCGGCGGCCCCGCGGGCGCCGCGGCGGCGATCTATGCCGCGCGCAAGGGCATCCGCACCGGCATCGCCGCCGAACGCCTCGGCGGGCAGGTGCTCGACACCATGGCGATCGAGAATTTCATCTCGGTCCAGCACACCGAGGGGCCGAAGCTCGTCGCGCAGCTCGAGCAGCATGTGAAGGACTATGACGTCGACATCATGACTCTCCAGCGCGCTGAAAAGCTGATCCCGGCGGAGCGCGAGGGCGGCCTGCACGAGGTCCGCCTCGCGAACGGCGCGTCGCTGAAGGCGCGCACCGTGATCCTGTCGACCGGCGCGCGCTGGCGCCAGCTCGGCGTGCCGGGCGAGGACGAGTATCGCAACAAGGGCGTCGCCTATTGCCCGCACTGCGATGGTCCGCTCTACAAGGGCAAGCGCGTCGCGGTGATCGGTGGCGGCAACAGCGGCGTCGAGGCGGCGATCGACCTCGCCGGCATCGTCGCGCATGTGACGCTGATCGAATTCGACAGCCAGCTTCGCGCCGATGCGGTGCTGCAGCGCAAGCTCGCGAGCCTGCCCAACGTCAAGATCATCACCTCGGCGCTGACCACCGAAATCCTCGGCGACGGCGCAAAGGTGACCGGCCTCGCCTACAAGGACCGCAACAAGGACGAACTGCATCAGGTCGAACTGGAGGGCGTGTTCGTCCAGATCGGCCTCGTCCCCAACACCGAATGGCTGAAGGACAGCGTCACCCTGTCGCGCCACGGCGAGATCGAGGTCGGCCATCGCGGCGAGACCAGCCAGGCGGGCATCTTTGCCGCGGGCGACTGCACGACCGTGCCCTACAAGCAGATCGTCATCGCGATGGGCGAAGGGTCGAAGGCGGCGCTGTCGGCGTTCGATTACATGATCCGCCTGCCCGCCGAACTGGAGGCCGAAGCGGCCTGACGAACATTCCTCCCTGCGGCGCAGCCGTGGGGAGGGGACCGCCGCGAAGCGGTGGTGGAGGGGCGGCGCCGTCGCGCCATTGCCCCTCCGTCAGCGCTTCGCGCTGCCACCTACCCATCGCTGCGCGACAGGGAGGATCATTCTACCAGCACGGGCCTTGCCGCGATCGCCTCGAGACAGGCGCGCAGCCGCCGCACCTCGGCTTCCGTGAAATGCAGCCCCAGCTTGCTGCGCCGCCACAGCACGTCGTCGGTGGTTCGCGCCCATTCGCGCGCGGCCATCCACTCGACCTCGGCCGCCGACAGCCCGTGCGCGATCTCGCCGCCCAGATCGTCCCAGTCCTGCGCCTTGCCCAGCCACGCCCGTGCCTCGGTGCCATAGGCGCGGGCGATGCGGTCGGCGGTCGCGCGCGGCAGGAAGGGGTGGGAAAGGCGGATGTCGGCGGCCAACGCCGCCAGGCCGCGCACGGGAAAATCCCCGCCGGGCAGCGGCGCACGGCCGGTCCAGCGCTTGCCGGTCAGCGCCGCGACATGCGCCGCCAGCTCGTCGACCGCATGCTGCGCGACATGACGATAGCTGGTGATCTTGCCGCCATAGATGGTGAGCAGCGGCGCGCCCTCGTCGCAGTCGAGGTCGATGCGATAGCCGCGCGTTGCCGCCTCGGGCTTGCCCGACCCGTCCTCGACCAGCGGCCGCACCCCCGAATAGGTCCACACGACGTCGGCGGGCGTGATCGCGGTGCGGAAATACTGGTTCGCCCCCTCGCACAGATATTCGATCTCCTCGGCGCTCGCGTGGATGGCGTGGAGCGGCCCCTCATGGTCGGCGTCGGTGGTGCCGATCAGCGTGAAATCGCGCTCATAGGGAATGGCGAAGAAAATGCGCCCGTCAGGAAGCTGGAAGAAATAGGCATAGTCGTGGTCGAAGAGCTTTCGTACCACGATGTGCGATCCGCGCACCAGCCGCATCTGATAATCGGGCGGCGCTGCGGCGCGGTGGAGGACGTCGAGCACCGCCGGCCCCGCGGCGTTGACCAGGCTGCGGCCGGTGAAGCGATAGGCGCGGCCACCCTCGCCGGTCGCCTCCACGACCCAGAGCCCGTCCTCGACCCGCATCGCCTCGGCGCGGGTGCGCGGGCGGACGCGCGCGCCCTTGTCGGCGGCATCGCGCGCGTTGAGCAGGACGAGCCGCGCGTCGTCGACCGCCGCGTCCGAATATTCGAAACCGTGGACATAGATGGTCTGGAGCGGCGTCCCCGCGACATGCCGCCTGAGGTCGACCGAGCGCGTCGTGGGCAGTTTCCGGCGCCCCCCGATATGGTCGTAGAGGAACAGCCCGAGCCGCAGCAGCCAGCGCGGCCGCAGCCCGTCGCGATAGGGCAGGACGAAGCGTAGCGGATGGATGATGTGCGGCGCGATGCCCCACAGGATTTCGCGCTCTTTCAGCGCCTCGCGCACCAGGCCGAACTCATAATGCTCCAGATAGCGCAGCCCGCCGTGGATCAGCTTGGTCGAGGCCGAGGACGTGCCCCCGGCCAGATCGTCCGCCTCGAGCAGCAGCACCCGCGCCCCGCGCCCGGCGGCATCGCGCGCGACTCCGGCGCCATTGACTCCGCCGCCGATCACGATGACGTCGTAAGGCTGCGGTGGGTCGGTCATGGTTCTGCTTCTAATGGTCTTTGTTGCGAAAGGGAATCTTCCCTCCTCTTCAAAGGTTCACGCTCTCTCCCCTTCAGGGGAGAGGGCTATGGCCCGTTCCCGTCCCGCAGGAAGGGCCCGTGCATAACGCTCGCCGCAAAGCTATGCGGCCTACGTATGCGCGTTGCAATCGCCCCGCGCATTCGCCACTTTCATCAGGAATATCCAAGGGGAACGCCGTGAGCGTCAAAGTCGAGACATTGATATTGTTCGGGGCGACGGGCGACCTCGCCCATCGGATGCTCTTCCCCTCGCTCTACAATCTCCACATGGACGGGCTGCTCGCCGACGGGCTGACGATCATCGGATCGGGGCGCAGCGCGCTCGACCGCACCGCCTTTCACGCGCAGGTGCGCGAAGCGCTCGCCGAGCATCTGCCCGAGGATCGCATCGACCCCGCGATCGTCGACACGTTCCTCGACCGGATCGACTATTGCGCGGTCGATGCGGGGAAGGGCGCCGGCTACGACGATCTCGCCGCGCTGCTCGGCGAGCGGATGGCGCGGCCGATCGGCGTCTATCTGTCGACCCCGCCGTCGATGTTCGGCCCGATCGCGCAGGGACTTGCCGCAGCGAACATCGCCTGCGCCGAATGCCGGATCGCGATGGAAAAGCCGATCGGTCACGACCTCGCCTCGTCGCGCGAGGTCAACGCCCAGGTCGGCGACGCCTTCGCCGAGGATCGCGTGTTCCGCATCGATCATTATCTCGGCAAGGAAACGGTGCAGAATCTGCTCGCGCTGCGCTTTGCCAACAGGCTGTTCGAACCGCTGTGGAACGCGCAGGCGATCGATCATGTCCAGATCACCGTCGCCGAGACGGTCGGGCTCGAAGGGCGCGTTTCCTATTATGACGGCGTCGGCGCGCTGCGCGACATGGTGCAGAACCACATGCTGCAGCTGCTCGCGATCATCGCGATGGAGCCGCCCGCCAGCGTCTCCTCGACCGCGGTGCGCGACGAAAAGGTGAAGCTGCTCCGGTCCTTGCGCAAGATGAACGCCGAGGACGTCAAGGCGCACAGCGTCAAGGGCCAGTATACGGCGGGCGCCGTGAACGGAGAGGCGGTCGCGGGCTATGCCGACGAACTCGGCAAACCGTCGAACACCGAAACCTTCGTGGCGCTCAAGGCGTTCATCGATAACTGGCGCTGGAAGGGCGTGCCCTTTTACCTGCGCACCGGCAAGCGCATGCCGCAGCGCCAGTCCGAAGTGCTGATCCAGTTCAAGCCGGTGCCGCACAATATCTTCGCCCGCGTCGGCGCGGCGAAGCTCGACCCCAATGTGATGATCATCAATTTGCAGCCCGAAGAGAATATCCGCGTCAAGGTGATGGCGAAGCAGCCCGGCCTCGACCGCGAGGGCGTCAAGCTGCGCGAGGTCAATCTGGACGTGTCGCTGTCGCACAGCTTCGCGGGCGAGCGGCGGCGCATCGCCTACGAACGATTGCTGCTCGACTTCATCGAGGGCGACCAGACCCTGTTCGTGCGCCGCGACGAGGTCGAAGCGCAATGGCAGTGGATCGATTCGATCCGCGATGCCTGGGCCGCGGTCGACATGGCGCCGCAGACCTACACCGCGGGAAGCTGGGGCCCGTCGAGCGCGATCGCGCTGATCGAGCGCGACGGGGCGAGCTGGCATGATTGAGGGAAAAACGTCGCCCCTGCGAAAGCAGGGGCCGCAGGCCGCCTCGCGCCATGCCGATAGGCGGCTCCAAACGTCATCCCGGCGAAAGCCGGGATTTCGTGCTGTCTCGTGCTTCGCCGATAGCGATCCCGGCTTTCGCCGGGATGACGAGGAATAGTCATGACTGATCTCCACCCCACCATCGCCCGCGTCACAGACCGCATCATCCGCCGCAGCGCCGGGCCCCGCGCCGCCTATCTCGACCTGATGGAGCGTCAGCGCGAGGCCGGCACCAATCGCGGCATATTGTCGTGCGGCAACCTCGCGCACGGCTTCGCCGCCTCGGGCGAGGACAAGCCGGCGATCCGCGGCGGCGCGGCGATGAACATCGGCATCGTTACCGCCTATAACGACATGCTTTCGGCGCATCAGCCCTATGGCCGCTATCCCGAGCAGATCAAGGTCTTCGCGCGCGAAAAGGGCGCGACCGCGCAGGTCGCTGGCGGCGTTCCCGCGATGTGCGACGGTGTGACGCAGGGGCAGGCGGGCATGGACCTGTCGCTGTTCAGCCGCGACACGATCGCGCAGGGCACCGCGATCGCGCTCAGCCATGCGATGTTCGAGGGCGCGCTGCTGCTCGGCATCTGCGACAAGATCGTCCCCGGCCTGCTGATCGGCGCGCTGCGCTTCGGCCATCTGCCGACGATCCTCGTCCCCGCGGGGCCGATGCCCTCGGGCCTTCCCAACAAGGAAAAGGTCCGCGTGCGCCAGCTCTATGCCGAGGGCAAGGCGAGCCGCGACGATCTGCTCGAGGCCGAATCCGCCTCCTATCACAGCCCCGGCACCTGCACCTTCTACGGCACCGCCAATTCGAACCAGATGATGATGGAGCTGATGGGGCTGCACGTCCCCGCCGCCGCCTTCGTCAATCCGGGCACGAAACTGCGGCGGGAACTGACCCGCGCGGCGACGCACCGGCTGACCGAGATCGGCTGGAACGGCAACGACTATCGTCCGCTCGCGCGCTGCATCGACGAAAAGGCGATCGTCAACGCGTGCGTAGGCCTGCTCGCGACCGGCGGCTCGACCAATCATGCCATCCACCTGCCCGCGATCGCGCGCGCGGCGGGGATCGTCGTCGACTGGCAGGATTTCGACGAGCTCAGCCACGCGGTGCCGCTGCTCGCGCGCGTCTATCCGAACGGCGCCGGTGACGTGAACATGTTCCGCGACGCGGGGGGCATCGGCTTCGTCGTCCGGGAACTGCTCGGCGCCGGGCTGCTCCACGGCGACCTGCTGACCGTCGGCGGCACCATGGCGGACTATGGCAGCGAGCCGGTGCTCGTGAACGACGAGCTCCACTGGCAGGCGGCCCCCGCCGAGACGCGCGACGAGGCGATGCTGCGTCCGGTCGCGCAACCCTTTTCGCCCGACGGCGGGATGCGGCTGCTGTCGGGCAATCTCGGCCGCGCGATCATCAAGACCAGCGCGGTCGACGAGGACCGCTGGACGATCGAGGCGCCCGCGCGCATCTTCGACGACCAGAATCAGGTGATCGCGGCGTTCAAGGCGGGCGAACTCGACCGCGACGTCATCGTCGTCGTCCGCTTCCAGGGCCCGCGCGCCAACGGCATGCCCGAACTGCACAAGCTGACCCCGGCGCTCGGCGTGCTGCAGGACAAGGGCTTTCGCGTTGCGCTGCTCACCGACGGACGCATGTCGGGCGCGAGCGGCAAGGTGCCCGCGGTGATCCACCTCTCGCCCGAGGCGCTGCCCGGCATCGACGGCGCCAGCGGCCCGCTCGCCTTTCTGCGCGACGGCGACATGGTCCGCATCTGCGCGCGCACCGGAGAGGTCGCGGCGCTGGTCGACGAGGTCGAATGGGCGGCGCGCGCGCCAGCCGCGCCGCCGCCGCCGGGGCTCGGCGTCGGACGCGAACTGTTCGCCCTCTTCCGCCTCCACGCCAACGAAGCCGAAAAGGGCGGCTCGGCGATATTGGCGGCGATGGAAACGGTGGTCTGACAGTCCGTCATCCCGGCGAAAGCCGGGATCGCTGGCGACCCACGCGCAACGATCAACCCGATCCCGGCTTTCGCCGGGATGACGATGAAAGAAGAGTTGGAAAATGGCAGAATCGGGCATCGAACAGATCATGCGGCTCGCGCCGGTCATCCCGGTCATCGTCATCGACCGCGTCGAGAATGCGGTGCCGCTCGCCGAGGCGCTCGTCGCCGGCGGCCTGCCGGTGCTCGAGGTGACGCTGCGCACCCCCGCCGCGCTCGACGCGATGAAGGCGATGAAACAGGTCGCCGGCGCTGTCGTCGGCGCCGGCACGGTGCTGAACCCGCGGATGCTGAACGACGCGCTGGATGCCGGGGCCGAGTTCATCGTCTCGCCCGGCCTCACCGACAGCCTCGGCGAAGCGGCGGTGGCGGCCGGCATCCCCTTCCTGCCGGGCGTCGCCAATGCGTCGAACATCATGATGGGCCTAGATATCGGGCTCGACAGCTTCAAATTCTTCCCCGCCTCGACCAGCGGCGGCGTCGCGGCGCTGAAGGCGCTGACGGGGCCGTTCGGCGGCATCAACTTCTGCCCCACCGGCGGCATCACTGCCGCGACCGCACCCGAATGGCTCGCGCTCGACGCGGTGCGCTGCGTCGGCGGGAGCTGGGTCGTCCCGCCGGGCCCGCTCGACCCCGCGAAGGTCGAAGCTCGCGCGCGCGAGGCGGCGGCGCTCAAATCATAGCGTCATCCCGGCGAAAACCGGGATTTCCATCGATCGGGCGCCAACCCCTCCCTGCCTCGTCACCCCGGACTTGATCCGGGGTCCCGCTCAGCGACGCCAAAAGTGGGACCCCGGATCAAGCCCGGGGTGACGATGGAAGCAGATTCACGCTCCTGCTTTCAAACGGAGTCGCCACCGGCGAATGGACGCATTGCCTAACCCCCTTTTACCTGCCATCGTGCGGGAAAGGCGGCACTTAGCCGCTGGTGGGGAGGTGCGCGTGCCGAGGCCGCAGCCGCATCTGGAAGAGGTTCTGGCGTCCGAGCCCGGCGCGCATATCGCCGCGCTCTTCGATTTCGACGGCACGATCATCGCCGGTTATTCGGCAACCGCGATGCTGCGCGAGAAATTCCAGCGCCGCGAGATGTCGGTCGAGGAGATCGCCGAGACCGCGAACGTCATCGCGCAGCATAGCCTCGGCAACATCGGCTTTTCCGGCCTGATGACCGCCGCCGCCAAATTCATGAAGGGCGTCGAGGAGGAAAGCTTCGTCACCTTCGGCGAGGAACTCTACAAGAAGCATATCGCGCGCAAGATCTATCCCGAAACCCGTGCGATCATCGAGGCGCATCGGGCGAAGGGGCACCGCGTCGCGATCATCTCGTCGGCGACGATCTATCAGATCGAACCGACCGCGCGCGACCTCGGCATCACCGACATCAAATGCTCGGCGTACGAGATAGAGGATGGCGTGTTTACGGGCGAGATCGTCCGGCCCCTGTGCTTCGGCGAGGGCAAGGTACTCGCGGCCGAGGAACTCGCCGCCGAATATGGCCTCGATTTGGGCCAGAGCTTCTTCTACTCGGACAGCGACGACGACATCGAACTGCTCGAACGCGTCGGCAAGCCGCGCCCGCTCAACCCCAATCTCAAGCTCAAGGCGATTGCCGACGAGCGCGGCTGGCCGGTGCAGCGCTTCGCGAGCCGCGGCACGCCGACCTGGGTCGACTATACCCGCACCATCTATGCGACCGGTTCGCTCGTCGGCGCCTTCGCCGCCGGGCTGCCGATCTGGGCGCTGACCCGCTCGCAGCGCGAGGCGGTCAATTTCTCGCTCGGTCTGTTCGGCGATTTCGCGACCGCGATCACCGGCGTCGAGCTGGAGGTCGAGGACGAGCGCCATCTCTGGTCGTCGCGCCCCTGCGTCTTCATCTTCAACCATCAGAGCAAGGCGGACGTGATGATCCTCGCCAAGCTCATCCGCCGCGACATGGGCGCGGTGGGGAAGAAGGAGATCCGCGACATCCCCATCCTCGGCAAGCTGATGGAATGGGGCGGCACCGTCTTCGTCGACCGCGCCGACGGCCAGAGCGCGATTCGGGCGATGGAGCCGCTGGTCGACGCGATCCGCCACGACGGAAAGTCGATCTGCATCGCGCCCGAGGGCACCCGCACGCTGACCCCGAAGCTCGGCGCCTTCAAGAAGGGCGCCTTCCACCTCGCGATGCAGGCGGGGGTGCCGATCGTCCCCATCGTCATCCACAACGCCACCGACGTCGCGCCCAAGAACGAGTTCGTGATGCGTCCCGCGACGGTGCTCGTCACCGTGCTGCCGCCGGTCGACACTTCGGAGTGGAGCGTACGGAACCTGAACGCGCATGTCCGCGAGGTGCGGAACCTGTTCCTGCGCACGCTGGGGCAGGTGGAGGAGGGAGAGAAGACCGAGGCGCCGCCGCCGAAACCTGCGAAGAAAGCCACCGCCAAGGCCGCACCCGCGAAGAAGCCGGCGCCGAAGAAAAAGCCGGCCACGAAGAAGCCCTCTCCCCGCGAGGGAAGGACAGCCTAGAGCATGAATCACTTCGTCATTGCGAGCGAAGCGAAGCAATCTCCAGCCGTCGGATCTGGACCATCTTTGCGAACGGGAGATTGCTTCGTCGCTACGCTCGTCGCAACGAAGGGAGAGGAGTGAAGCCGTGGCCGACGGAACGCCCCGCGCGCCCGTCGCTTTCCAGGCCGCCGCGGCCGACCGCCTCTACATCATCGACGCGCGCAACCGGGTCGAACGGCGCGTGCTGCTCGACTGGGTCCACGCGACCGCGGGCGACCTCGGCGGCGATCAGGCTCCGCAATGGGTCAGCCTGTCGATTGCCGACGGCGACCATGCGCTCGATCTCGACACGCTCGCGGCGCGCCTCGCCGACGCGGCGGGCCAGCAGGTCGTGCCGCTGCGCGTCGCGTGGCGCATCCCTCATTTCGAGCGCGAGCGCGCGCTTCAGTTCCGCCACCTGATCTTCGGCGACCCGCGCCAGCCGGGGCCGCTGCGCGCGCGGCTCATCCTGTGGCGCGACCGCCGCCGCGCGCAGATCTTGGTCGGCGAGGCGGCGACCGAGGATGCGCTCCGGGCGCGCTTTCTCGCCCAGACCGGCGGCGGCGACGGCGCGGAGGGCGGGAGCGAGTTCGCCGCCTTCGTCGCGCGGCAGGCGGGGCTCGCGCTCGACGTTGCCGAGCGCGGCATCCGCGGTACCCGCTACAAGGTGCCGCGCTTCGTCGCCGACAGCCTGCGCACCAGCCCCAAGTTCCGCGCCGCGCTCGCCGACCTCGCGCAGCAGCTCGGCCGCCCGGTCGCCGACCTCTACCGCGAGGCGCGGCCGCTGATGAAGGAGGTCATCGCGACCCCCGGCGCGCTGTTCCTCGACCTGCGCGCGCGGCTCGACCGCATGATGTTCGGCGGCTACGCGCCCGAGATGGAGGTCGCCGCCGCCGAGCTGGTGAAGCTGCGGTCGGTGCTGCGCGAGCATCCGACCTGCATCCTCTTCACCCACAAGACCTATATCGACGGCGCGACGCCCAGCCGCCTCGCCTATGAGAACGATCTGCCGATGCTCCACAGCTTCGGCGGCGCCAACCTCGACTTCGCGGTGATGGGGCAGTTCTTCCGCCGATCGGGGATGATCTTCGTTCGCAGGAGCTTCCGTGACCAGCCGGTCTACAAGCTGGTGCTGCGCCACTATATCGCCTGGCTGCTCGCCAAGCGCTTCCCGCTGAGCTGGGCGTTCGAGGGCACGCGCTCGCGCCTCGGCAAGCTGATGCCGCCCAAATACGGCCTGATGAAATATGTCCTCGACGCGGCGCACGCGACGGGAACCGGGGGCGTGCATTTCGTCCCCTTCGTCACCAGCTTCGACCTGATCCGCGACGTCGAGGAATATGCCGCCGAACAGACCGGGCGGAGCAAGAAGCCCGAATCGCTGTCCTGGTTCCTGGGCTATATGAAGAGCCTGCGGGCGCCGTCGGGCCGCATCCGCATCGACATCGGCGAGCCGGTGGTCATCGCGGCGGCGCCCGGCCCGGACGACAAGCGCGCGCTCGAACGGATCGCCTTCTCGGTCGCGGTCGAGGCGAACCGCGTGACCCCGCTCACCGTCACCTCGGTCCTTTGCCTGATCCTGCTCGGCACCGCGCCGCGCGGCGTGACCGAAGGCGAGATGCGCGTGACCATCGATCGGTTGAAGGCCTGGGCACGCGAGCGTGATATCCGCCTTAGCCGCGAACTCGAAAGCGGCGACGATGCGGCGCTTGCGGCGACGCTCGACACGCTCGTCGCGAGCGGCCTGTTGACCCGTTTCGCGGCGGGCAGCGAAACCGTATATTCGATCGAGCCCGCCCATCATCCGATGGCCAGCTATTACCGCAACATCATCGCGCATCATTTCCTCGATCGCGCGATGATCGAGCTCGCGCTGTTCGAACTGCGCGACGCCGACGGCCGCGATGCAACCGACGCCTTCTGGGCGCGCATCGACCGGCTGCGCGACCTGTTCAAGTTCGAATTCTTCTATCCGCCGCGCCCCGCGCACCGCGCCGCCATAGAGGCCGAACTCGCGCGCATCGACCCCGCCTGGGCGAAGCGCCTCGCAAGCGGTGACCGCGGTGTGGCGCAGCTCATCCGCCGCTGCCAGCCGCTTGTCGGCCATGCGATATTGCTGCCCTTCGCCGAGGCCTATTCCGTCGTCGCCGACATCCTCGCCCGCGCGCGGCCCGGCGATGCGGTCGACGAAAAGGCGCTGCTCGATGCCGCGCTGGTCGAGGGGCGCCAGGCGTGGCTACTGCGCCGGATCAGCAGCGAGGCTGCAATCGGCAAGCTGCTGTTCGCCAACGGCCTGTCGCTGATGCGCCACATGGGGCTCGCCGAGACTGCGACTCCCGACGCCCTCAAGGCGCGCCGCGCGCTGCTGATGGAATTGCGCGGCCTCGCCACCACCATGGAATCGATGCGCCTTGCCACCTTGGCGCTGGCGGATCGATTACCGGGAGGGTCGGGTGCCTAAGCCACCGCCCAATTTCGTCATCCCGGCGAAGGCCGGGATCTCACCCTCGCCTTCTATTGCCACGGAGAGATCCCGGCCTTCGCCGGGATGACGACCAACGGAGGAGGATAGGATGCTCAAACAGCTCAGCGCACAGGACGCTCAGTTCCTCTATACGCAGACCGCGAACAATCTGACGCACATCATGGGCATCTACATCTACGATCCCTCGACCGCGCCCGGCGGCTTCGTGCGGTTCAAGGACATCATCGCCCACGTTGAAAGCCGCGTCCACACCTCGCCCCTGTTCCGGCGCCGCCTCCACCGGCTACCCTTCGACGTCGACCATCCCTATTGGGTCGAGGACGAGCATTTCGATATCGAGGCGCATATGAGCCACGCGCGCCTGCCCGAACCCGGCGACTGGCGCCAGTTCTGCATCGCGGTCGCGCGCTGGTTCTCGAAGCCGATGGACATGAACCGCCCGCTCTGGGACATCTATATCATCGAGGGGCTGGACCGGATCGAGGGTATCCCGCCGGGCAGCTTCGCGATGCTCCACCGCGTCCACCATGCCGCGGTCGACGGCGCTTCGGGCGCGCACGCCTTCATCGCGATGAGCGACATCGACGCGGCGGGCACGCCGGCGATCGCGGAGCCGCCGCCGGTCGAGCCGCTGGGCCGCGCACCGTCGAGCGCGGAGACGGTGACGCGCGCCTGGTCCGCCTCGCTCCAGTCGCCGGTCAAGTTCATGAACGCGCTGATGAAGGTGTCGCCGGCGGTCATCGCCTCGGCGCGCAAATCCATCGCCGAGGGCGGGATGGCGGCGGGCGTGCCCGAAACGCGCTTCAACGTCCCGGTCGGCCCGCACAAGATGTTCGACGGCACGACGGTGGCGCTCGCCGACGTCGCGGAGATCCGCAGGAAGGTGCCCGGCGCCACGGTCAACGATGTGGTGATCGCGACCGTCGGCGGGGCGCTCCGCAAATATCTGGCGCAGCACAAGGAATTGCCGAAGGAAAGCCTCGTCGCGGTCGCGCCGATCAACCTGCGCGGCAAAGAGAAGGGAGCGGGGAAAGCCTCGACCCCCGGCAATCAGGTCTCGGCGATGAGCGTGCCGGTCCGCACCGACATCGCCGATCCGCTCGAACGCCTCGCCGCGATCCGCGACTATACGGTCGAGGCAAAGGAGGCGAAGGCGGGCGTCAGCGCCCGGATCATGACCGACCTGTCGCAGCACATCCCCGGCGCGACGATGGCCGCGGTCGCGCGCATCCTGACCAGCGAGCGTTTCGCGGTGCGCGGCACCAACCTCTTCATCTCGAACGTCCCGGGCGCGCAGGTGCCGCTCTATCTGGCGGGCGCCCGGCTCGTGCAGCAGTTCGGCGCAGCGCCGCTCGCCAACAATATGGGTCTGTTCGTCGCCACCCCCAGCTACAACGGCCGTATCGCCTTCTCGCTGATCTCGGAACGCGCGATCATGCCCGACATCGCCTTCTTCCGCACCTGCATCGACGCCAGCTTCGTCGACCTGATGAAGGCACCGCCGAAGGTCGAAACGGCGAAGACGGTCAAGGCAAAACCGAAGGCGAGTGGGAAGACTCCGAAACCGGCGAAGACCAAGACTCCGGTGAAAGGAAAGAAGAATCCCTCCGCGTCGTCACCCCGGACTTGATCCCGGGTCCCGCTTCCCCCCGCCGAGATGACGAGGGTGGGCGGCGAAACCAAAACAGTTGCCAAAGGCAACGCAACCGGCAAGGATCGCGGAAAATCAAGGTAACATAGGACCACCGCCCCATGCTCTTCACCCCCACGCTCAGCGCCGATGCCGCGCTTGCCAGGGCCGCGGACTATGCCGCCTGGTCGAAGGCCGCGCAGGCGCATGACGCCAGGTCGGGAATGCAGGCGTGGCGCGACGCCGACGAGAGCGAGCATTTCGACCATCGCGCGATCCGTGCCCGCCTCGACCGGCTGCGCGAGTTGTCCGCCGCAGGCGACATCAAGGGACTGCTCTTCACCCTCAACGAGGGCATCCACGGCAATATCGACGGCATGGGTAACGAGCGTCTCTATCAGAAGGCTCGTTTCGGGACCAAGCGGCTGATCGAGGATTATGTCGCGGAAGTCGTCGCGGCGCTCGACCGCATCGCCGCGTCGCGCGCGATCCCGCGCGAGGAAAAGCGCGATTTCTTCCGCCGCGCCCAGCATTGCTACGGCCGTTCGGCGCTGCTGCTCTCGGGCTCGGGCAGCTTCCTCTTCTTCCACATCGGCGTCGTCGAGGCGCTGTGGAGCGAGGGCGTGCTGCCGACCATCCTCGCGGGGTCGAGCGGCGGGTCGATCGTCGCGGCGATCGTCTGCACCCGGCGCGACCGCGAAATCGGCGCCTTCCTCGCCAGCGACCGGCTCGCCAATCCCGACCGCGATCCCGAACGGCGCCGTCTCGACCCGGGCGAGGTTGCGGATCGCCTCGCCGACCTCATCCCCGACCTGACCTTCCAGCAGGCGTTCGAGGTCAGCGGGCGGCACCTCAACGTCTCGGTCGCTCCGGCCGAAAAGCACCAGAACGGCCGCCTCCTGAACGCGATCACCGCGCCCAACGTGCTGATCCGCGAGGCGGTGCTCGCCTCCTGCGCGGTGCCCGGCGTCTTCCCGCCCGTCATGCTGATGGCGCGCGGCGAGGACGGCGCGCGCGTTCCCTATCAGCCCGACCGGCGCTGGGTCGACGGGTCGGTGACGCACGACATCCCGACCCGGCGCCTCGAGCGCCTCTATGGCGTCAACCATCATATCGTCAGCCAGGCCAACCCGCTCGCGCTGCCCTTCGCGACCGACACGCGCAAGCAGATGGCGCCGGTCGAGGCGATCCAGCACGCATCGCTGGCGACCTTCAAGGCGTGGCTCAACGCCAATATGACGATCTTCCGCAAGCCGCTCGAACTGGTGCCGCCCCTCAACAGCCTCGCCAATATGGCGCGATCGGTCATCAACCAGGAATATACCGGCGACATCAACATCATCCGTCCGCCCCGATACTGGTCGCCGACCAAGATTCTCTCCGACCTTGGGCAGGAGGATATCGACGATCTGATCGACACCGGCCGCCGCACCGCTTGGCCAAAGATCGAGATGGTGCGCACCCAGACCGCGATCAGCCGCGCGCTCGACGCGATCCTCGCGAAGATCGACCGGCGCGGCGACGACGGGCCCGGCCACCGCGCCGGCGCGCTCGCGGACCCGGTGCGGTGAGCGCCGACAATGCGCCGCTCAGCCTCCCGCCGTGGCAGGGCGGCGACGGCGCGGCCCTCGCGGTCACCCGCTGGCTGCCGTCCGGCGACCCCAGGGCGGTAGTGCTGCTCGCCCACGGCTATGCCGAGCACGCCGGCCGATACGGCCATGTCGCGGCGCGGCTGACCGCGGCGGGCTACGCCGTCTATGCCGTCGACCATTGGGGCCATGGCAAGTCGGACGGCGCGATGGGCTATGTGCCCCGCTTCGCCCTCTATGTGCAGGGCATGGCGGCGCTGATCGAGCGCGTGCGCGAGGCGTGGCCCGGCAAGCCGCGCCTGCTCCTCGGCCACAGCATGGGCGGGCTGATCGCGACGCTGCTCCTGATCGAACACCAGCGCGATTTCGCCGTGGCGGCGCTGTCCGGCCCCGCGATCCTGACCCCCGCGCCGCCGTCGAGGTTGACCATCTGGCTCAGCCGCTTCCTGTCGCGCTATGTCCCGCGCGCCGGGGTGATGAAGCTCGACCCCGCCGGGGTGAGCCGCGACCCCGCCGTCGTCGCCGCCTATCTCGCCGATCCCTTCGTCCACGGCGGCAAGATGAGCGCGCGGCTCGCGGCCGAGATGTTCGACGCGATGGCGCGGGCGCGCGAGGGAGCCGGGGCGATCACGCTGCCGCTCCTCCTCCAGCACGGCGCCGAAGACCGCCTCACCGCGCCCGAAGGCTCGCGCTTCCTGTTCGACCATGTCGCCTCGGTCGACAAGCGGCTCGAAATCTATCCGGGCCTGTTCCACGAAATCTACAACGAGCCCGAGCGCGACGCGGTGCTGGACGACCTGATCGGCTGGTTCGACGGGCATGTCCCCCTCTCGCCTTCACGGGAGGCGCAAAAGGAGACGCCATGAAATTCCTTCTCGTCCTCCTCGTCGCCCCGCTGATCGCGCTGGCGCTGCTCTATTTCCTCTTCCCCGGCCGCCTTGTCGCCTTCGGCCGCTGGCTGCTGCGCCGCCGCGGCGGGCTGGTGGAAAGGCGCGTGACGGTCGACGGGCGCGTCTGGCCCTATCTCGAGGGCGGCGATCCCGCGAAGCCGACGCTGCTGCTCGTCCACGGCTTTGCCGGCGACAAGGACAATTGGCCGATGCTCGCCGCCTATCTGCGCAGCTATCGCGTCATCGCGCCCGACCTGCCAGGCTTCGGAGAGAATGAGCGTAACCCGCAGCTCGCCTATGACATCGCGGCGCAGACCGCGCGTTTGAAGGACTTTATCGACGCGCTCGGGCTCGACCGGCCGCACATCGCCGGCAACAGCATGGGCGGCTGGATCGCGCTGCGCTATGCGCTCGACTATCCGGACGCGCTCGCCAGCCTGATCCTGCTGAACAACGCGGGGGTGAAGGGCGCGGACGAAAGCGATCTCGAGAAACAGGCGGCGAATCAGGATTACAACCCGCTCGTCATCGCCAATCTGGCCGACGCCGACCGACTGGTTGCGATGGTCGTCCACAAACCACCGCATATCCCCGCGCGGCTCAAGCCTGCGCTCTACCGCGACGCGCTCAAATATCGCGACCAGCTCGACGGCATCTTCTGGATTATCGCGTCGGAAATGCGCGATCACCCGCTCAACGACCGGCTCGGCGAGGTCAGGGTGCCGACGCTGATCCTCTGGGGCCGCCACGATCGGCTGATCGACGTGAGCTGCGTTCCCGTCCTCGAAGCCGGCATCGCGGGCGCGCAGGCGCAGATCTTCGAGCATGTCGGCCACGTCCCGATGATCGAGGACCCCAAGGCGACAGCCGCCGCGATCAAGGGCTTCCTCGCCAATCTCCCTTAGCCCTTCGTCACCCCGGACTTGATCCGGGGTCCCGCTTTCCACCATCGCCGAGCGGGACCCCGGATCAAGTCCGGGGTGACGATGAGGGCATCTTGCCAACCTCTTCCCGGCGCGCCACTCTCGCACCAAAGAAGGGGAGGGGCTTATGCGGCTCAGGGTCGGACTGCTCGGCGGGGGAAGCTGGGGCACCACGGTCGCGTCGGTGGTGTCGCGCAACGCGCCGATCATGCTGTGGGCGCGCGACGCCGCGACCGTCGACGGCATCAACCGGCTGCACGAAAACCACAAATATCTCCCCGGCATCAAGCTGCCGCCGGCGCTGCGCGCGACCGCCGACATGGCGGAGGCGGTGGCGGGAGCCGACGTGCTCGTCGTCGGCGTGCCCTCGCACAGCTTCCGCGCCGTGCTCGAAGAGGCGAAGCGCCACCTGCGCCCATGGGTCCCGGTCATCAGCCTGACCAAGGGGCTGGAACTCGACACCGAAAAGCGGATGACCGAGCTGATCGAGGACATTCTGCCCGGCCATCCGGTCGGCGTCCTCACCGGCCCCAATCTCGCGCGCGAGATCATGGGCGGGCAGGCGGCGGCGAGCGTGCTGTCGATGGAGGACGAGATCGTCGTCCGCGCGCTCCAGCCGCTGTTCCATTCGGGCCTGTTCCGCGTCTACACCAACACCGACCTGCTCGGCTGCGAGCTCGGGGGAGTGCTCAAGAATATCGTCGCGATCGCGGTGGGCATGGGCGACGGGCTCGGCGCCGGCGACAACACCCGCGCCGCGCTGATGACGCGCGGCTTGGCGGAGATCACCCGGCTCGGCGTCGCGATGGGCGGCCGCGCCGAAACCTTCGCCGGTCTCGCCGGCATGGGCGACCTGATCGCGACCTGCACCAGCCCGCTGTCGCGCAACCGCCACGTTGGGGTCGAACTCGGCAAGGGGCGGGCCATCGACGCCATCGTCGCGGACATGCACATGGTCGCCGAAGGGGTGAAGAGCGCCCCGACCGTCATCGCGCTGGCGCGGCAGCACGGCATCGACATGCCGATCGCGCGCGACGTGTTCGACGCGACGCAGGGCCGCCGCAGCGCGCAGGAGATATTCCGCGGCCTCCTGCGCTCCTCGGTCGGCGACGAGGCGCATCCCGGCTAGGAACAAAGCGCGATTCCACCGCGGGCCGTGCACTTCCCCTTTCGGACAAGGGAGCGACCCCCGGCGAAAGCCGGGGTCCATGCGATGCAGGCGCGCGCCATCTGGACCCCGGCTTTCGCCGGGGATCACCAACTTTCCTGTCTCAAGGGTATAAGCACTGCGGGCCGTGCTATTTCGGGGTCGAGCCGGGAATAAAAGCCCGCGCTCCTTCGTTCTTCTCCTGACCACCGGGTCCAAAGGAGAAAGACGATGAAAAAATGGACGGTTCTGGCCGCATTTCTGGCTCTCCCCGCCGGCGCCGCCGTGGCGGCGGTGCCCTATGACGCGATGCCGCCGGGCTTCGATCGGCCCGAAATCCGCACGGTTCCCATCGCCGGCATCGTCAATCAATATTGGTACAACTACAAGGCGGACATCCTCGAGGCCGAAAAGGAGCTCGGCAGCGACCTGCGCCACGCGACCGACCGCGAGGACCGCTGGGACGCCTGGGACGAATGGGCGACCGAGGTCGTCGACGCCGACAAGGATTATGTGAAGGAAATGCGCAAGAAGGGCTATCGCGTCGGCCGCGTGACGGTCGGCTGACCCTCCCCCGGAGCTGTTCGGGGTCGCAAGGGAAGGGCGGGCGTCGCAACGGCCCCGCCCTTTCTTTCATGGCGGCATATGTTCGGCACGATCCTCCCTGCGGCGCAGCCGTGGGGAGGGGGACCGCCGCGAAGCGGTGGTGGAGGGGCGGCGAGCGCCAGCGAGCGCTTGCGCGCTTGACCCCTCCGTCAGCCCTTCGGGCTGCCACCTCCCCATTGCTGCGCGACAGGGAGGATCGTTGAAGCCCCATTCCAAATCTACTCAATAATTCCGCGGCATCCCCGGCACATGCCTGGCGACATAGGACAGGATCATGTTCGTGCTTGCAGGCCCGACCCTATGCGCCCGCCTCCGCCAGCAGCGCCTCGGCTTCGTCGCCCTGCCAGTCGATCGCGCCCATGACGCGCCAGACTTCCTTGCCCTCGGCGTCGTAATAAATGCTCGTCGGCAATCCGCCTGCCGCCGCATCGAGCAACGCATTCCCGGGGTCGAGATAGGGCTGCAGCGTCGTCAGTCCGGCTTTCTGGAACCAGGGGTCGACGACGTCGGCCCCTTGCAGGTCCATCGCAACCGCGATCACCTGCATCGTGTCGCCCCGCGCCGCGGCGAGCTTGTCGAGCGTCGGCATCTCGGCGACGCAGGGCGCGCACCAGGTCGCCCACAGATTGACGAGCAGCGGCTTGCCCCGGAACGCCGCCAGCGTCACCGGCGCGTCGTCGGGGCCGCGAAAGGCGGCGGCGGGCGCCGTCCCGCCCGCATGGCTGCGGTCGACCACATGCTGGAACGTCTCGACACCGCGCGCCGCTTCGTTGCCCGAAATATTTGCTTGGGGCGCGCCCGCTTGCTCCTCGCGGTGCTTTTCCCTATCGCAGCCCGCGACCGATCCGGCCAGCAGCAGGGCGAGGATCGCGATTTTCGGATTTGGGACGCGGCGGATGACGGATTCTCCGGATAGCAACAGCATGTGGGGCGGCCGCTTCGGTGGCGGACCCGCGGCGATCATGCAAGAGATTAACGCCTCGATCCCCGTCGACAAGCGATTGTGGGAAGAGGATATCGCCGCCAGCCGCGCCCACGCCGCGATGCTCGGCGCGCAGGGGATCATCGCCGCCGCCGACGCCGCCGCGATCGACGTCGGCCTCGCGCAGATCGCGGGGGAGTTCGCGGCGGGCGGCGTGCCCGTCGACCTCGCGCTCGAGGATATCCACATGACGGTGGAAGCGCGGCTCAGGCAAATCGTCGGCGACGCGGCCGGGCGCCTCCACACCGCGCGCTCGCGCAACGATCAGGTCGCGACCGATTTCCGCCTCTGGGTGCGCACCGCCTGCGACCGCATCGACGCGGGTTTGAAGGCGCTGCAGACGGCGCTGCTCGCCCGCGCCGACGAACATGCCGACAGCATCATGCCCGGCTTCACCCATTTGCAGGTCGCGCAGCCGGTGACGCTCGGCCATCACCTCCTCGCCTATGTCGAGATGGTCGGACGCGACCGTGGGCGCTTTCGCGACGCGCGCGCGCGGCTCAATGAATCGCCGCTCGGCGCCGCCGCGCTCGCCGGGACCAGCTTCCCGCTCGACCGCGCCGCGACCGCGGCGGCGCTCGGCTTCGACCGCCCGATGGCGAACAGCATCGATGCGGTGTCCGACCGCGACTTCGCGCTCGAATATTGCGCGGCCGCGTCGATCGCCGCGCTCCACCTCTCGCGCCTGGCCGAGGAAATCGTGATCTGGGCCAGCCAGCCCTTCGGCTTCGTGGCTTTGCCCGACGCCTGGTCGACCGGCAGCTCGATCATGCCGCAAAAGCGCAATCCCGACGCCGCCGAGCTGGTGCGCGGGCGCGCCGGCCTGCTGCTCGGCGCCTTCCAGCGGCTTGCGGTGATCGTGAAGGGGCTGCCGCTCACCTATTCCAAGGATCTTCAGGACGACAAGGAAGCGGTGTTCGGCGCCTTCGACGCGCTCGCTTTGTCGCTCGCGGCGATGACCGGGATGGTCGAGACGCTCGGCTTTCGCACCGACCGCATGCGCGCGCTTGCCGCTTCGGGCTTCTCCACCGCGACCGATTTGGCCGACTGGCTGGTGCGCGAGGCGGGGGTGCCGTTCCGCGAGGCGCATCATATCGTCGGCGCCTGCGTGAAACGATCGGAGGCGCTCGGCGTTGACCTGTCGGAGCTGCCCGCCGGCGAAGCGGCGGCGATCCACGCCGCCGTCACGCCCGCGGCGCTCGCGGCGCTGACCGTCGAGGCGTCGGTCGCCAGCCGGATCAGCTATGGCGGCACCGCGCCCGAACGGGTAAGGGAAGCCATCGCCGCGGCCCGCGCCGCGCTGGAGGATTGAGATGCGAAACCGCCGTCCGATCGCCGCCGCCCTGTCGGGCACCGCGCTGCTCATGGCGCTCGGCGCCTGCGGCCAGCGCGAGGATCTGAAACCCGTGGCCGATCAGGCGCCCCCGGTGACCCCGATCGGCGCTACCCGTCCCCCGACGAACGAGGAGCTTACGACGCCCGACGCGCAGGCGGTGCCCGCGCGCAGCGACGAACTTCTCAAACGCTCCGAACAGCGCGAACCCGACGATTTCGACCTGCCCCCGCCGGGCTGAGTTTCGGAAATCCACCTATTTCCCGTTCGTGCTGAGCTTGTCGAAGCACCGTCCTTCTTGTGTCATGCGCAAAGGAAGAACGGCCCTTCGACGGGCTCAGAGCGAGCAAAGGATCAAATATAGGATCTGTTTGTGGACCATTTTGAATATCGCGACGGCGTCCTCCACGCCGAAGACATCCCCCTGCCGCGCATTGCCGAGGACATCGGTACCCCCGTCTATGTCTATTCGCGCGCGACGCTCGAACGCCATGCGCAGGTGTTCCGCGACGCGCTCAAGGACGTGCCGAAGAAGCATCTCGCCTTCGCGATCAAGTGCAACCCCAACCTTGGCGTGCTGCGTGTGCTCGCGCGGCAGGGCTATGGCGCCGACGTCGTCTCGGGCGGCGAGCTCGAACGCGCGCTCGCCGCGGGCATGGCGGCCGAGGACATCGTCTTCTCCGGCGTCGGCAAGACCCGCGCCGAGCTCGCGCAGGGGCTCGACCGCGGCATCGGCCAGTTCAACATCGAACATGAGCCGGAGGGCATCGCGCTCGCCGAAATCGCGCTGGCGAAGGAGATGACCGCGCAGGCGGTGCTGCGCGTCAATCCCGACGTTGACGCCGGCACTCACGCCAAGATCTCGACCGGCAAGGCGGAGAACAAGTTCGGCGTCGGCATCGACGCCGCGCCAGAGATCTTCGCCCGCCTCGCGAGCCTGCCGGGGCTGAAGATGCGCGGTATCGCGCTCCACATCGGCAGCCAGCTCACCAGCCTCGCGCCACTGGAGGCCGCGTTCGAGCGTGTCGGCCGCCTCGTCGCCGACCTGCGCGCCGCGGGGCACGACATCACCCATGTCGACCTCGGCGGCGGTCTCGGCGTGCCCTACCGGCCCGACGACGATCCGCCGAGCCCGGCCGAATATGGCGCGATGGTCGCGCGAGTGACGAAGGACTGGGACGTGACCCTGATGTTCGAGCCCGGCCGCGTCATCGCGGGCAACACCGGGGTGCTGCTGACCGAGGTGCTGTGGGTCAAGCCCGGCGCGACCCACCCCTTCGTCATCGTCGACGCCGCGATGAACGACCTTGCGCGCCCGGCGCTCTACGATGCGTATCACGATTTCGTCGCGGTCGAACCGACGGGCGAAACGATGACCGCCTCAATCGTCGGCCCGGTGTGCGAGACCGGCGACACCTTCGCCCGCGACCGCACCATCGACAAGGTCGAATCGGGCGACCTCGCCGTTTTCCGCACCGCCGGCGCCTATGGCGCGACGATGGCCTCGACCTACAACAGCCGCAGCCTCGTCCCCGAGGTGCTCGTCGACGGCGACCGCTATATCGTCGTCGCCGACCGCATCGCCGCCGGCACGATCATGGCCGCCGAACGCGTCCCGGACTGGATCGACTGAACGCCCTCATTGCGTGTCTTGAGGTTGCGGGTCTATCTCCTTTCCTTCGTCACCCCGGACTTGATCCGGGGTCCATGGCTCCACGGCGCGGATTGGGGCCATGGATGCCGGATCAAGTCCGGCACGACGAACATGACAGGGTGGAAATCATGCACCAGCTCCCCATCTTCCTGACCCTCACCGGCCGCACCGTCGTGCTGGTCGGCGAAGGGGAGGCGGCGGAGGCCAAGGCGCGGCTGATCGTCCGCGCCGGCGGCTGTGTCGTGTCCGAATGGGAGGACGGCGCCAGACTCGCCTTCGTCGCCCTCGCCGACGAGGAGGAGGCGCGCGCCACCGCCGAGCGGCTGCGCGCGCGCGGCCTGCTCGTCAACGTCGTCGACCGGCCCGGGCTGTGCGATTTCACCACCCCCGCGATCGTCGACCGCGCCCCCGTCACCGTCGCGATCGGCACCGGCGGCGTCTCGGCCGGGCTCGCCAAGGCGGTCCGGCAGCGCATCGAGGCATTGCTCCCGTCGCGCCTCGGCGCGCTCGCCCTGGCGCTTCATGCAGCCCGCGACGCGATCCGCGCACGCTGGCCCGCCGCCGCCGCGCGCCGCCGCGCGATCGATGCCGCGCTGGCCCCCGGCGGCGCGCTCGACCCGCTTGACAGCGGCGCGGCGGACGGTGTCGAGGCATGGCTGGCAGCGGACGGAGCGCTCGCCCCCGCGCGCCTCGAAACCGTGCATCTGGCCAGCGCCGACCCCGACGAACTGACCCTGCGCGCCGCGCGCCTGTTGGGCGAGGCCGACCATATCTTCCATCCCGCGGACATCCCCGCCGCGATCCTCGACCGTGCCCGCGCCGATGCAGCGCGCCACGTCGCCACCGCGCCGCCCGCCGACCCGCCGCCTGGCCTGTCGCTTTGGCTCGCGACATTAAAATAAGTTAACTGGCGCGCCCGCCGCCGATGTCCGACCCTGCCGATGCGGCCGACAAGCGCCGCGTCTGCAAGAGGGGGAATATCATGGGATTACCGTCGCTCGACATCGCCGCCTTGCCGCTGCTCGACACCGCGGTCGGCCTGTTCGGATCGTGCGCCGCCGGCATGGCGGCGTCGAAACCGGGGATTTTCGAGGTCACCGTCACCGTCGTCCTCATCATCTACGATTGAGCGCCATGGCGTCGCGCCACGATCATTATCCGCGTGACGACGCGGCGCGGCGGCGGGCGATGCGCGCCGCCGCGACCGCGCTCGCCGAGCGGTGGACGGCCGGGGATGACAGCGCCGGCGGTCTTCTCGCCGCGATGCGCGCGCAGCGGGATGCCACCCCCGATGCCGCGCTGACCGCGCTCGCGCCCTGGCTCGCCGACACCGGCTGGCTGGCGGCGCGCCTCGACGCCGCGCTCGCGCTGCTCCGCGCCGATCCCTTCGCGCGCCCGCCGCTGCGTCCGGTCGGCGGCGGCGCGTTCGACGGGCTGCTGCTCGCCGAAGCGGGCGCGATCCGGCTCAGCCTGCTCGTCCGCCCGTTCGACGCCGTATCGCAAGGCGAGGCGCCGGTCGCGATCTTCGCGCCGGGGCGCACCCGGACGCGCATCCTCGCCGCCGGGGGCGCAGCGATCGCCTTCCACCGCGTCGCCGTCACCGACGCCGAAGAGGCGGGCGCCTTCACCGCCGCCGCGGCGAGCCCGTGCGTCAGCGACCCGCCGTGCCCGCTGATCGCTGGTGAGACGCTGACCCTCGACAGCGCCCGCACCGCGTTCAGCCTGTCCGGCGGGCGCGGCGACATCGTCCTCCTCGAACTCGCGGCCCAGCCTTCTTCGCCCCTGCCGATCCGCGCCTATGACACGGCCACCGGCCGGCTCGTCCACGTCTCGGCCTCGCGCCGCGACAGCAGCTTTCGCGCGATGGCGCTGACCCTGCTGCGCACCATGGGCCACCGCGACGCCGCCCCGCTCTTCGCCGAGGAAGTGGGCAGCGAGGATTTCGCCGCGCGCTGGCACGCGATGCGCGAACTCGCCGCGCTCGACCCCGCCACCGCCCTGCCGTCCCTCGCGCACATGGCCACTGCCGACCCGCATCCAGAGGTCCGCCAGGCGGCAAAAGCGACGCTCGTGCTCCTGTCCTCCCCTCTCGCCTGCGGGAGGGGCAGCGAGGTTTGCGAACTTGTTCGCTAGCCGCAGCGGGGAGGGCAACCGCGCCGCTGCTCGCCCACCCCCAACCCCTCCCGCCAGCGGGAGGGGAGCAGGAGAGACTCCATGCCCCGCTCCATAACGCCCCCCGCCGCCCCCGAACTCGACCTCGAAACCGTCACCGCCGCGCTCGACGAATCCGGCGTCGACCTCGCCGACGAGGCCAGCCTTGCCCGCTGCGCCCACCTCCTTGCCGGCCTTGCGCGCAACCGCTCGTTTCTGGCCGACCGCGTCATCGCCGAGCTCAAGGCCAGCTATGCCGATCAGCTCGCGGCGAACCGCTATTCGGCGCAGGTCTTCCTCCTCCACCGCAGCCGCCGCGGCTGGTTCCTGCGCGCCAATCTCTGGCCCGCCGCCACCGATGCCGTCTATTCCGCCAGCGGACCGCAGGCTTTCGCCTATGGCCTGCCGCACGATCATAATTTCCACTTCCTGACCACCGGCTATTGGGGGCCGGGCTATGTCAGCGATTATTACGACTATGACCCCGAGAGCGTCGACGGCCGCCTCGGCGAACCGATGGCGCTGAATTTTGTCGAGCGTAGCCAGCTTTCCGAAGGCCGGATGCTCCTCTACCGCGCCCACCGCGACATCCACAGCCAGCTTCCACCCGAGCGCCTCTCGATCAGCCTCAACATCATGGACGAGGGCGAGCATGTCCCGTGGCGCGACCAGTATATCGTCGATCTGGACAGCCGCACCATCGCCCGCCGCCCCACCGTCACCGCCTCCGAGATGCTGCTGCGCTGCGCCGTCCACCTGACCGGAAACGGCAGGGACGTCGCAGACCATTTCGCCCGCGCACACCCGGTCCCCCGCGTCCGCGCCGCCGCCATCGCCGCGCTCGCGGCGGTGGACGAAGGGGACGCCCGTGCCGCGACCCTCGAACGCGGGCTCGCCGACCCCGACCCCCGCGTCCGCGACGATTGCGCGCGCTGGCTCGCCCTCGGCTGAAGGCCCCTGGATTTTTTTGGGAATGACCCCCTTGAGACAAAGAAGCGATCCCCGGCGAAAGCCGGGGTTCGGATGGCGCGCGCCTGCATCGCACGGACCCCGGCTTTCGCCGGGGATCACCAGCTTCCTTGTCTCAAGGGCATAAGTGTCGATTTTTCTTGTCGTTCCGCCGCCTGGTCCCATATTCCCGTTCGCGACCGAAGAGGGGGGATCATCATGCTACAGCCGTTCTGGTGGCCGACGCCGCCCCTGCTTTCGGGTTCCTGGCACGAAATCGACCCCGACCTGGCGCGCGAATTCCGCGACCTGCTCATATCGTCGCAGATCCGCTGCACGCCACTCGTCTATGCCGGGGCGATGCGCCGCTACCGCGTGCGCTCGCTCGCCTTCTGGCCCGGCTGGATGTGGGTCGATGCGCTGGTCGATACGAAACAGGGGGCGGCCTCCGCCGCCTTCCTCTACGGCCCCTATGGCGCGCACGCGCTCGATGGCACCTCGGCGCTGATCCACGACGTCAACGAAGGCGGCGCGCTCGACGTTTCGACCCCCGATCTCGCCGCCGACTATCTGCGTTTCTTCTGCAGCGCGGTGCGCGGCGACGAAGGCCCCTTCTTCCTGATCGAGGACAGCGAACGCTTCGCCCTCCTGTCGGGCAGCGAGCTGCCCGACGCCGGTCTCGCCGATCACGCCAGGCCGGTCACGGTTCGCCGGACGGCGACGGGCTGGGACCTCGAAGCCTTCGTCTATTATGGCGACGCGCTGTTCAGCAGCCGCTTCTCGCTCGATGCGGCGGGGCTGGTCGAGATGATCGACGACGAACCCCTGTTCACCGGCGTCCCGACGCCCCAGATCGACTATGACGGGCTGGTCAGCCGCCCGCGTACCGCAGGAGGCATGGTATGAGCAGCGCTTCGGCCCAGTTCGGTTCGCAATCCCCCGCGACGCTCAGCCTCCCCGAAGCGATCGAGGGGGAGGGGCTGCTCGTCGGCTGGTCGCTTGAAACGCGGCGCCACAGCCGCCCGGTCGGCTTCAGCTTCGGCGACCAGATCGACGCCGCCGGCCGTGCCGCGCTGCCGATCCTGCTTGCGGGCGAGGGGCATCTGATCACCATCGCGCCGACCGGCGCCGGCAAGGGCGTCGGCTGCGTCGTTCCGTCGCTGCTCCGCCACCGCGGCCCGGCGATCGTCATCGACCCGAAGGGGGAGAATGCGGCGATCACCGCGCGCCGCCGCCGCGATATGGGGCAACAGGTGATCGTCCTCGACCCGATGGGCATCACGGCGTTTCAGGGCGGCGCGCTCAACCCGCTCGATCTGATCGACCCCTTCGCCCCGACCGCGGTCGACGAGGCGCATGTGGTGATCGATCAGCTTCTCGCCTTCACCAGCGCCGACCGCGACCGCTTCTGGCAGGGCCGCGCGCGGCAACTGCTCGTCGGCGTCCTCTTTCACCTGCTGACCGACCTGCCCAAGGAGACGCACACGCTTGCCGAATTCCGCGCGCTGGTGAACCGCGCCGCGGGTGACGCGACGGCGCTGATCCACGCGCTCGAAGCCTCGCGCCACCCGGAAGCGCGCGCGACGGGACAGCTTTTCGCGATCAACGCGGCAGAGACCGTCGGCGGCATCGTCGCCTTCGCGCAGGAAGCGATCGACTTCATGCGCGGCCCCGCGCTGCAGGCGGCGACCGAACGGTCGAGCATCGATTTCGACGCGGTGACGCGCGGCGACCCGCTCACCATCTACATCGTCATGCCGCCGCACATGCTCGGCTCGCACGGACGGCTGCTGCGGCTATGGGTCGGGGCGCTGATGACCGCGATCATGCGCCGCCGCTCGCGGCCGGAGGCGTCGACGCTGTTCGTGCTCGACGAGGCGGCGCAGCTCGGAACCTTCAACGAACTGCGCCAGGCGGTGACTCTGCTGCGCGGCTATGGGCTCCAGACCTGGAGTTTCTGGCAGGACGCCTCGCAGCTTCAGTATCTCTATCCCGACGACTGGCAGACGATGGTCAACAACAGCAAGGTGGTGCAGTGCTTCGGCGCCAACACCCTGCTTGCGGCGCAGACCATGGCGGGGCTCGTCGGCCACCCCGACCCGGTCGGCGTCCTCGCGCTGCCGCCCGACGAGATGCTGCTGCAGGTCGCGGGCGACATCGCGGTGGTGGCGAAACTGCCCAACTACCGCCTCGACCCCGCCTTCGCCGGCCTGTTCGACGGCAACCCCTATCACGACGCCGCCGCTGACCCGATGGGCCTGCCGCGCACGCCCCTCGTCGAATATATCCGCCCGCCCGCACCGCCGGTTCCCCCGCGCCCGCGCTATGACACGGCGGTCAGCGGCATTCCCTTCCCCAGCCACGAGGACATGGCCCGGCGCATCCTGGAAGCGGTGGGCGCGGAGAAGGGGTGAGGATGGGGTGCCCGTCAAAAACCCCTTTCCTACATTATCGCGCTGTGCCAGCTTCCCTCCGCTGGCTCTTTGACTTGTCGAAATCCGCGGTTCCGCTCGAATCTCGTCCCCCTCCGTTAAAGCGACAAAGGAGACATTTTCCCTGCGCACGGCCGTATCTTTTGTCGCTTTAAGCGCTTGTTCGGATCGTGCCCGAAGAGGGGTCGGCGCGCGTGGAGGAGGGCAAATGAGGGGGTACGTAGCGTGACTTTCGGGACCTTGGGAACAAAATTGCGCCGAGTCGGGCGTCCGCCTGCCGCGCCCTGCTGACAGCATGGCTTTCCGCTGCTAACGGGCCGCGCATGACCACGCCCTTGTCCCATATCCGCAACTTCTCGATCATCGCCCATATCGACCATGGGAAGTCGACGCTCGCCGACCGGCTGATCCAGTTCACCGGCGGGCTGACCGAGCGCGAGATGTCGGCGCAAGTGCTTGATAACATGGACATCGAGAAGGAACGCGGCATCACCATCAAGGCGCAGACCGTGCGCCTCAGCTACAAGGCGCAGGATGGCGAGACCTATCAGCTCAACCTGATGGATACGCCGGGCCACGTCGACTTCGCCTATGAAGTGTCGCGCTCGCTCGCCGCCTGCGAGGGGGCGCTGCTCGTCGTCGACGCGGCGCAGGGAGTCGAGGCGCAGACGCTGGCCAACGTCTATCAGTCGATCGAACATGATCACGAGATCGTGCCGGTCATCAACAAGATCGACCTGCCCGCCGCCGATGTCGACAAGGTGAAGGCCGAGATCGAGGACATCATCGGCCTGCCCGCCGACGACGCGGTGCTCGCCAGCGCCAAGTCGGGGATCGGCATCGAGGAGGCGCTCGAGGCCATCGTCGCCAGGATTCCTCCACCGAAGGGCGACGCCGCGGCGCCGCTCGTCGCGATGCTCGTCGATAGCTGGTACGACCCCTATCTGGGCGTCGTGATTCTGGTCCGCGTCGTCGACGGCGTGCTGAAGAAGGGCCAGCAGATCAAGTTCATGCAGGCGGGCACCACCCATCTGATCGACCGCGTCGGCTGCTTCACCCCGAAGCGGCAGGACCTGACCGAAATCGGCCCCGGCGAAATCGGCTTCATCACCGCGCAGATCAAGGACGTCGCGCAGGCGCGCGTCGGCGACACGGTGACCGACGCGAAGAAACCCGCCGCGGCACCGCTCGCGGGGTTCAAGGAGGTGCAGCCGGTCGTCTTCTGCGGCCTCTTTCCCACCGACGCCAACGACTTCGAGAAATTGCGCGAAAGCATCCAGAAGCTCCGCCTCAACGACGCGTCGTTCAGCTTCGAGATGGAGACGAGCGCCGCGCTCGGCTTCGGCTTCCGCTGCGGTTTCCTGGGTCTCCTCCACCTCGAGATCATCCAGGAGCGGCTGACCCGCGAGTACGACCTCGACCTCATCACCACCGCGCCATCGGTGGTCTACAAGCTCAAGCTCACCCGCTCGAAGGAGGGCGGTCCGACCGAGATGGAGCTCCACAACCCCGCCGACATGCCCGACCCCAACCGGATCGAGGAGATTGAGGAGCCGTGGATCGAGGCGGTGATCTATGTCCCCGACGAATATCTCGGCGCGATCCTGAAGCTGTGCCAGGACCGCCGCGGCATCCAGAAGAACCTGACCTATGTCGGAGGCCGCGCCCAGATCACCTATGAACTGCCGCTCAACGAGGTGGTGTTCGACTTCTACGACCGTCTCAAGAGCATCAGTCGCGGCTATGCCTCGTTCGACTATCACCAGATCGGCCACCGCCCCGGCGACCTCGTCAAGATGAGCATCCTCGTCAACAACGAGCCGGTCGACGCGCTGTCGATGATCGTCCACCGGGGCAGCGCCGAAAGCCGCGGCCGCGGCATGTGCGAGCGATTGAAGGACCTGATCCCGCGCCACATGTTCAAGATCCCGATCCAGGCGGCGATCGGCGGCAAGGTCATCGCCCGCGAAACCATCGCCGCGCTGCGCAAGGACGTGACCGCCAAATGCTACGGCGGCGACGCGACCCGCAAGAAGAAGCTCCTCGAAAAGCAGAAGGAGGGCAAGAAGCGGATGCGCGAATATGGCAACGTCAACATCCCGCAGGAGGCTTTCATCGCGGCGCTGCGGATGGGGGATGATGCTTGAAATCGGCGAACGGTCCGCTGCGGCCGCAGCGGGCGTGGACGCGGTTTTGACGAAGGTTGCGATCGAGGGTCACCGGGCGTCTCCTGCATCGGCGACCGGGGTGGCGGAGACAGCCGGGTGGCCATCGGCCGCCTTCCACGCCGCCCAGCTTTCCTCGCTGTAGGCGGCGTTCCATTCGCGTTCGAGTTGGACGATATCGCGTTCGACGCGGCGGCGGGCGGCGTCGCGTTCGCGGAGGGTCGAGCCGCTGGCGAGGTGGCCGCCGGAGAGAAAGCCGTGGGGATGCCGGATCACCGGCGCGCGCGCCTGTTGCCAGGCCTCGGCGCGTTCGCGGAGGCCGTGCGCGACCGCGCGCAGGCCGCCGCGGGTGACGCGGGCGGCGGCGCGATCGGCCTGGGCGGCCTCGCCCTCGATTTCATGCGCCTTATAGCGTTCGAACCATAGCTCGTCCTCTTCGCCGCCGTCGGTCCCGTCGGCATCGGCGGCGCGCGGCGGGTTCGGGTGCGACAGGTCGCCGCCTTCCTCCGCGTCCCAGTCGATACGGCCCGCACCCGCGGCGATCGGCACGATCATGTCGGGGTGGAACATGTGCCACTCATGCTTTTGCGGGTGGGTGTAGGCATCCGCCCGGCGCACCGCGTCCCAGTCGGTGCCGGGGCCGGTGAGCAGGTCCCACGCGGCGCGTTTGACCGGATCGTGCGAGATCCGGCGCTGATAGGCGGTGCGGATGACGCGCAACCGGTTGTCGAGTTCGGTGTCCTGGCGGTTCGCGCGCTCATCATGTTCGCGCTGCCGCGCCTGGCGTTCGGCCTCCCACTCGGCCCGCCATTTCTCGCGCAAGCGGCGAATCGCGTGCGGGATCGCGGCGTCGGGGCTGTCGACCGGGTTGATGCCGCCGAAGCGTTCGGGGAAATTGCTGGCGACGATCAGCTGCATCGCGCGGATATGCGGCCGGCGGCGTTCGAGGATGACGCGCCCCTCCTTCGACAGGGTTTCGGGCACGCCGTAGATCGCATATTCCATAAGCAGGTCGGCGACGCGCCGCGCCCCCATCTCGACCGCGCGGTCCCACGCCGCGGCGAAGCTGTCCGCGCCCGGACGCTTGCGGAGCTGATAGAAGGCCGAGGCCGAGTGGCCCGCGGCCTTCGCCGCCATCGTCACCGCGCCGGTCGCGGCGAGATGCGCGATGAAGATGCGCTGCTTTTGATCGCGAATGCCGGTCCACCGCTTGCTGCGCTGCTCCACGGGGGTGAAGGCGAGATCGGGCGGCAGGCCGTCGGGATCGATGTCGTCGTCGATTTCGGTCCGGTCGCCCGCGTCGGGGGAAAGCGGCGGGAGGATTTGCTGTTGCGGCATGGAATCGTCTCCTTGGTTCTTTATTATGAGAGTATGAACCATATGGGAGTTTTGTAGGAAACCTCTTTTTTTGGTCAGGGAAGACGGGATGTCGCGGCCGGCTTGTTCCGTCGGCGCCGGCGCCCTATCGTCGGGGCATCGCTCGCGACCGGGGAGGTCGGCATGGCAAGGAAAGCGGCGACCCCGCTGCACCGCATCGAGGTGCACAGCGTGCTGAGCGACGGCACCGCCGTCTGCCTGCGCACGATCACGCCCGAGGACGAGCCGCTGCTGCGCGCCGGGATTGCGACGCTGTCGGCCGAATCGCGCTATCTGCGCTTCTTCTCGCCGGCGCCGATGCCGCCCGATCCGGTGGTCGCGGGGCTGGTCGACGTCGACGGGCACGATCATATCGGCTGGGGTGCGCTCTGCACCGACTGCGACGGCACCCCGGCGATCGGCGCGGTGCATGCGGTGCGCTATGCGGACGGCGGGACGATCGGCGAATATTCGGTCGCGGTGCTCGACGCCTTCCACGGCAAGGGGCTGGCGCGGATGATGACCGCGGCGTTGCTGATCCAGTGCCTCGCCGAAGGGCTGACCGAACTCGATGTCCACGCCCTGTCGGAAAATCGCGCCGTCGCGCGGCTCGTCCATTCGCTCGGCGCGATCTGGCTGCGGGGATCGGCGGGGGTCGCCGAATATCGCATCGACGTGGCGCGAGCGCTGGAGGGTCTGCGGGCCGACCGCGAGGCGCGGGGCGTGCAGGACGTGTTCCGGGCATTAGAGCATCGAGCCTTGAATCCGACCCGTTCGCCCTGAGCTTGCCGAAACCAGTCGATGCCGCAAAAAAGCGGGATCCCGGATCAGGTCCGGGATGACGAATGTCGGGAATCGACGAAAAAAGACGTCGCCCCAGCGAAAGCTGGGGCCGCTGCCGGCCTGTTCCTTCGCTGCCGTGACAAGGGGATGGCGGCCCCAGCTTTCGCTGGGGCGACGGTTATGGTTGGGATGCTTCGTCCGCCCCCACTCCGTTTCGGACATTCGCAGCTGATCCAACCCCCGATGGCCGGTTTCGACCGATAGGCGACGATCGGCATTTCACAACCTTGTCATTCCCGCGCAAGCGGGAATCCAGAGCGTGCGTCGGCTGACCCCACACTGGATTCCCGCTTTCGCGGGAATGACAAAGGTTGGGACACGATCGGTTGCGGCCATCCAATCATCGTCACCCCGGACTTATCCGGGGCCCCGCTGGATACCAAAATCTGTCGATGCCTCAAAAAGCGGGATCCCGGATCAAGTCCGGGATGACGAAGGGGGAGGAACGTCTGCCTCCCACCCCCTTCCCGCCATTTCGTCGCGTCCAACCCGTTCTTTCCAAACAGACATTCGCCTGGCATGGAATTTGGCCACACCCCCTGGCCGGTGACGCGGAGCGCTGATCCGGCCCGCGCGCGAAAAGGGCGCCGGGGAAAGGCCGCCGGCGCCCTCTCGCTGCCTTCGAGGAAGACAGGCTTGAGCCGTTGCTTACTGCCTGGGCGGGGTCTGGGTGTCGCCGACGCCGCTTTCCGACGGGGCGATCTCGCCATTGTCGTCCATCGCATTGGCTTTTTCTTCGCCCAGTTCCTCGACGACGTCGGCCTTGTTCTCCATGGCCTCCTTCGCCGGGCCTTCGGGCATCGCGTCGGCCTGATCGTCGATGGCGTCGGCCTGCGCCTCCGCCTGATCCTCGACCTTGTCAGCCTGCGGGCTCTGGCACGCGCCGAGGGCGAGGGCCGACGCCGCGGTCAGTGAGATGATGATCTTGCGCATTCGAGTGTCTCCTTGATTACTCCCCGGCTTAACGCCGGGTGAACCAAGGGGTTGCAAGAAAATAGACAAGCCACGGAATTCGCACCGTTATTTTTGCTCATATCGGCGCGATTCCGCGGCTCCGGGCAAAAAAAGGGCGCCGGCGGCGCCCTCCTTCGTCCGAAGTTCGCGAGGTTCAGAAGCGCTGCTGGCGCTCGTAGAGGTCGCGGTAATGCTGGATGCGGGTAACGCGCAGGCCGGGCATGCCGCTGCGGTCGATCGAGCGCTGCCAGCTCGCGAATTCCTCGAGGCTCAGGCCATAGCGCTCGCACGCCTCGTCGACCGTGAGCAGGCCGCCGTTGACCGCGGCGACGACCTCGGCCTTGCGGCGGACGACCCAGCGGGTGGTGTTCGGCGGCGGGAGCGAGTCCAGCGTCAGCGGTTCCCCGAGGGGACCGATGACCTGGGCGGGGCGGATTTTCTGATTCTCGATCATGATCATTCCATAAAGTCTTCGACGGGGGGGATCGGTTCGACCGACAGCGGCCGGTCTATATCAGAGGGGTTCAACATCGGCTGAAACCCTCTGGTAAACAGGCCGTTCATGGTTTGGGGCAGGCCGTTCGCCGCTTCGGACAAGTCGAAGAAGCGCGCCGGTCCCCGGTCGACGGAACGGGCCCCACCCGCATGTCCGCCCAGCATCTCGCGCAATGCCGTGAGCCGTGCCGCGTGCGATTCGTCCTGCGCCCGGGCGCGCAGCAGGCGCACGGTCGGCAGGGCGGTCTGGCGCGCGCCCGACACGGCCAGGATGATGTCGAAGCCGGGCTTCGCCACGCTGGCCGCGCTGCCGGGGCGCGGAAGATCGGACGGGACAAGGTTCATGTCGTCGGTCTAGCAAGCACCACCTAAGGTCCCGTAAATGCCCATTTCAGAGCTTGTTAGCGAAGCTTAATCCCCGTCAATATTTTGACGGAGCGGCGGAAATACTGGCATTTCGACACCATCGTCCCTAGATGGCCGCGATCATGACCGATGTGCTTGCCCCCGACCGACTCGGCGATTTCCAGCTTGCCGGACCGCTGAAGGACCGGCGAATCGTCGTCGCCATGTCGGGCGGCGTCGATTCGAGCGTCGTCGCCGCGCTCGCCGCGCGATCGGGCGCCGAGGTGATCGGGGTGACGCTGCAGCTCTACGACCATGGCGCCAAGGCGAAGCGGGTCGGCGCCTGCTGCGCCGGGCAGGATATCCGCGACGCGCGCGCGGTCGCCGACCGGCTGGGCTTCGCGCACCATGTCCACGACCATGAAAGCCGTTTCCGCGACACGGTGATCGACCAGTTCGCCGACGAATATCTGAGCGGCCGCACCCCGATCCCCTGCGTGCGCTGCAACATGGGGGTCAAGTTCACCGACCTGTTCGCGCTGGCCAAGGAGCTGGGCGCCGATTGCCTGGCGACCGGCCATTATGTGCGACGCGTGACGGGACCGGCGGGCGCCGAACTGCACCGCGCGGTCGACCCGGCGCGCGACCAGAGCTATTTCCTGTTCGCGACGACGCGGGAGCAGCTCGATTTCCTGCGCTTTCCGCTGGGCGGGCTGGAAAAGAGCGTGGTGCGCGAGATCGCGCGCGACCTGGGGCTGGGCGTCGCGGGCAAGCCCGACAGCCAGGACATCTGCTTCGTCCCCGACGGCGATTATGCGAGCCTGGTCCGCAAGCTGCGCCCCGAGGCCGAGGACCGGGGCGAGATCGTCCATGTCGACGGCAGCGTGCTCGGCGCGCACAAGGGGCTGATCCACTATACGGTCGGACAGCGCCGCGGGATCGAGATCGGCGGGCAGGCCGAGCCGCTCTATGTCGTACGGCTGGAGGCGGAGGCGAAGCGGGTCGTCGTCGGGCCGCGGCGCGCGCTCGCCGTATCGGGCGCGCGGCTCGGCGAGGCGAACTGGCTCGCCGCCGTCGAAGGCCGCGACCTGCTCGCCAAGGTGCGCAGCATGGCGAAGCCCGTTCCGGCGCGGGTCGAAGGCGACCGGCTGCGCTTCGCCGCGCCCGAATATGGCGTCGCGCCGGGGCAGGCGGCGGTGCTCTATGACGCGGCGGAGCCAAGCCGTGTCCTCGGCGGCGGCTGGATCGAAGAGACATTCGCCGCCGGACCGACGGAATAGATTGCACTTTTCCCCATCCTGCCGCAGCCTCGGCGGCGCCTCCACGGCGGTACGAAAATGGGGAGAAGAGCCATGATCAACTGGGTGCTGCGCGGCGCCGTCCTGCTGTGGGCGGTGTTTTTCCTGATCCTGGGCGTGCAAGGGGTGCTCGACCCGGCGACCTATACCGACCAGTTCGGGATCGCGGTCGACGGCGTCGCGGCGAACACAGTGCGCGCCGACATGTCGGCCTTTTTCCTGGTCTCGGCGGTCGCGGCCGCGGTCGGCGCGCTGCTCCCCGGCTGGCGCGGCGCGCTGCTGGTCCCGGCGGCGCTCTATGGCACGGCGCTGGTCGGGCGGCTGATCGGCGCGGCGAGCGGCGACATGGTGAACCCGGCGATCATCCAGGCGATGATCGTCGAGGCGCTGTCGCTGGCGCTGATGGCCGGAAGCTGGTGGGTGCTGTCGCGGCCGCAGGCCGTCGCCGCCGGGCAGGCGGCGGACGAGATTCCGCCGGCGTCCTAGGCGCTTGTCTTTTCGGCCGGTCCATGCGTTAAGAGGGCGGGTCGCGCCCCTGTTTGCGGGAAGGACCAGCCATGGCCAGCGACCACGACAAGCGCAATTCGTCCGACCGGCGGTCGGGCGACCGGCGGATCGCCGACGATCCCGATTACAGGGGTCCCGAACGGCGCAAGGGCGAACGCCGGTCGGGCAAGGATCGGCGCGCCGACGACCGGAGCGAACCCTGACGGACAGGAGATGAATCGATGACCGGAACGACGGACAGGCCGCGCCTTTCGGTCGATATCGTTTCCGACGTGATGTGCCCCTGGTGCATCATCGGCTGGCTGCGATTCCGGACGGTGATGGCGCATTTCGCGGGACGGCTGGATTTCCGGGTGCAGTGGCACCCCTTCGAGCTCAACCCCGACATGCCGCCCGGGGGCGAGGATGCGGCGAGCCATGTGCAGCGCAAATATGGCATCAGCGCCGAACAGAGCCGCGCCAATAGCGGCAAGCTGGCGGCGGTGGCGGCGGAGCTGGGCTTCACCTTCAACCGCGGTCCCGATTTCCGGATGCGCAACAGTTTCGACGCGCATCGGCTGCTGAGCTGGGCGGGGGCGCTGGAAGAGGCCGGGCAGCAGAGCGCGACCGGGGTTCAGACGGACCTCAAGCTTGCGCTGTTCCGCGCCCATTTCACCGACAATCGCGACGTGAGCGATCATGGCGTGCTCGCCGAGGTCGCGGCGTCCGTCGGGCTCGACGGGGCACGGGCGGCGGCGATCCTGGCGTCGGACGACTGTGCCGGGATGGTGCGGGCCGAGGAAGCCTATTGGGCCGAGCAGAACATCACCGGCGTTCCCGCCTTCATCCTCGGCGGACGGATGCTGGTGCCGGGGGCGCAGGACCCCGAGGTCTTCATCCGGGTGATCGAGCGCAAGGTGCTGGCCGACGCGGCTTGAGGAACGCGGCGACGCCGCCAGACGTTGGGAAGGCAGAAAGGACCCTTCGATGCCCGACGATCCTCGCAAGCCCCCGGCGGACGATGGCCGCAAGCCCCCGGCGGACGACGTCCGCAACCCCCCCGCGGACGACGTCCGCAACCCCGAAGCCCCCGAAGCGGTGAACCGCGAGCAGCGCGACGACGAAGCGCAGGCGCAGACCGTCGCCGAAGCGGCCCTGCACGGACGGCGGCTGGCGGATTCGAAGAAGCTCCCGGGGCGCGACGAACGCGACGATGTGCAGGATCTGGTCGACCATATGCGCCAGATGGAGCGGTCAGGCCGCATCGACATGGACGCCTATCGCGGCGAGCGCAGCGACGATGACGAGGAGGACGAACTCGGCCCCGGCGGGGTCGACGACGACGAACCGCGCGGCGCGCCCTGAAAGACGGCCGCCGAAACGGCGCCGCGCCGGACGCGGTTGGGGCCGGCCCGCTGCCATAGCGGATCGGCCCTTTTGCTTTTTGGCAAGCAGATGGTGGCAGGATGGGCGGCATGCCGGTTCATCCTGTCCCACCCGTCCGGTCTCGGCGGGTTTCGCCGCGACGCCGCGGGCGTGCAGCTCGCCGCAGCTTCGCCCGATCGCTGATTCTGGTCGCGGCGGGTGGATTTGCCGGGACGCTGGCGGTGCTGCAACAGGCGCCGCCGCTGCCGGCCTTTGCCGACCTGCCTGCCCGCGCCGCAGCCGTCGATCCGCTTTCGGCGCATTTCGGCCTCTGCTCCACCGGCGGCGGGCGCGATTGCGTCGTCGACGGCGACACCTTCCGCTTCGCCGGGGAGAAATATCGCATCGCCGACATCGACACGCCGGAAACGCATCCGCCGCGCGGCGCCGAGGAGGCGCGGCTGGGGGCGGCGGCGACGCGGCGGCTGCAGGGCTGGCTGAACGCCGGTGCCTTCCGCCTCGAGACCGTCGACCGCGACAGCGACCGCTATGGCCGCAAGCTGCGGATCGTGACCCGCGGCGGTGAGAGCGTCGGGGCGATGCTGGTCGCCGAAGGGCTGGCGCGGCGATGGGACGGCCGTCGCCGGCCCTGGTGCCGAGAGTGGCGGAAGCGGGACGGCCGGCGATGATTCGGCCCGCTTCGCCGCGCCGGTGGATCGAATCGCCGCCGCGGCGCGTATGATGATTTTGGCAGCGAGGAGACGAACCATGGCCGACCATAGCGCGATCAGGGAACATATGACGGTGGTGGGCGCCGACGGCGTCCATGTCGGGACCGTCGATCATCTGGACGGCGACCGCATCAAATTGACCAAGAGCGACAGCCCGCAGGCCGAGGACGGCGAGGGCGCGAAGCATCACTATCTGCCCGCCGGGCTGGTCGCCGCGGTCGAAGGCGATACGGTGCGGCTGTCGGCGACCGCCGCCAACGCGGTCGACCTGTTCGAGGAATGACGGGATAATCAGAGGGCCGCACGGTGCAATCCGGCGCCCCGGCACTGGAACTGGCCCGCCCCCCACCGCACGGGGGCGGGCCATTTTCTTTCCGGTAGCAGCCCGCCGAAAGACGCGGCTATTCCTTTGCGACAAGCGAGCGATCCTTGGCGAAAGCCGGGGACCATGCCATGCAGGCGCGCGCCCTCTGGACCCCGGCCTGCGCCGGGGATCGCCTCGTGTCTTGCGGGACAGCGCGCCGAAAAAGGCGCCGGGGAGGGGGAGAACCCGGCGCCTTCGTGCGACCGCGCGGGGCGATCGCGGTCGGCGTGTCGCTTAGCGGCTGCCGGGGTCGGCCTCCGCATCCGTATCGGCCGACGCGTCGGCCCCGGCATGCGCTTCGAGCTGCGCCTGCGGGACCTTGCTGACCAGGCCCTTCGCGGTGTCGGTGCCATGGGCATAGAGCGCCGAGAGCGGCACATTGTAGAGCTTGCCGCCGCTGACCACGACGGCGTTGCCGCCGTCGATGCCCTGCACGGTGCCGATGCTGTTGCCGTCCATGTCGGTGACATTGGCGCCGGCGCGCACCTGGTCCTGCGTCGCGAGGGTCAGGTCGGTCGCATCGACGGCGTCGTTCGCCGTCTGGTCGACCTGATCGACGACCTCGCCGACCGGCTGGGTCACCTGATCGGTCACATTGCCGACGGTGCCCGCCGGATCGACTTGGCCGGTGACGTTGCCGGTCACATGGCCCGTGACCTGCCCGGCGGTGCTGCCGAGCTGGGCAAAGGCGGGGCCGGCGATCGCCGCGGTGCCGGCGGCGAGGAGGATGAGAGTCTTGCGCATCGAAAATCTCCTGCGGTTGACGGGGATGCGGGGGAAACGAGCGGGGCGCGCCGCTTGTTTCATCGCGCGCCGATGCGGGCGCGCGCCGGATCGGCCCCCGAAGCGCATAAAGCGGCGGGATTTCAAGGACTCGGCGCCCGATTCGGCCGGACGCGCGGCGCGGCGGATCGCCGAATTTTTGCGACGAAGGCCCGCGCGCGACGCGGCGCGCGGGGCCCGCCGTCAGTGCGGCCTGCGCGGCGCGGCGATCAGCTTGTTGAGCGTCGCGATGCGGCGGCGGGCGGCGGTCCAGTCGCGTTCGGGATGCGCCTGAATCTGCGTCAGGAGGGTGGCGAGTTCCTTGCGGCGATCGCCTTCGGTCACGGCCTGCATGGGCTTTCTCCTTTCGCGGCCAGTGTAGCACATCCCGCGCGCGCGGCGCACGCTTCACCGCGCTGGCGGGGCGGAACGCCCGGCCCGCGCACGGTTTTCGCCGGTGCCCACCGCCTCTGCCGCACCGCGATCGTTGGCGGGCGCGGGAATCGCGAAGAAGGCGCGCCGCGCTGCCTCGCCGGCCGCGCGCAGCGGCGCGACCTCGGCCTCGCGGGCCGCCAGCCACGCGTCCTCCTCGTCGATCTCGAGGGTGCGCTCATAGTCCTCGTCGCCGAATTCGCCCTCCTCGATGCCGGTGAAATCCTCGGGCGGCGGGAAATTGGTGCGCCATTCATCGTGCGCGTCGTCGTGCCAGACGTGCATGTCGGCTGCGGCCTCCTCCGGGCTCGGCTCGGCGACGGGCTCGGCGGCAGAATCGCCGGAAAAGCGTGCAACTTCATTCGCGATCGGGCTGTCCTTCCACAGCGTCGCGACCGGGTTGGCGCGATTGTCGCGCCCCGCGAGCCACAGCGCGAGCGCGGCGTTGTGGCCGCCCGCTTCGCCGTCGGCGTCCGCCCCGACCCCCGCGGCATCGAACAGCGACAGGAAACCGTCCCAGTCGCCCGCGATGACCTGCGCCAGCATGTCCTCGCCGGCCCGCGCGCGCACCTCGACCGCGCGGTCGAGTCGCGCGAGCATCGCGAGGCCGAGGCGCGGGTCGTGGCGGCGGCGGTTGTGGTAATGATAGCCCTCGCGCGTCGCGGGGCCGCGCTCATAGCTTTCCTCGATCCCCCAGATCGCGCGCTCGAGCAGCTCGTCGGCGAGCCGCTCGCGCGCGATCAGCACCGCCGCCGCCCAGCCGAGCCGGAAGGCCGCGCCCTGCGGCTTGTGGCGGAGCTGATAGGCGGCGCTGGGCGACATCGACACGCGGGTGGCGGCGATCTTGACCGATCCGGTGACCGCGAGATGCGAGAGGAAGTCGCGCTGGAGGGCGGGGGTCCAGTGATAGCTGGGCGGCGCGGCGGGAGCGGGGATCGCGGCGGTGGCGTCGGTGATGGTTTCGTCGGTCATGGGGAATCCTCCTTCATGGCTGGTCGAATGGCCGCAATGAACCATATAGGTGAATTGTAGGAAAGCGGTTTTTCCTGTGCGGCGTACTGTTTCCTGTTTCCATGCCCCGACCCCCGGCGAACGCCGGGGTCCAGAGGAGTAGTGCCGTGCGGCATGGACCCCGGCTTTCGCCGGGGATCGGGGGAGGCCGAGGGCGGCCGGGCCTGCTCCGGATGCTCGCTGCGGCGCAGCCGTGGGGAGGGGGCGCCGCCGCCGCAGGCGGTAGTGGAGGGGCGGCCAGCGCCAGCGAGCGCTGCGCGCGCTCGGCCCCTCCGTCAGCGCTTCGCCTTTGGCGCAGTTTGCCCTGAGCGCCTGCAAGGCAGTCCAGGGATCGTGAGGATTCAGGTTTCGGCGGCACCATGACGGTAAAACCCCCCGCGAAGGCGGGGACCCAGGACGGCCTTGCGCTACCCAGCTCTGGGTCCCCGCCTTCGCGGGGACACACGGTTTTTCAACACCGGTCGGGATTCCTCAGGATGAATCCCCACAGTCCCTAAAGGGGCTGCCACCTTCCCATCGCCGCGCGACCGGGAGGATCGGTGGCCTTCATGCTGGCGCCGGGCGTCCGCCGTGCCTATGGATGCGGGCGATGGCGTATCGGGACCGGCAAATCATCGTGATCGCGCGGCTGAAGGCGAAGCCGCTGCTGGCGGGGCAGGCGGTGGCGGCGCTGGCGTTCGCGGCGCTGGCGGTGGGGCAGGCGGCGCCGGTGGCGGCCGACGGCGCGGCGGCGATGCTGCGCGCGATCCTGTTCGGCGACGCCGCGGCGAGCGCGGCGATGCTCGCCGCGGCCTTCGCCTTCTGGACCTGCCTGCGGCTGTGGCGCCAGCGCGGCGCCTGGATCTTCCACGACGGCGCCCGGCTCTATCGCGGCGGCGGCCCGTCGTGGCCGCTCAGGGCGGTCCGCGACGTGGTGACCGAACGCAGCGGCCTCGGCCTGCCGTCGCTGCGGCTGGTCGTCGACGACGACAGCGAGACGACGCGCGAACTGGTGCTGCTCCCGCTGCTCGAAGACTCGCCCGAAGCGGTGCGCGGCGGGGTGCTGTTCGCGGCGGCGGGGGTGGGCGCGGTGCCGTGGGGGGTGACGGTGAATTGAGGGGTGTGATTTTCGTTTCACGCGAGGACGCGAAGGCAAGAAGATTCAGTCCTCCTTCGTCACCCCGGACTTGATCCGGCATCCATGCGATGGAGCGCGAACCGGGTGCTGCGTCTTTTCACCGCAATCCCAAGCTCTCGACCGCGGATTTCAATCCCCGCCAGCCGCATTCGTCCGCAAGTTGCTGGATTGCTGCGAGACCGATGCTTTTCTGCTGAGGAAGATCTATTTCGCGGACGGCGTAAAAGCGCCATTGGCTGGGGTCGCGGTGGTCCGCGTCGGCGCCGGTGAGCGAGTGCCAGGCGAAGAGAAAAATATCGGCGTTGCGTGAGCGACCCGGAACCCAGCGCGCGCCATCGATCCACGCGCCGCTCTTGTGGGCGATGGAAAAGCGCGGGGCCGTGAGGGAGAGTCCCCAGCTTTGCCGCGCAGCCGCCTGCTTTACCTGGATGCGGTGTCCGGTGGCGGTATGAAGGAGGTCGCACGCGCCGTAATCCCCGCCACAATGCGTCCATTCGGGTTCGAGCGCCATTGCAGCGATTTCTTCGACAAGTTCGCCGCGCCAGACGTTGGTGATGAGCGGCGCGCCGAACAGGCGGTGGGAGAGACGGTCAATGAGCGCGCCTTGTGGGATGATATCGTGCGACATCGCGCGAGGTTAAGGCGAGGGAAGAGGCTGGATCAAGCCAATCAGGGGAGCGATCGTCCCATAATTTCTGTCAGTGACGACTTTGCAGGCTCACGCTGCGCGGTTGACGACCGTAATACCGCTAATCCTGCTCAAACCGAAAATCCCCCGGCATTCCGCCGGTTCGAGTTCGCCGCCAGCACCTTCCTGCCCGTCGGGGTCAGCGTCCATCTGGCGCCTTGCTGCGTCACCAGGCCCAGCGCGACGAGTTCGTCGCGGATCGGGTCGGTGGGGAGTTGGGGGCGGCGGTTGGAGAGGCCCTCCAGGCACGCGCGCTGGGGTTGGCTGAGGTGCAGGAGCTTGTGTTTTTTCTTGTCGGTCATGGATGGCCTTTTTGACTCTTTTGCGCGTTGCGGCGCGGCGCCGGCGTCGCTGGCCCTCCCCGCTGCGACTAGCCAGCAAGCTGGCAAGTCTCGCTGCCCCTCCCGCTTGCGGGAGGGGGCTTGAAAGGCGGTTATTCCGCGGCGATGCCGGCCTTGGCGAACATGTCCTCGCCGTCGCCTTCGGCTTCGGTGGTTGCGGTGCCGTCGTCGTTGGCCTTGGCCTTCTTGCGGCTGTCGAAGCTGGTCCACACCGTGTTCCAGTCGCCGCGCGTCGCGGCCTTGCTGTATTCGGTGGCGCGGGTTTCGAAGAAGTTGGCGTGCTCGACGCCGTTGAGGAGCGGGGCGAGCCAGGGGAGGGGGTGTTCGTCGATCATGTAGATCGGCTGGAACCCGAGCTGCCCGAGGCGCCAGTCGGCGATGTAGCGGATGTAGCGCTTGATCTCCTTGGGCGTCATGCCGGGGACCGGGCCCTGTTCGAAGGCGAGGTCGATGAACGCATCCTCGAGCCGCACCGTCTTCTGGCAGCAGTCGATGATGTCTTCCTTCACCGCCTTGGTCAGGCAGTCGCGTTCCTTGGCGAAGGCGTGGAACAGGCGGGTGATGCCCTCGCAGTGCAGGCTTTCGTCGCGCACCGACCAGCTCACGATCTGGCCCATGCCCTTCATCTTGTTGAAGCGCGGGAAGTTCATCAGCATCGCGAAGCTGGCGAAGAGCTGGAGGCCCTCGGTGAAGCCGCCGAACATCGCGAGAGTGCGCGCGATATCCTCGTCGCTGTCGACGCCGAAGCTGCCCATATAGTCGTGCTTGGCGCGCATCTCGTCATATTCGAGGAACATGCCATATTCGCTCTCGGGCATGCCGATCGTGTCGAGCAGGTGGCTGTAGGCCGCGATATGGACCGTTTCCATATTGCTGAACGCGGTCAGCATCATCTTGATCTCGGTCGGCTTGAACACGCGGCCGTATTTGTCGTGGTAGCAATCCTGCACCTCGACGTCGGCCTGGGTGAAGAAGCGGAAGATCTGGGTGAGCAGATTGCGTTCGTGGTCGCTGATCTTCTGCGCCCAGTCGCGGCAATCCTCGCCCAGCGGCACCTCCTCGGGCATCCAGTGGATCTGCTGCTGGCGCTTCCAGAAATCATAGGCCCAGGGATATTCGAAGGGCTTGTAGGTCTTGCGGGCTTCGAGAAGGGGCATGGCGGTTTCCTCGGGTTTCTTGTCTCGGTTCGTGATCCCCGGCGAAAGCCGGGGTCCAATCCTATGTTGCGTTACCGCGCTCTGGACCCCGGCTTTCGCCGGGGATCACGCGATGGGCGAGCGTCACTGGCACGCCAGGCACTCGTCGTAGTCGGTGCTCTCGGCCGAGAGTTCGAATTTCGCGGCCTCGGGCGTGTTGTCGGCCTCGACCCCGCCCGCGAAGCCGGCGCGCTGGACCGATTTCGAGCGGAGATAGTAGAGCGATTTGATGCCGAGCTCCCACGCGCGGTAGTGGAGCATGAGCAGGTCCCATTTCTCGACGTCGGCGGGGATGAACAGGTTCAGGCTCGCGGCCTGGTCGATATAGGGGGTGCGGTCGGCGGCGAGTTCGAGCAGCCAGCGCTGGTCGATCTCGAAGCTCGTCTTGAAGCAGTCCTTCTCGTCCTGGGTCAGGAAGTCGAGGTGCTGGACGCTGCCGCCCTTTTCGAGGATCGAGTTCCAGATGCTGTCGCTGTTCTTCGCCTTGTCGACGAGCAGGCTTTCGAGGTGCGGGTTCTTGACCACGAAGCTGCCCGACAGCGTCTTGTGGGTGTAGATGTTCGCCGGAATCGGCTCGATGCACGCGCTGGTGCCGCCGCAGATGATCGAGATCGACGCGGTGGGCGCGATCGCCATCTTGCACGAAAAGCGCTCCATCACGCCCTGGTCGGCGGCGTCGGGGCAGGGGCCGCGCTCCTTGGCGAGCAGCATCGACGCCTGGTCGACCTGCGCGCGGATATGCTTGAAGATGCGCAGGTTCGACGACTTCGCCATCGCGCCTTCGAACGGCAGGCCGCGCGCCTGAAGGAAGCTGTGGAAGCCCATGACGCCGAGGCCGACCGAGCGTTCGCGCGACGCGCTGTATTTGGCGCGCGCCATTTCGGGCGGGGCGCGGTCGATATAGTCCTGGAGGACGTTGTCGAGCATGCGCATGACGTCCTCGATGAACTGCTTGTCGCCGTTCCACTCGTCCCAGGTTTCGAGGTTCAGCGACGAGAGGCAGCAGACCGCGGTGCGATCGTTGCCGAGATGGTCGCGGCCGGTCGGCAGCGTGATCTCGCTGCACAGGTTCGAGGTCGAGACCTTGAGGCCCAGGTCGCGGTGATGCTTGGGCATCATGCGGTTCACCTGGTCGATGAAGATGATGTAGGGCTCGCCGGTCGCGAGGCGCGTCTCGACCAGCTTCTGGAACAGGCTGCGCGCGTCGACGGTGCCGCGCACGCTCTGGTCCTTGGGGCTGCGGAGGTTGAATTCGGCGCCGTCGCGCACAGCCTCCATGAACTCGTCGGTGAGCAGCACGCCATGGTGGAGGTTGAGCGCCTTGCGGTTGAAGTCGCCCGAGGGCTTGCGGACCTCGAGGAACTCCTCGATCTCGGGGTGCGAGATGTCGAGGTAGCAGGCGGCCGAGCCGCGGCGCAGCGAGCCTTGCGAAATCGCGAGGGTCAGCGAATCCATCACGCGGACGAAGGGGATGATGCCGCTGGTCTTGCCGTTGAGGCCGACCGGCTCGCCGATACCGCGCACCGCGCCCCAATAGGTGCCGATGCCGCCGCCGCGCGACGCGAGCCAGACATTCTCGTTCCAGGTGCCGACGATGCCCTCGAGGCTGTCGTCGACGCTGTTGAGGTAGCAGCTGATCGGCAGGCCGCGGCCGGTGCCGCCGTTCGAGAGCACCGGGGTCGCGGGCATGAACCACAGCTTCGAGATATAGTCGTAGAGGCGCTGGGCATGCCCGGCGTCGTCGGCATAGGCCGCGGCGACGCGCGCGAAGAGGTCCTGATAGGATTCGCCGGGGAGGAGATAGCGGTCCTGCAGCGTCTCCTTGCCGAAATCGGTGAGCAGCGCGTCGCGGCTCGCGTCGGTCTCGACCGCGAATCGGCGCGCGTGGACCGTGGGCTCGGCATCGCCGTTCAGCTTCGCCTTCGCGCCGCCGGTCGATTCGACCGCGGTCTCCGCTTCCGTCCTGGTCAGTTCAGCCGTCGCCACGTCGCTCGTCTCCACCCGATCCGTTTCCCGAAAATCCATTGTCCGCCCTGCCTCTCTGCTCGCGCCGCGGCGCGATCCGTTCCTGTCTTGTTCGACTCAGGGCGAAGCCCCAGCCTAGCATCTTTCGCTCCCCTCGTGGGGCATATTTTTCCGACGCGAACGCATTGCTTCCGTGCCCATATGGGATGGGCGACGGAAATCCGTCCCTTTCGGTCTAACACAAATTATTGGGTGCCCCCGTCGGCTGACCCACCATCTATAGTGCCATGTCGGCGCAGCGATGCAAGACGGTAAATGACAGGTTGAAGACTCGACTCGTCGATATTTTGATTCGGTTCGTCGCTCGAACGGACCGGCCCGCGGGTCCAGCGCAAGGCTTTCCGCGGCCTTTCCGCGATCGGTGCCCGATCGGCGGCGAGAGCGAAAAAATTTTGTCGCTCGAGCCCGCGTCGATTTTGCCCGGACGGGTATCTGCCGGGTCAAGCGGAAAATGTGCGAATGGAATGGCGGGCAGCATTCCGGAACAGAAAGCCCCGGGGATGCCGGGGCTTTCTGTTCCGGATTTCAAGTCAAAAAGAAAAGGCCCCGGGGATGCCGGGGCCTTTATTCTTTAGGCCGTGCCGCCAGCACTGCGAGTGCCGCCGCCGCCGAGCCAGCTCCAAATCCAAGCCATGTCAAAACTCCTCTTGCGCACTGTCAAACGCAGGACAGTTAACGCGCCATATACCTTAAGAAACAAGGTAAAGCGAGTCTTAACCATGAAGGATAGTGCCAGATTGGCAGTTATGCCGAGCGGCTGTGCGGATGGCTGAGGAGATTGGCGGTGAGTTCGGAGAATAGCTGCGGTTTTCCAAGGTGATACCCCTGGCCGACGTCGCAGCCGAGCTGCGCGAGCAGCGCCATGGTCGGGGCGTCCTCGATCCCCTCCGCAACCGCGACCGCGCCGAGGCGGTGCGCGAGATCGATCGTCGACTTGACGACTTCGAAGTTGCGCTGCGAATCGCGCATGGTCATCACGAATCGCTTGTCGATCTTGATCTCGTCGGCCTCGACCTCGGTCAGATATTCGAGGTTCGACTGGCCGGTGCCATAGTCGTCGATCGACAGGCGGATGCCGGTGCGGCG
>Ga0180219_1000276_pt1 | contig 48639 bp, 49 predicted proteins | sample eDN3rd30CBELigMG_FD_151338 | JGI IMG/M metagenome (GOLD analysis project Ga0180219, IMG submission 151338) | Enriched Miracle-Growth compost microbial communities from Emeryville, California, USA - eDNA 3rd pass 30_C BE-Lig MG (version 2)... ... | reverse complement strand
GCCGCATCGATCGCAGCTTCGCGCTCGGAGAGAGACAGACTGCGCATGCGTTTTGCCGTCAGGGTCATGTGCGACGCGAGCAGTTCAGCCAGCCCGTGTTGATCGAGGCGCGTGCCGCCAAGCATCATGGCCCTGTGGCCAGCAACGGCGATAGCCCGTTCGCGCGGTATGACGATGGCGATTTCACGATGGGGGGACCATTCGGCGCGCACCGGCCGCGAAAAATCAGTGACATAAAGATTCCCTGCCGTCAAGGTGTGATCATTGCCGTTCTGGTTGATCCGTGACGGGCCATCGACGAGCAAGCCGACATAGATCTCGTCGCCGCCATCGCTGCTGCATCGTTGCGAACTGCGCTCGACGCGGATCGCATTCGACGTGTGATCCCAGAACTCGCCGAGGTGGCTTTGTGCTCGCAGCAGACGGCCGAAGAAACCGGGCTTCGCACCTATTTCGGAGATCGACATGCGGCGCAACGCATTGCTGCTCCAGTAGTCGAGACGCTCTTTCGCCTCTACTTTACCCGTGTCGAGTTCGATGATCCCCATGGCAGAAATTCCAATACCTTACGTAGAGTTCAATAGCAAATATACCAAACTACGAGTTGGGAAAAAGGCCCCCACGCTGCGCAGGCTCACGCCTGCTTGCTGCCCCCCAAGGGGGCGCTTTTTGCCGCCGGGACGCCCAGTCAATGACCTGGGACGCTGGATCATTGAGCGCCTGGAGCCTTGATCCTACTATGCGCCATGACTAAATTTCAATTTGCCAGAGTTCCACGCGGTTTCAAGTCCCGCACCCATGCTTTCCGCAATTTGGCTGCCGTCGTCATGGCGATTGCCTCTGTTGGCGGGAGCCTTGATGCGCGGGCGCAGACGGTCGCCACTTCCGGCGATGTAGTTCCGACTCTATCCCCGAATCCAAGTCCATCCTGGAATCTAGGCGGATTGCCGCTTTGGGTTGGTGAGTCCGGCAACGGCATGCTGAGCATTGCAAACGGCGGCAGCGTTTCCAACGGTTATGGGATTGTCGGGTACCGTGCCGGTTCCATCGGCGTGGCGAATGTCGATGGTGTAAATTCGGTATGGGCCAATCACTCCAGTCTCTATATTGGCTACCTGGCTGAAAGTAACGGTACGCTGAACATCACGAACGGAGGCAGCGTTTCCAACCTGGATGGTCAGGTCGGGAGCGTCGCCGGCTCCGTCGGTGCTGTGACGGTCGATGGCGCAAATTCGGCATGGATCAATAGCGGCAATCTCATTGTCGGCGGCTCTGGTATCGGCACGCTAAGCGTCACGAATGGGGGCAGCGTTTCCAGCACGAATGCCTGGGTCGGATCCGGCGCCGATTCCGTCGGCACGGTGACGGTCGATGGTGCAGATTCGGCATGGGTCAATAGCGGTAATCTTCTTATCGGCAGCTCTGGTATCGGCACGCTAAGTATCGCGCATGGGGGCAGCGTTTCCAATGCGAAGGCTTGGGTCGGATCCCTCGCCGGCTCCGTCGGCACGGTGACGGTCGATGGCTCAGGGTCGAAATGGATCAATAGCGATGCCCTTGTTGTCGGCAGCTACGGTACCGGCACGCTAAGCATCACGAATGGGGGTAGCGTTTCCAACACCGATGACTGGGTGGGAGCCTTCGCCGGCTCCGTCGGTGCTGTGGCTGTCGATGGTGCAAATTCGACGTGGGCCAATAGAAACCTCTATATCGGCTTTTCTGGCGCTGGCACGCTGGCTGTCACGAATGGCGGCAGCGTCTCCTCGGATCAAGGTGTCATCGGGAACGATGCTGGCTCCGTCGGCACGGTGACGATCGATGGTCCAGATTCGACGTGGATCAATAGCTACAGTGTCTATGTCGGCATTTCCGGCACAGGCACGCTGACTATCGCGAATGGAGGTCGCGTTGCCGCACCCTTCTTTACAGCCATTGGCGCTGGAACTGGTGGCATAGGCACTCTCAATATCGGCGCAGCGCCGGGCGAGACGGACCCTGGCCGCACCCGCTGCCTGTGATTACTTGCGCATCGGCTGAACGCCACTACCGCCCACATCCCGGAGACGAGGAACGCCGCCCCGACCGCCGGCGGCTCATCAACGAAGCCAGTGCCCGCATCGTGGATGACATCTACAAGAGCCTGCCGCACGTCGAACAGCGCATCGTCCAGTTCGAGTATCCGCGCCGGTACGAATTCGACGAATTCAACTACCGCGGCGAGCTGCTGCGCAATGTCCGGGTCCAGAAAGGGTGTCGGATCCTGCGCATCAAGCAGATGTATTACCACCTGGCCCTGAATAACATGCTCGAACTGGTCAAGCAGGCGTTTTTGAAGCGGGAGGTCAAGATTTGAAGTACGCCGCCGAAGTTATCGATTTGCTGGCAGGTTTTCCGGGGCGCAAGTTCAAGATGAGAGAAATCATTAACCACGTAGCGCCACGGGCCAGCCAAAAGCAGCGCACCGTCATTAAAGTGGGGGTTTGGCGCGTTCTGGCGGCGCTGGAGGAAAGCGGGCAGATAGAAAGTTCACGAAGCGATACGCCGAGAGGAGCGCACGTACGGTATTGGTGGAAAAGCATAACATTAAGTTCCAAAAAGCATAACGTACGCGGTTACAATACGGCAGGAGCCTCGCGTCCGTAATTTTCGTAGCCTCGCCATGTGCGGGGCTTATTTGTTCCCGCTTCGCTCTGCGATTCGTTTTCGGTTTAGCCGAAGCGCTTCAGCAGTTGGTTCCCAATCATTCCAATAGGTATCTGGCACGTCGAGGAAGTCCTCTCGTCGCATGCCGCAGAATGTTGGCTTGTACCCGCGCCGCTTCATTTCCTCGATCAACGCCAAATGACGCTTGGCGAGGTAGCCCAGACGAGTGTAGAAGAAAAGGACGTGGCCCTTTCCGAGGGTATACGCCTGCGGTTGAGTAAAGCTGCCACGCAGCGCAGCCTTCTGCGCCAGCGCAAATACACGCGGCAGCTCCCGGTATTCAGCAACGAGGTGGGGGCCGCTGAGTTCTTGTACTGGAACGCAGTTGATTCGGGTCATAGTTGACTTACGGTTGAAACCGTATTTATACCAGCTGTCTCCTCCGCTGCGTTCCCCCGCAGCACTTGCGGCCCTGCTGTCATGTGATGGTGGGGGCCGGCATTTTTATGCGCACACTCAAACCAACAATCAAGCTGCTGCCCCCCAGTCGCAAGCCGATTGCATCTGAGCGCATGACAGGCAGGAAGTTGCAAAGCCGACGCCTGCGCCTCTGGTCGGGTAATACCCTGACGCTGGATAAGACGATTCCGTCGGGTGGCTCCGGTACGGTCATGCTGCGCGGGCCGGAGGGCCAGATGAAGACGGTATCGGTGGTGTCGGATACCGGCGACGTGGATGCCTTCACGGTCACGAACGATATGGCGGAATTTCCGCTTCCGGGTGACGAGGGTTATGAGGATGTTCCGGCTGTGGATTGGGCCTGGTTCTTCGATCCGCTGGCGACCCCTGGTCGGCGCTTCAAGATTACCCAGGTCGAGCCCACAGAAGACGGCGTCAAGTTTCAGGCGATTGATGACGATCCGGGCTACTACGCCAGCGAAAACAATCCCTACACCTATGTCCCACCTAAGGATGGCGCATTATTGGGTGGCGTGGTGTTCAGCATTGCCTTCACCGAGTCACTCGTGAATGTGCAGGCTGACTTGAGTAATGTCACTATTGGCTGGGCTATTTCGTCGTCGATGCCGGTCGATGTGGTGGTGTCGATCAACGGGCTGGCGCGCCCCGTCGTGCGTACCAGCGACCGGCAATTGACTGTTCAGGCGCAGACGCATGACGTCATTACCACTACGGTAACGCCAATCTCCCAAACCGGGCGTGGCACGCCGGCCACGCAGCAGTATGTGGTGCAGGGACTGACGGCGCCGCTTCCGTCGGTGACCGGCCTGACGAACGTGTTTCGGGATGGCCTTACCGTGCTGACATGGGATCGCGTGATGGACGTTCGCAATCCCGACTATGAGGTGCGAATCGGCGCGACCTGGGAAAACTCGCGGCCGGTCGGTATCACGACAAATCCCGAGCTGCTGGCGGTGGGAAACGGGCTGTATTGGGTAGCCGCGCACTTTGTGGCGCGTGGGTATGTCGTCTATGGCGCGCCCGACAGCTTGCAGATCGCGGGCGCCACGCTCGTGCGCAACGTGCTGGCCGTCACTGATGAGGATCCGGCCTGGACGGGAACGCTTGAGAACGGCGCCATTATCAACGAAGACCTGTTGACGCTGGCCGGCACAGGTGACTTCCTCGTCGCGCCCGACGTGTTGACGATGGATGACGTGCTCTGGTATGGCGGCGTCGAGTCGGGCGGCATCTACCACACGAATTTGGACAACATCATTGACATTGGCTACGTCACGCCCGTGCGCGTCGACTTTGCGATCGATGAGTATGCACTGAATTTCGGCGAGAACTTCCTGTCGGTGCCTGATGTCCTGGCCTATCCCGACGTGCTCAATGTCTCGAACCGGCAGCATTATCGGGTACGCCCGCAGATCCGCAGCGCCCAGGATGACGGGGTGTTTGGCGAATGGCGCGATTACGTGCCTGGGTTGATTAATGCTCGCTATTTTGACGTTCGACTCGTGTTGGAAACCGACGATTCGCTGCTCGTGCCGTTCGTCCGGTCCTTTTCCTGGACGATTGATGTGCCCGACCTAGTGCAGCGGGGCGAACAGGTGGCGGTGCCGGCAACGGGCCTTACGGTCACGTACCCGAAGGATTTCCATGCTGTGCCCAATGTCCAGATCGCCACATTCGATGCGGTGGATGGGGATCGGTATGTCCTGACGAACTCCGAAAAGACGGGTTTCGATATTCGTCTTTACAACGGGGCCACCGCTGTAGAGCGAGAGATCAACTGGATCTCGCAAGGTTATTGATTGCAATGCAGTTCAATGACCCCGACATGTTCGGGGCTTTTTTTATGGGTAAATAACGATGACACAAGAAGCGATTGTGCTACGCACTAGTGGCGACGCATATCCGGGGCTGGCCGTTATCCAGGATATTAACAAGGCGCTGGCTACGATAGCGACGGATTTTGCGGGGCCCGATGATCCGGCAGCGAAGGCCTTTGCGTATTGCACCTGGGCCGATACGGGCAACATGCTGCTCAAGCGACGTAATGCGGCAAATACGGCATGGGCGATTGCGGCACGCCTGTTCCCGCAACTTGTTGAAGAGGAAAACGGGGATGTTACGGCTGCTGGGGATGTTTCCAGCGACACGGTCAGTTTAAACGACCTCGATGCGAGCCTCGGATCCACGATTCTTTATCCAAATGGTGGCAGCGCAGCCAGCCCGGCCAACGTCTCGGTTAACTCACGTTATGTGCTTGCGAACCCGTTCCCCGGCTATCGGGTATTTTGCGACGCGCAGCTTTACATCAATGGAAAGTGGGGCAGTCCGGGAATCACCTTTGCTTATACAAGCAATTTATTAGTCTATGGGATTCGTGCATGTCAGTTAGATGACGCGGATATTATCGTTCAGACCGCTCGTGATTCTTTTGCGCGAAATTCAGCTGCTGATCAGCTCTACCCGTGGCCTGACTTGGGTGCTGGTGTCGCTACGCCTACGCCGTGCCGCGTGCTTGTCTGGAAGTTGAAAGGAGCTATCTGATGGAACCTGTTTACGCAATTCCGGGTCAGTCAATTCAGCAAATAGGTGGCACATGCCCAGATGGCTGGGTGTCGATGCAAGAGGAGCGTCCGGGTCCTGAGCACATCGCGCAAGCTGATGGGACATGGGTAATTCAGCCTGCATCTCCCAACACAATTTTCTCCACGTTGGACTAGTTCAACAAGTTCACCGACGACGAGTACGCCGCGGCGCGCACGGGGCCCATGGTTATCCAGCGTGGCCTGGACATGCTGATTGCTGCGCAATTTGTCGACGTGAGCGATCCGCGAGTGGCAGAGTATCTGTCGGCGATGGTGTCGGCTGGCATTATCGACGAAAGTCGAAAAGCCGAACTGCTCAGTCCGCCAGCCGCCGCGTAGCGGCTTTATTTTTGCCTAATCGCCCCTTCATTGGGGCTTTTTTACGTCCAAAGGAACGGAATGGAACCAACATCAAGTGTCGCATCGGCCGGGTTCTACCTGGGAGCGGTGGCCATCACGTCGATGATGCCGGGGGTCAATGGTGATGCGCTGATTGGGGCGTTCGCTGGGGCCGTCGTGTTCGCCGTGCACGCCAAAGACATATCCATCATCAAGCGGCTAGTTTATATGGTCGTGTCGCTCGTCATTGGCTATTTTGCAGCCCCAGAGGTCATGCGCCTGTCGGGCTTGCAAAGTTTTACCGTCGCGGCGTTTGCAGCCTCGGCGACCGTCGTAACGGCGGCCTTGGCAGGTATCGAGAAGATCAAGGCCTTTGACCTATCCACGCTCTGGAAAAGGGGGTAATGATCATGCTTATTGCCCTGATTGTTGTGATTGCCAATGCCCTGACGGCAGGGCGCCTGATTCTCTACCAGCGCCGCGGCGCCCGATATCGGCCGGCCATTTCGTTGCTGGCCTATTTGCTGATGGTATTTGCATTTTGGCAAGTCGTTGACATGCTGATTCATCATTTCCCAGCGTCAATGGGGCAGGCCGGTATGTCGGTGGTCGTGGCTGCGCTGGTATTGCGCGCCCGTGGCAACGTGGCTTGCATTGTGAGGATCGTATCGTGATTGATTTGCTGAAGCGCATATTGGCTACGCCGGCCGCGGCGCAGCCTGGCCAGGATCTCGAGGCCTTGTCTCGCGCCCAATTGCGGCGTGATGAAGGGGAAAAGCTCTACGCTTATACCGACACCCAAGGCTATCTCACCATCGGCATAGGCCGCCTGATCGACAAGCGCAAAGGTGGCGGCATCAGCGCCGAGGAATCGGCCTATCTATTTTCCAATGACTTTAACGGGAAATTGACCGAGCTTCGCCGTCGTCTGCCCTGGTTCGACAAGCTGGATGTCGCGCGCCAGGGCGTGCTGCTCAATATGGCGTTTCAGATGGGTGTTGATGGCCTGCTGGGCTTCAAGAATACCTTGGCCATGGTCGAGCGAGGGGATTTCAAGGGTGCGGCCGCTGGGATGTTGGAAAGCCTTTGGGCCAAACAGACGCCGGAGCGCGCCAAGCGCCTTTCCGTTCAGATGGAGACTGGGATATGGCAGTGATCGTCGCACTGAAAGCCCTGTGGAGCAAGGCATGGGGCTATGCACTACTAGCCGGGGCGCTGGTGGCTGGCCTGATTGCCCTGCGCGAGTCTGGCAAGGCGGCGGGGCGGGCCGATTTGGAACAGGAAATGAACAAGCGGGCGGCCGACGCTCGAAAGGAAGCGCGACATGTGGCGGATACGGTGGATTCGATGGGGGATGATCCTATCGCTGATAAGCTTAAATCTGACTGGGTGCGCGGCACCGGCCGCTGATTATTGCGACATCGCCAGGCCTATCTACTTCGATTCCGCGGCTCAGGTGGATGCCACCCCCACAGCAGTGCGCCGGCAGATTCTGGAAAATAATGAGACGGTGCGGCGACTGTGCCAATAAAAAAGCCCGCACGACGGCGGGCTGATATAGTGCTTTGCGAAGCAACCTGGTATTTGCGAAGCAGAGAAAAATTATAAATCTCCGGAACCCCGCAAGAAATCTGGAGGCGCAACTCGGAATCGAACCGGGGTACACGGATTTGCAATCCGCTGCATAACCACTCTGCCATTGCGCCAGCACTTGGTTGGGCTACCATAAGCCCAACAAGCTAAGCCCGCCATTCTACACTAAAAGAGCAATTTTCGCCTGAATGCGCTGTTGATAGCGGCGGCCGGTAGGGAACGGTAATGCAGCAGGCACTCATCCCTGCGCGGCGGTTAGGGGGCGAAGGTGTCCTCGATGATCTCGCGCAAGGCGCTGCGGTGCGTGTGGCGTTCGACATTCGAGGCGAACCGGGGATCCTGGGCGGTTTTACCCCTGGCCGTTGACCCACGAGAAAACGGACGGGCAAGAACGCCAGGTGCCTGAACACTTCAGGAATCGTCGCCGGAGCGATTCAGGACGTCGCTGGGGGTACGGGAATATTTTGCGCGAAAGGCGCGGGTGAACTGGGCGTGGTCGTTGAAGCCCACATGATAAGCCAGTTGCGCCACAGATACTTTGCCGGTGGCCCGGCGCAGCGACTCATAGGCCAGTTGCAGGCGATGTTCGCGCACCCACTGCGAGAACGTCCAGTCGGTTTCCTTGAATAGCAGGTGCAGGTATCGCATCGATATGCCGCAAGCCGCCGCGGTGCTTTGGACGGAGAGCTCCGGATCGGAAAGATGTTCGCGCAGATGCTGCTCGACCCTGGCCAGATGGACAGCCTTGATGGAGGAACTGGTCGAGTTCAGGATGCGGGTGTCGCCTTCCAGCACCATCGCCAGAAGGTCGGCAAGCTGTGTTCCGGCCAACGAACGCATGGGTTCGGGTACCTGCTGGATGTTGCCGGCCACTGCATCGAGATAGTCCAGAAAGAACTTTCCCATGTCGGTCTGCCCGTCGAAGGTGAGGGCGCAAAAGCGCGCCGGATCGCGCACCCGGATTCTCAGCATGTCTTCCGGAATGCGAATGGCCCACAAGTCGACGTTGCTGTCGTAGCCGAAGCGGTAGGGCTCGTTGCTGTGCTCGATCATGAACTGGCCCCGGCTGCAATGGATGTGCCTGCCGAACTGGGTGAACTCGGTCCGGCCCAGCAAAGGCACGCATAGGAGTATTTGCGCGTCCTGGCCCGCATAGTGCCGTTTATGACGCTGGTAGTGTATGGGCATGGACTGTATCCGGGTCCATTGCACCTTGCCCAGGGAGCAGTTTTCGGCGATGCCCTGAAAGTCGGCCGAAGAGCCGAATGTGATGTCCAGTTCGTAAACGACCGACTTGATGGCGCTGCGCCAGAAGTCCAGCTTGTCTTCAAGTGCGATGCCCGCCGTCGTTGTATCGAGAACTCTGAGCATGATGGCGAAGCACCTCGCGATATTCCCGGGCTGGGCGGCTAGCCCGGAAGGCATAATGGCTTTTTAGCGCCGCAAGCAAATATCTTCATGGTAAAACGCCCTTCGCTTTTGTCAATTGGAATGAATACCAGTACGGTCATGCCCTTCGTTCCTGTTGTCCGACGCGGGTTCGCAGCCCCGCAGGTTCGGCGCCAGGGCCGCGTATTCGACCCCCGGTACACGCTGGATCCAGCGCACGACATCCTTGGCGTTGGCCAGGGCCGGTATCGCCTTGGGCGAGGTGAACGCTGTCACCTGCCTTTCACAAAACAGGCTACGCGGCGAGGCGATTGCACTGTGATACCAGGTTTTATGCGCGTAGGAGCAAGCCTGATCTGAAGCCCCCTTCTAGAATTTCCCTTGAATAGCGGCTTTGGCCGCAGGAGAGGGGGCTTGCCATGAAATTGAGTGACCTGAAGAATACGCGCTGGACGTTGGATCACCCTCAGTTGGGAACCGGGCCGGTGCCTGTCGACTCCTATGTGTCGCCCGAGTATTTCGAGCACATCCGGACCCTGTTCGCCAATACCTGGATATGCACCGGCAAGCGGGTAGAGGAAATTCCGAATGCGGGCGACTATTTCATCGAAAACATCGAGGTGACGAAGGCCTCCGTGATCGTGGTCCGGGGCCTGGATGGCGTGATCAGGGGGTTTCACAACACCTGCAAGCATCGCGGCACGCAATTGTTGTTCGACAGCTATGGTTCGGTCAAGGGCCGGTTGACCTGTATCTACCACGGCTGGGCCTATTCCCTGGCAGGAAAGAATCTGCTCATCACCGAAAAGGAGATGTTTTTCGATGTAGAGCGGATGGAGAAGGATCTTCTGCCTGTCAGCGTCGACGTCTGGGCGGGCTTTGTCTTCATCAATCAGAATCCCAAACCCCGGGAGAGATTGAAAGAGCATCTGGGACCGCAGGTATTGGAGCTTTACGGTGATTATCCGTTTGAAACCACGACCGTGCATCTGTCGTACAAAGCCGATCTGGAGTGCAGTTGGCCCGTTCTGCGGGACTCGCAGCTGGATGGATACCATCTGAAATATCTGCATCGCCGCTCGGCGCCGGGTTTCATGGAGTCGGCGGAGGCTCCCAATCGCCACGCGTACGATTTCAAGCTGCTGGGCAAGCACGGCTCGGGAAGTTTTTATGGTAACCGCGCCCGGATAGGAGCGGATTTGTCCAAGGTGGCGCCGGTGGCCGCCCTGGCCAGCAAGGTCGGCCAGACGCTGGCCAGCAATACGGCGGCGCGCGTCGACGTCTCGAAGTGGTGCAAAGGGGTCAATCCCGCGCGGGCGGAGGACTGGTTCTTCGACTTTCTCTACCTTTTTCCCAATTTCCATATCGTGTTCCTGGGCTACCAGGCCTATATCGGACACAAGATGATGCCGGGCTCGCGGGTCGATCTGTCGAGCTGGAATGCCCACTATTACGCGCCGCCCGTCAAGGCGGACGATCTTGAGGCCGCCTGGGCCGCCGAATATATGAAATACAGTTTGCGCGACCTGTGGCGGGAAGATGGCAATACGACTCTGGGCGCCCAGCGCTCCATCAATTCGGGCGCCTTCACGCAAATGTATCTGCAGGATCAGGAAATCCTGATCCGCCATGCGGAGCAGGTGCTCGCGGCCGAAATCGAAAAAACCCGGAATACGGAGAAGGCATGACCGCAATCAATAGCTTGCCGACTGCTTTTGAGGCCCTGACGCCCTTTCTGGACTGGGCCTTGCCGACCGAGACGCTGCGCCGCCGGAAGCGCGAATCCAGCTCCATGCGGGAAATCCAGGACTTCTATGACGCGACCTTGGCACGGGTGGCGGAAATCATGGATCACTTGCGCAAGACCGGCAGCCTGGCGACGGCGGATGAGCCAACGAGGACGCTTTACACCCTGATGTTGGCATTCGCGGACGCCTCGCTTTCGGTGGAGCTGCATAAAAGTCCCATCGTGCCCGACGGCTTGCCGGGCGATGTCTGGAAGCCCGAACACGAAACCGCTGGCTGGCTGCAGAAGCCAGCCATCGTCATGCAGCCGGCGAAGACCGGAAACGCCTGAACAGGCATTCATCCTCAAAGACCGTGCGGAAAACAGGAGACAAGCAATGAATTCCAAGGAAATCGTCAGAGCCTTCGTGGACGCCCACAATGCCCACGACATAGAAAAGATGATGAGCTATTTGGCGCCCGACAGTGTCATGATCGACGTGGCAGCGCCCATTCCTCTGAACGGCAAGGATGACGTCCGTAAATTGTTCGGCATGATTTTTTCTGCGCTGGACGTGCATTTCGAGATAACTGGCATGATCTCCGAGGGCAGCAAGGCTTTTGCCGCGCTGCGCACGACCGGGGAGGGGACGGGAACCTGGGCCGGACGGGACGTGCGGGGGCTGCGTTTCGACGTGTTTGAAAGCATGTTCGTCGATACCAGGGACGACCGAATGACGACGGTCATGTTCTACAGCGACACGGCTTCCCTGTCCAGGCAGCTTGGCAACTACGACCCGGCCATCGACATGACGGCCGGCGTTGCCGACATCATGTGAGCCGTCGATATCGTGATTCCGAATATTTTTGACCGCGGTGTGATCGAGGCGGAAAGCGGCCGGACGGTTTTTCCAGCGTTGAGGCTTGCGCGTCGGATGTCGCCGGAAGCGATTTGCGAGATGATCGGGCAGGCCGGCTTGGCGGGCAAGGGGGGCGGAGGCTTTCCCGCCCATCGCAAGCTGGCGTTGTTGCGCGCCCAGCCCGATGGTCTGAGGCACGTCGTGATCAATGGCGGCGAGCACGAGCCCGGCTCACTCAAGGATCATCATCTGCTCGAGCTCCACTCAGCCACCGTGCTGGAAGGCGCATTGATTCTGGCGCATGCCGCTTCGGCGCGGGTACTGCACATGGCGTTGCTCAAGACATCTGGACAGGCGCTCGAAAGCCTGAAAAACGCCGTCCGCCTGCTTCACGACGCAGGCTTGGGCGGGGGCATGCCCGAATTGCGTATTTCCACCATTTCCGACTCGTACATTGTCGGTGAAGAATCAGCTCTGCTGGGCTCACTGGAAGGGGGTGAAGCGCTGCCGCGCCAACGCCCCCCCCATCCAGCGCAGGCCGGCCTGGGTGGCCATCCCACACTCGTGCAAAACGTCGAGACGGCGGCGCACTTGCCCTATATAGTCGTGCATGGTGCCGCTGCCTACCGTGCGCTGAGTCCCGCCGATTCGGGCGTGACGCTGTGCACGTTCGGCCCCGAATTCGTCAATGCCGGCGTACGTCTGGTGCCGCTGGGTATCAGCCTGCGCGAAGTGCTGACGCTATACGGCGGCGGATTGAAGTCTGGAAAAAAGATCAAGGCGGTTCAGCCTGGCGGGATTTCGGCGGGTTTTCTGGCCGATGCCGAGTTGGATGTGCGCTTCGACCACGCGCCTTTGCGCAAAGCCGGCAGTGCGCTGGGCTGCGGCGTCATCCGGGCTTACGACGAAGACCAGGATATGGCTGGCGTTGCTGCCGAAGCCATGGCTTTTTTTGCGCACGCCAGTTGCGGACAGTGTCCGGGCTGCCGCATGCAGGCACAGGTGCTGGCTCGGATAATGGCCCAAACGCTGGCGGGGCAAGGTTCCGAGAAACTGCTGCGGCAGGTGCCTTTGGTCGTCAAGGCCAATGCGGACAAGGGTATTTGCGGATTTATCCACATGCCTGGGCCCCCCGTGTTAAGCGCCATGGAAAAATTCCCTGCCGATTTCGCACTGCATATCGAGGCGAGTGAGCAAAGAACTGAATGCTGATCGCCTCGGACGAAGGTGTGAAACGATAACCAGGAAAATATTCAGGAGATCAAGATGAAGCTGCTGGCCGAGCTGTGGCGCCCGACCGGACGGTCGCAAGCGGCAACGGACAGTGTGTGCCGCCGGAGACGACGGCCATCTGCAAGCAAAGGGAGCAATCGATGACGAGCACGGTCGCCACCGTCTATGTCTGCATGAACACCGACTGCAAGAGCCGCGGAGCCGAGCTCGTGTTTGAGGCGCTGCGGCAGGCCTGCGGCGCGACGGGGCTTGAGGTCAAGTCTTATATCTGCTTCTCGGCCTGCAACAGCGGCCCGAACGTCGTCGCGACCGCTCCACGCTGCTGGTTCTCGGACGTGCGGCCTGATGACGTGGAGAGCATCGTGAACCATTTGCGCGGCGGCCCCCCGGTTGAGCGGCTGCAAGGCAAGAACGATCCTGATCTAGAAGAGATGATCTTCGGACTGATCGACGCGGGCTTGCTGTCCGACTGAGAAGGGACGCGCTTTTACCGAAGGAGATGTGCATGGCTGTGGGAGATCATCAATTATTGCAGGCCTGGCAGCACGTTCTGGCCTTGTCCAGGTTGGAGGCGGGTCAGACGGTCACGATTTTGACTAGCAGCGCGACCCACCCGCAGAACCTGGCCATGGCCCTGATTGCCGCGCAGTCGCTGGGAGCCATTGTCAACCGTCTGGATCTGCCTCCTCTCAACGCCGAGAAGTCCCTCAGCCGTGATCCGGTATCCTATCTGGGCACGACGGCGCTGACCGGGAACCCGGCCGCCATCGCCATGCTCAAGGCCAGCGACCTAGTGCTCGACTTGATGACGCTGCTGTTTTCGCCCGAGCAGATAGACATCCTCAAGTCGGGCACCAAGATACTGCTGGCCGTGGAGCCACCCGAGGTTCTCGTACGGATCGTGCCTTCGGAGTCCGACCGCGCCCGCGTCAAGGCGCATGCTGCGCGCCTGGCCGGAGCACGGGAAATGTCGGTGACTTCCGATGCCGGCACCGACGTCCGCTTTCCACTAGGTGAATTCCCGGCGGTCAGCGAATATGGCTTCGTGGACGAGCCGGGCCGCTGGGATCACTGGCCTAGCGGTTTTCTCTTTACCTTTCCCAACGAGGGCGGCAGCAACGGCACCATCGTGATCGATGAGGGGGACATTCTCTTGCCGCAGAAATGCTATGTGGGCGGCAGAGTCACACTGACCATCGAAAACGGCTATGCCACTCGCATAGAGGGTGGCGTGGACGCCGAATTGCTGCGCGAATACATAAGCTCTTTCAACGACCCCGAGGCCTACGCCATGTCCCATATAGGATGGGGCCTTCAGCCACGCTGCCACTGGTCAACGATGGGGCTCTACGACCGCGAGCAGACTCTGGCCATGGACGCCCGTGCCTATGAAGGCAATTTCCTGTTTTCCCTGGGCCCCAACAACGAAGGCGGCGGCAGCCGCAGCACTGCCTGCCATATCGATATTCCGCTGCGCGACTGTACGGTACGCTTGGACGGCGAGGACGTGGTGCGCAAGGGCAAAGTCATTGAGGAGAAGACATGACGGCGCAGCTCAACGATGAGCAGGTCTACGCACGCCAAGGCTTTGGCGCGAATCTGGATATTCCCGGCCCATACGGGCTGCTGATCGTGGATTTCGTCAACGGCTTTGCCGACCCGCAGGCATTTGGCGGCGGCAATATCGCTCAGGCTATAGCGCGAACCGTGCCGTTGCTGGCCTATGCCCGTGAAAACGGCTGGGCCATCGCGCAGTCGCGCATCGTTTTTGCCGACGACGATTCGGACGCCAACGTATTCAGCCTGAAAGTGCCCAGCCTGCTGGCCCTGAAGGAGCGCAGCGAGAGCAGTGCAATCGTGTCCCAGTTGAGACCGCAAGCGGGCGAGCTGGTGGTGCGCAAGACGGCCCCTTCGGCCTTTTTTGGCACAAGCCTGGCCGCATGGCTGGTTCAGCGCGGCGTGCAGACGTTGGCTGTGGCGGGCGCGACGACCAGCGGCTGCGTGCGCGCCAGCGTCGTCGACGCCATGCAGTATGGGTTTCGCCCGCTGGTGCTGTCCGATTGCGTGGGAGATCGCGCCCTGGCGCCTCATGAGGCAAACCTCTTCGACATGGCGCAGAAGTACGCCGCGGTCATGACGCGCGACCAGGCTTTCGAAGCCCTGGCGGCGTGACTTGCGGACTGAAGCCGCCAGATTTCCTGCGTATCGTGGCTGGCGGCAGAGCGGGCAGGCCGGATCAGTCCTGGCGGCTGGTGACTTCGACCAGATGGTAGCCGAACTGGGTTTTGACCGGGCCCTGCACGACATTGACCGGCGCGCTGAATACGACGGTGTCGAATTCCTTGACCATCTGGCCGGGGCCGAACGAGCCCAGGTTGCCGCCGTCGCGACTGGAGGGGCAGCTGGAGTGCTCTTTGGCGATTTGCGCAAAGTCGGCGCCGTTTTCAATGGCGGTTTTCAGTTCGTTGCATTGTTCTTCGGTGGATACCAGGATGTGGCGTGCGGTGGCTTGGGTCATGAGTCGTGCTCCTTTTTGATGAAGCAAAGAGAATACCTGAATTGGCGGGCCGGCGTGTTTTGGCCAGAGCTTGCTCGATTTGGACCAGACAGGACACTAGGCGATTTTGCTGATCGCTTTTGCCAGATAATCCACGGTTCGTTCAATGTGATGAAGCTTGTCCAGGCCGAACAGCCCGATGCGGAAGGTCTTGAAGCCCTCGGGCTCGTCGCATTGCAGCGGTACGCCGGCGGCGGCCTGCACGCCCGCTTGCGCGAATTTCCTGGTGGAGTGTATGCCGTCGTCGCTGGTGTAGCTGACCACCACCCCCGGAGCCTGGAAGCCTTCGGCGGCCACGCTTTTGAATCCTCGTTTGACCAGCATCGCGCGCACCTTGGCGCCCAGCTCCTGCTGGGCGTCGCGCAGCTTGCCGAAGCCTTCGGCTTCCATGTCGAGCATGATCTTATATAAGGCGGTGAGGGCGTCGGTGGGCATGGTGGCGTGGTAGGCATGGCCGCCTTGCTCGTAAGCCTGCATGATCTGCAGCCATTTGCGCAGGTCGCAGGCAAAGCTGGTGCTTATCGTGGCGTCGATTTGCTTGCGGGCTTGGGCGCCAAGCATGACCAGGGCGCAGCATGCCGGGCCGCTCCAGCCTTTTTGCGGCGCGCTGATCAACACGTCCACACCGGTTTCCTTCATGTCCACCCAGATGGTGCCGGAGGCAATGCAGTCCAGCACGAATAGGCCGCCGTGCTCGTGCACCGCTTCGGCCACCGCGCGGATATAGTCGTCTGGCAGGAGGATGCCGGACGCGGTCTCGACATGGGGCGCGAACACCATGTCGGGTTTTTCGGACTTGATCGCGGCAAGCACCTCGTGCAGCGGCGGCGGCGCGAAGGCGGCCTGCGGGCCGTCGGCTGCCGGGCGCGCCTTGAGCACGGTCGTGCTGGCGGGAATGCTGCCCATGTCGAAGATCTGGCTCCAGCGAAAACTGAACCAGCCGTTGCGGATGACCAGGCATTTCTTGTTGGTGGCGAACTGCCGCGCCACCGCCTCCATGCCGAACGTGCCGCTGCCCGGAACGATAATCGCCGCCTCGGCGTTGTAGACTTGCTTCAAGATGCGGGAGATGCCCCGCATGACGCCTTGAAAGGCGCTGGACATATGATTGATGGCGCGATCGGTGTAAACCACCGAGTATTCCAGCAAGCCGTCGGGGTCGACATTGGGCAATAAGCTTGGCACGTTCGTCTCCAGTAGGATGAGGATGACAGCGGCAATGCAATGCAGGAAAACCGATACTGCTCTTGATTGCCCCCGCCGATTGGTTTTGTTGCGCGTTTGAATACATTTTATGCCGTCGGCCAGACTAGTGCCCTGTTTGGTAGATTTACATACTTGAACCAAAGGAAAAATATGCTCAGTGATACAGAACTCGTTGGCCGCCTATTGCTCGGCGCGGCGCTTGGCAGCGTGATCGGTTTCGAGCGCGAGCGGCTGTCGTGGGCGGCCGGGTTGCGGACCCATATGCTGGTGTGCGTGGGATCCACGCTGATCATGATCGTCTCGGCCTTTGGCTTTGCGGACATCCTTGGCCAGGGCAACGTAACGCTCGATCCCTCGCGCATGGCCGCGCAGGTGGTGTCGGGCATCGGTTTTCTGGGGGCGGGCTCTATTTTGCTGCGTGGCGAAGTCATACGCGGGCTCACCACCGCAGCCAGCCTTTGGTCGGTCGCCGCAATCGGCCTGGCCGTCGGCGGGGGGATGTACGCGGCGTCCATTGCCTCGACCATCATCATCCTGATCATCCTGGCGGGTATCAAGCCGCTGGAGCAGCGCTATATAGCCGCCAGGCAAGAGCGCCGGATGCAACTGGTGGTGGAGCACGGGGCGCTGAACCTGCATGTCTTGTCTTCGACTTTGGGTTCGGGAGGCAGCCGGATCAAGCAGTTCGTCGTGCAGCCCAGCGACAGCGACAAGTCGCTGGACGAGGTTCATATTACGCTGGCCAAGGTGTCGCCCACGCAATATTCCGCCATCCGCGAACGCCTGAAAGCCACTCCCGGCGTGCACGAGGTTCACGAGGATGTCAGCTAGGATCCAAGCAATACGGCCTGGCCGCGCGCATCGAACGGAATCAGCGACCCCACACGGCCTGTCTTGATCATGTCCACCATCTTGTTCAAGGGCTGTTCGGCGTCTTCGCTGGCGGGCGGGCGTCCGTTCCGGCCCGAGATCGCCGCGGCGAAAACAATGGTCCAGTCGGGCATGAACTGCCTGGACTCCTCAAGCAGCTCTGTGAACGAATCGATTTCCTCGGGCGGTTTGTCCAGACAGGCCAGCGGCGTCAGGCTTCCTCCCGCGCCCGCTTCGAACGAGGCGCGCTGCTCGGGAGTGCAGTCATCGGGCAGCTCGACCTTGGTGAATACGAAAAGCAGCCGTTGCGGTTCGGGCTGGGCCCGGGCCGCAACGATCAGATCGTCGAAGCTAGTTATGTTCATGGGTGATCCGTTCCAGATTGACGTGTGCGCGCGTAGCGCCTTGAATATTGTGCAGTGGGCGGGATTCAGGCATTGTCGTACTGGCCGGTAATGGAAATACGCCGCACATTCGACTGGTACAGCAAGATCAACGATACCCAGACGATTCCGTACAACAGCATGAAGCAGCTGGACCGTACGCCCGTCAAGTCCAGCGCCGCCCCGAACAGAATCGGCAGCAGGAACCCGCCCAGGCCGCCGGCCAGGCCGACAATGCCGGTCACGACCCCCATTTGCTCGGGGAAGTCGTCGGCAACGTACTTGAAGGTCGAGGCCATGCCGAAGGCAAACACCGTGCCCAGGATGAACAGCAGCGCGGTGAAGGCGTACACGCCAAGATGAATGTGGAAGCTGGCCGGGCCGTTGATGGTTTTCACCACGAAGGTCGTGTCGGGATACGACAGCAGGAACAGGCATACCCACGCAACCCACAGCCCCCACCAGGTTACCTTGTGCGCTCCGTAGCGGTCGGCCAGGCCGCCGCCCAACGCCCGCAGCACCGAGCCCGGCAGCGAAAAGCCCGCTGCCAGGGCGGCGGCTAGGGTCACCGAATAGTTGAATTCCTGCACCATGTATTGCGGTATCCACAGCGACAGGGCGGTGAAGCCGCCAAAGCAGATGGAGTAATACTGGCAGTATTTCCATACTTTGGCGTCCCTCAGCACGGTGAATTGCTGGCGCAGCGAATTTGCGGCCTTGCCCGCGCTGGGGTCGGGCGATGAGCCCAGCCAGAAAATGACGGCGGTGACCAGGAGGGCGACCGCGTATATCTTGGGAACCGCGCGCCAGCCGTAGATGTCCTGGAGCGAGGGGGTAATGAACAGGTTGACGGCGGCGCCAACCGTGCCTGCACCGAAGAACCCCATGGCGAAGCCGCGCTTCTCGGGTGGAAAGAGCCGGGCGACGTAGGGCGTGCCAACGGCGAACGAGGCGCCCACGGCGCCCAGGCAAAGCCCGATGAGCAGAAAATGCCACAAGGCGGCAGCGTACGACACAAGAAATACGGGAATGGCGCAGGCGACAAGCAGCACGGTCATGACCAGGCGGCCGCCGAATCTGTCCGTCCATACGCCCAGAGGCAGGCGCAGCAGCGCGCCGGTCAGAACCGGCGTGGCCGTCAGCAGGCCGAATTCGGAGCTGTTCAACCCCAGCTCCTTGCGCAATTCGATGCCTATTACACCAAACATCATCCAGACGACAAAGCAGACCATGAATGCCAGGGTGGTGACCAGCAATACCAGCATGGGCTTTTTTTGCATGACCATAGCGACTCCGGTTCGGTTACGTGTGTGCGCGGCCATGCCGCGCTGGCTTGCGAAGACGGGGGCAAATGCCGTTTCGGCGCACTACTGCAACAGCGGCCCGGCACGCACGTCCAGCGCGATACCGTGCAATTCGGCCTCCGACGCCAGCAGCGTCAGGTATTGCTGAATCGATTTATGCCGCACATATTCGCAAAGAAAGCGTTCGATGCTTTTGTGCACGCTTTCGAAGGGCAGCGGCTCTCCGTCGATTCGGCGTTCCACTTGAACGATGTGGAAGCCGTAGCGTGTCTTGACCAGGTCCGGCAGAACACCCGTCTGCGTCGCGCCGAAAACGGCGGCTTCGAATTCGGGTACGCTTTCGCCCCGGGACAACTGGCCAAGGTTGCCGCCGACCTGGCCCGATGGGCAGTTGGACTGGCTCGCGGCCAGGGCTTCGAAGCGATCGGGGTGCTGCTTGAGTTCACGCAGGCTTTGTTCGGCGCGGGCGCGTATGGAGGCCATGGCCGCGCCGGGGGGCAGGGCGAAAAGAATATGGCGCGCGAAGACCAGATCGGGGCTGCGAAACTTTGCGGCATTGGCTGTGTAGTAGCGCCGGCACTCGTCTTCCGATGGAAGGGGGGTGGCGCACTCCATGGCCAGCAACTGATCGATGGCGTCGTCGTCGATTTCGGCGTCCGCGGCCAGCAACCCCGTGGCGCGCGCCCGTTGCGTCAGAAGCTCGCGCACCACCAGCGCGCGCCGTGCGGCGAGGTCGGGATCGGCGTCGCCCGCATGCGATGCCGCTTCAGCACGGATTTCAGCGGCGCCGATGACGATGCCGTTGACGCTGAGCTCGTTTGTCCCGGGCGCGTTGCCCTGCGTTTCGAGAGTGTTTTCTGCCATGGGTTTCCTTGACTCAGCGTTTACGCACGATCTGTTGCGGGCGAGCCAGGTATCCGACGGTGGATACGCCGCTCCAGATGTGCACCAGCCGGGTGAACGGGGAAATCAGAAATATCGTGAAGCCCAGCGCGATATGGATTTTGTAGACGAGCGGTACCGCAAGGAGCAGGCCCGCGTCCGGCTGTAAGGTGACGATGCCCTTGACGTAGTCGCTCAGGGTTTCGAACATGACGCCGTCCATGTGGGACATGGACATGGGAATGGTCAGCAGGCCCAGCGCCAATTGCACCCAAAGCACAATCAGAACCACGATGTCGGCCCTGGCGCTGTTGATGCGGATGCGTGGGTCGGAAAGCCGGCGGTAGGCCAGGATGCTCAGGCCGACAATGGCCACGATGCCTGCGGCGCCGCCGGCCGCCATGGCCAGCATCTGGTGTTGCGAGGCATTCAAAAAGGGCGAGACCATCCAGTGCGGCGCCAGAAAGCCCACGAAGTGCCCGGCGACGACGATGAGGATGCCGAAGTGGAAAAGGTTGCTTCCTAGGCGCAGCAGCTTGCGCCTGAGCAGTTGCGACGAATCGCTTTTCCAGGTGTATTGCTCGCGATCGAAGCGGATAAGGCTGCCAAGCAGCAGAATGGTCAGGCAAACATAGGGATATATGCCAAACAGCAATGTATTCACGACGTTCTGATCCATGAAGTTTCTCCTGGAAACGTTGATTCCTGAGTGCCGCTGCGGGCCGGGCCATGGCCGGCTGTCATCCCGGTGGCCGCTTGTCGTAGAACTGGATGGGCTGCGCCGAAACAGGACTTTGGGCGTTCAGGAAACTGACCGGCTCATCCTGCCATTCCTTGTCCAGCGCTTCGGTGTCGATGGGTGGGTTTTCTTCCACGGCTTGTCCATCCAGGGCCAGCGGCGGTTCGCCAGCGAGCGGCAGCAGGGCGGCAACGGCCGCAAAATAGGGCACGCCGCGCCTGGCCAGTTGCACTGCAATCGCCCGGTTGATGTCGGCCACCTCGCCCAGCAGCGAACGCGCCCGCTCGCGCGGCTCGTGCGCCAGGAACTCCAGGAAGACGGGCAGGTAATCGGGCAGTTCTCCGGCGGACAGGTACAGCCCGCCGGCCTCGTACATGGCCAGCAGATCGATCATGGCCTGTCCGCGTTCGCGCGATTCGCCGTGCACGTGTTCGAAAAGGTACAACGAGGTTGCGCGGCCTCGGTCGAACGCTTCGACATAGGCTTCCTGCAGCTCGATGAGCGGCGTGGCCTCGAGGTAGGCGATCAGGCCGTCGAGGCCCGCGCGCGTGGCGCGCGGCAGTTTGTGGCCGTTCAGTATGCCGCGGATTTCGGGAATGGCGTCCAGCAGCGGCTGGTCGGGGTAATCGAGCAGGGCGCTCAGGACGCTGAGAACCGGTTCGTGGGTTTCCATTTATTCTCCTGCCGCCCGTATGGGGATGACCTTGCGTTCCTTGCCGATGCCCTTGCGCCCGCCGAACAGGCTGGTCTCGGTCGTGCCGTCCGAACAGCCGTTGCCGAACGAAAAGCCGCAGGAGGCGCGCAGGTCGAAGGCGTCCTCGGCGTATTCGCGGTGGGTGGTGGGAATGACGAATCGATCCTCGTAGTTGGCAATGGCCAGGTAGCGGTACATGTCGTCGACTTGCGCAGTGCTCAGGGCCACTTCGTCCAGCAGTGCGGGGTTGTCGCGCCGCTCGACATGGCGCTCGCGCATGAAGGCGCGCATCGCCAGCATGCGTTTCAGAGCAAGCCGCACCGGCTCTTCGCGCCCGGCCGTGAGCAGGTTGGCAAGATAGCGCAGAGGAATCCTCAGGGCGTCGACGTCGGGCAGCAGGCCCTGCATGCCGAGCCGGCCGTCGCTGGCGGCGGCATTGATGGGAGACAGCGGAGGAACATACCAGACCATGGGCAAGGTGCGGTATTCCGGATGCAGCGGGAAGGCGATTTTCCAGTCCATCGCCATCTTGTAGACCGGCGAGCGCCGCGCCGCTTCGAGCCAGTTGGCCGGAACCCCGTCGCGTTCGGCCTGGGCGCACACTTGCGGATCGTTCGGGTCGAGGAAGACCGAGAGCTGTGCTTCGTAGAGATCTTGGGGGTCTTCGACCGACGCTGCTTCCTTGATGCGATCGGCGTCGTACAGCAGCACGCCCAGGTAGCGGATGCGGCCCACGCAGGTTTCCGAACAGACGGTTGGCTGGCCGACTTCGATGCGCGGATAGCAGAAGATGCATTTTTCCGATTTGCCGCTTTGCCAGTTGTAGTAGATTTTCTTGTAGGGGCAGCCCGACACGCACATCCGCCAGCCGCGGCATTTGTCCTGGTCGATCAGGACGATGCCGTCTTCTTCGCGCTTGTAGATGGCGCCCGAAGGACAGGACGCCACACAAGCCGGGTTCAGGCAGTGCTCGCACAGGCGCGGCAGGTACATCATGAAAGTGTTTTCGAATTCGCCGTAGATGTCGGTCTGGACCTGGTCGAAGTTATAGTCGGCCTTGCGCTTTTCGAATTCGCCGCCGAGGATTTCCTCCCAGTTGGGTCCCCACTCGATTTTCTCCATGCGTTCGCCCGTAATGAGCGACCGGGGGCGGGCCACCGGCCCGACCTTGACGTCGGGAGCATCGTGCAGGTGCGCGTAGTCGAAGGTGAACGGCTCGTAGTAGTCGTCGATTTCCGGCAGGTTGGGGTTGCCGAAGATATTCGACAGCACGCGCCATTTGCTGCCCGCCGCAAGCTCGATCTTGCCGCTGGCCTTGCGCTTCCAGCCGCCTTTCCAGCGTTTCTGGTTTTCCCAATCCTTGGGATAGCCGATGCCGGGTTTGGTTTCGACATTGTTGAACCAGGCGTACTCCATGCCTTCGCGCGAGGTCCAGACGTTTTTACAGGTGACGGAACAGGTGTGGCAGCCTATGCACTTGTCCAGGTTCATGACCATGCCGATCTGTGCGCGGATCTTCATTGCTTGCCCTCCGCTTCGTTATCCACCATGGCCAGTGTCGGCGCGCCATGCTCCAGAGTGTGGGCGTGCCGGGCGGCGGCCTGTGCCGACAGCACCGAGGCCGGCGTCGATTCGTCCTTCCAGTCCACGACGTTCATCTTGCGGATGATGACGAACTCGTCGCGGTTCGAGCCGACGGTGCCGTAGTAATTGAAGCCGTAGGAAAGCTGCACGTAGCCGCCTATCATGTGCGTGGGCTTGGGGATGATGCGGGTGACGGAGTTGTGGATGCCGCGCACCCCGGTAACTTCCGAGCCCGGCGTGTTGATGATCTTTTCCTGTGCGTGGTACATCATGACGGCGCCGGCGGGAATGCGCTGGCTGACGACCGCTCGGGCGGTCAGTGCCCCGTTCACGTTGAAGGCTTCGATCCAGTCGTTGTCGGCCACGCCTATCTTGGCGGCGTCGGTTTCGGACATCCAGACAATGGGGCCGCCGCGCGATAGCGTAAGCATCAGGAGGTTGTCGGTATAGGTGCTGTGGATGCCCCATTTCTGGTGCGGTGTGAGGAAGTTCAGCGCGATTTCCGGGTTGCCGTTCGAGTGGCTGCCCTGCATGCCCTGCGTGCTGCGGGTGTCGAGCGGCGGCTTGTACACGCACAAGGATTCGCCGAACTCGCGCATCCAGAGATGGTCCTGGTACAGTTGCTGGCGCCCCGAAAGCGTGCGCCACGGCACGAGCTCGTGCACATTGACGTAGCTGGCGTTGTAGGAAACGTGTTCCGATTCGATGCCGCTCCAGGTGGGTGAGGTAATGATCTTGCGCGGCTGAGCCTGTATGTCGCGGAAACGGACTTTCTCGTCTTCACGGGCACGGGCCAGATGGGCATGATCGAGGCCGGTGCGTTCCGAAACCGCCTGCCATGCCTTGACGGCGACCGAGCCATTGGTTTCGGGGGCCAGCGAAAGCACGACCTCGGCCGCGTCCAGCGCGGTGAGGATTTGCGGACGCCCCTGCGACACGCCTTCCTGCGCGACGCTGCGGTTCAGATTGCGAAGGAATTCGATTTCCTCGGTGGTGTCCCAGTTGATGCCCTTGCCGCCGTTGCCCAGGGAATCGAGCAGCGGCCCCACCGAGGTGAACTTCTTGTAGGTGTTGGGGTAGTCCCGCTCTACGACGGCAACGCTGGCCATGGTTTTGCCCGGTATCGGCTCGCACTGGCCCTTGCCCCAGTCGGCGGCGTCGCCCTGGGCGATTTCGCCCTGGCTGTCGTGCTGCAGCGGCGAGAGCACGATGTCGCGCTCGACCCCCAGGCGGCCCTCGGCCAGCCGGGAAAATGCCTCGGCAATGCCTTTGTAGATTTCCCAGTCGCTTTTCGATTGCCAGGCGGGATCGACGGCCGCCGACAACGGATGGATGAAGGGATGCATGTCGGACGTATTCATGTCGTCCTTTTCATACCAGGTGGCGGTGGGGAGCACGATGTCGGAGTACAGACAGGTGGTCGACATGCGGAAATCGAGCGTGACCAGCAGGTCGAGCTTGCCCTGGGGGGCGGGATCGCGCCACTTCACTTCGCGCGGCAGGCCCTGCGCGCTGGCTCCCAGGTCTTTGCCCTGCACGCCGTGCTCGGCCCCGAGCAGATGCTTGAGGAAGTATTCGTGGCCCTTGCCGGACGACCCAAGCAGGTTGGAGCGCCATACGAACATATTCCTGGGATGGTTTTCGGGGGCGTCGGGATCGGTGCAGGACATTTCGATGGAGCCGTCCTTGAGCCCCTCGGCGATGAACTGCGCGGCATCCCTGCCGGCGGCGGCCCGGCCCAGCTCCAGCGGATTGGTCTTGAGCTGCGGCGCCGACGGCAGCCAGCCCATGCGCTCCGCCGCGACGTTGTAGTCGATGGGGCTGTCGGCGTACTGCGGGCTTTTTTCGGCCAGCGGCGACAGCAGCGAGGAGACTTTCAGGGTTTCGTAGCGCCACTGGCCGGTATGGGCATAGAAGAACGACGTGCTGTTCATGAAGCGCGGCGGGCGGTGCCAGTCGGTGGCGAAGGCCAGCGGCAGCCAGCCTGTTTGCGGCCGCAGCTTTTCCTGGCCCACGTAGTGCGACCAGCCGCCGCCGGACTTGCCGACGCAGCCGCACATGACGAGCAGGTTGATGATGGCGCGGTAGCTCATGTCCATATTGAACCAATGGTTCAGGCCAGCGCCCACGATGACCATGGACTTGCCTTCGGTCTTGAGGGCATTGTCGGCGAACTCGCGCGCCACAGCGATGGCTTCGTGGCGGCCGACGCCGGTGATCCGCTCTTGCCAGGCGGGCGTGTAGGGCACGTCGTCGTCGAAGCTGGCGGCGACGTTGGGGCCGCCAAGGCCCTGATCGACACCATAGTTGGCGATGAACAAGTCGTATACGGTGGCGACCAGCGTTTCGCCGCTGCGCGTCGCTACCTTGCGCACACCTATGCGGCGCGGCAATACGCTGGCGTGACCGGTGTGCGTGAAATGGGTCTGCTCCATGTTGCCGAAATACGGGAAGGCAACGTCGATGACGGCGTCGTGGCCGTTGACCAGCGACAGCAGGGGGCGGATGGCGTTGCCCTGCGCGTCTTCCTGCTTGAGGTTCCACTTGCCCGCGTCGCCGCCTTCTTTCTGGCCCCAGCGGAAGCCGATGGAGCCCACGGGCGCCACCGGCTTGCCGCTGGACTCGTCGAACACGACGGTTTTCCATGCGGCGTTGTTTTCCTGGCCGAGCGCGTCCTCGAATTCATCCGCGCGCAGCAGGCGTTCGGGAACGTAGTGGTCGCCCTGCTTGACCACGCGCACCAGCATGGGCATGTCGGTGAACCGGCGGCAATAGTCCATGAAGTAATCGCACTTGCCCGGAACGTGGAATTCCTTGAGAACGACGTGGCCCATGGCCAGGCCGAGCGCGGCGTCGGTGCCCTGCTTGGGGTGCAGCCATAGATCGCCGAACTTGGCGCCCTCGGCGTAGTCTGGAAAGATGGAAACGACCTTGGTGCCGCGATAGCGCGATTCGGTCATGAAGTGCGCGTCGGGCGTGCGGGTTTGCGGGACGTTCGAGCCCCACATCATGATGAACGTGGAGTTGTACCAGTCGGCCGATTCGGGCACGTCGGTCTGCTCGCCCCAGGTTTGCGGCGAAGCCGGCGGCAGGTCGCAATACCAGTCGTAGAAGCTGAGATTGACGCCGCCGATGAGCGACAGATAGCGGCTGCCCGCGGCGTAGGAGATCATGGACATCGCCGGGATGGGCGAAAAGCCGACGACGCGGTCGGGGCCATGGCGCTGGATGGTGTGGATGTTGGCCGCGGCGATGAGTTCGTTGACTTCGTTCCAGTCGGAGCGCACGAAGCCGCCCAGGCCGCGGCGCTGCGTGTACGAGGCCCGTGCCTGAGCGTCGCCGACGATGGCGGCCCAGGCGTCCACCGGGGAAAGCGTGCGGCGTTTTTCGCGCCACAGCCGCAGCAGCGCGCTGCGCACCAGTGGGTACTTGAGGCGATTGGCGCTGTACAGGTACCACGAGTACGAGGCGCCGCGCGAACAGCCGCGGGGCTCGTGGTTGGGCATGTCGGGGCGGGTGCGGGGGTAGTCGGTTTGCTGCGTTTCCCAGGTGACGATTCCGCTTTTGACGTAGATTTTCCAGGAACAGGACCCGGTGCAGTTGACGCCGTGGGTGGAGCGCACGATTTTGTCGTGCTGCCAGCGCTTGCGGTAAGCATCCTCCCATTTGCGGTCTTCCTGGATCGTCATGCCATGGCCTTCGGAAAACTGAGGCCTGGAAGTCGAGAAGTATTTGAGGCGGTCGACGAAGTGGCTCATGGGCGATTCTCCGAAATACCGCCAGGGACGGCGGCCGCGCTTGAAGTGCAATGCAGGCAGACCATGGAAAGCTTCCTGTTGCTGAGGGGGCTTGGGCATGAAAAGCGCGGCAAGCATGGGAAGGCCGCAGCGTTTCCTTTTTCGGTGATCCAGCGTCGTGCCCATGATACGCTGACATCTTGAACTTGATCAACCTGGCAGCATCTACTTACATTTGAAAGGCAATCGATAATTTTCCCGACGGCGCGCAGCGCTAGTCTTCAGTCGGATGCGATGGTGAGCTCAGGATTTTCTGGTAGAAAACCAGGTCCAGCCAGCGGCCGAACTTGTACCCGGCTTCCTTGATCATGCCCGCGGGCTGGAAGCCAAGGTGTTGGTGCAGGGCGATGCTGGCTTCATTGGCGGCGTCTATGCCGCCCACCATCGTATGCACGTCCCGGGCGCCGGCTTCTTCGATCAGGCTGGCCAGAAGCCGCCTGCCCAGGCCCATGCCCCGGCACTCATGATGAACGTAGATGGAGTGCTCGACGCTGTATTTGTAGGCGGGCCAGGCGCGGAAGGCGCCGTACGACGCGAACCCCATCAGCTTCCCTTGTTCGTCCTCGATGCCCAGCACGGGAAAGACGTTGCGGCGCTTGGCTTCGAACCAGTCCTTCATGGTGGAGGCGGGACGGGGCCTGTAGTCGTACAGGGCGGTCGAATGAACGATGGCGTGGTTGAGTATTTCCAGAATGGCGGCGGCGTGCCGCTCTTCCGTGCATTGGATCATCCGCATAGGTGGCTCTCCACAATTTCGGCTATTTTATGATGCGAAGATCCGCTTGTTGCCGGATCGGTTTATTGTCGTGAAATTGGAGGCTGCACCATCAATATGTGGCTGGTGGCAGCTGCATCGCGAGATCCACTTCATGGCAGCTGAACTGTTGGGGCATTGAGCGACGCGCCGGTCTTGTCGTCAAATGCCGACAAGGCGCTAAAACAACGTCAGTTGAGGGTGTTCTTTGGGCGGGCGGGAAAAAAGAGCGGTGTTCAATGGATGCCGGGTCTGGTTCAGCCCCGCTTTGGAGCAGGCCTTCTTGAAACGCTGTTCGAGAAGGTCGGCAAATACGCCGGTTCCTTTCATCCTGGTTCTGAAATCAGAGTTGTAGACTTTGCCGCCGCGCATCTGCTTGATCAGGTTCATGACGTGGGCTTCCTTCAAGGGGTAGTGCGTGGCCAGCCATTCGCGAAACAGGTCGGCAATTTCCAAAGGTAGCCGCAACAAGATGTACGCGGCGCTTTTCGCCCCCCCGTCTTTCGCGGTGAAAAGAATCTTTTCCATATCGTGGTCGGTAAGGAAGGGAATGACGGGCGCGACCATTACGCCCGTGGGAATGCCGGCTTCGCTCAGCGCTCGGATGGCTTCCAGCCGCGCGCCCGGCGTGCTGGCGCGCGGCTCCAGCGTTCTGGCGATGGTTCTGTCCAGCGAACTCACAGATATGAGGACGCGAACCAGATTCTTGGCGGCCATTCGGGCCAGCATCTCGATGTCCTGGGTCACGGATGCCGACTTGGTGGTAATGGCGACGGGATGGTTGAATTCTTCCATGACCGCCAAAATCGAAGCCGTGATCCGCAGCCGCCGCTCTATCGGCTGATAGGGGTCGGTGTTCGCACCCAGGGCGATAAGCTTGGGCGTGTAGGATGGGCTGGACAATTCCTTGCGCAGCAAGTCGGCTGCATTGCCTTTGGCGTAGAGCCGGGTTTCGAAATCCAGTCCGGGCGAGTGGTTTAGATACGCATGGGTGGGACGTGCGTAGCAGTATATGCAACCATGTTCGCACCCTCTGTATGGATTGATGGACTGGCCGAAAGGAATATCCGGCGAATCGTTGCGGGCGATGATGGATTTGGCTTTTTCCATGGAAACCGTCGTAGCCGGCTTGGGCATGGCTTCCAGGCCGGCGTTATCCCATTCGTCATCGAACGATATGTACTGAAGCTGCTCGAAACGGGACGTTTTGTTCGAAACGCTGCCCCTGCCTTTGATTGGGGTTGGCTGCATGGTGCTTGCAAATAACTGTATAAATAAACAGTATATCGTGATGCTCTCGACGATGCAGGATCAAAATGTAAATACCTTGCCATTGCGGCGGGGACTTGCGGTAAATAATGCCCGGAGAGCGGTCGACGTTGGGCGGTACCGGCTCAACTAAAATAGCGAGGATTCCCCTGCCAGTTCAAACGAGCCCATGCTTATCAATGCCGATTTTTCGCTTCGCGTCGTCGTGGCGCCGTCCCAGCACCAGTGGGTGCGTTCGCCGCAATCGGAGGTCGAGCGCGTGATGCTGGATGGGGTGGGCGGCGAACAGGCCCGGGCGACCAGTATCGTGCGCTATGCGCCAGGTTCCTATTTTCCGGCCTTGAATATGGGCTATCCTGCTTCTTACGAAGGGCTTTTCAAATTACTTTGACACTCATGGCAGAAAACAATATCGGCACGATGGACGACGCTTTGGACGAGCTGCCCGTAAAAATCCAGAGTGGAAACATCTGGCGGCTTTCCATTGCGCAGGCGCTGGCCGGCGCGAACTCGGTGGTGGTCTATGCCACCGGCGCCATTGTCGGCGACATGCTGGCTCCCTCGCCCATGCTGGCCACCCTGCCTATTTCGATTTTCGTGGTGGGGATGGCGGTGTGCACCTTGCCCGCGGGGGCGGTTGCCAGGCGGTACGGACGGCGAACTGCCTTCCTGGCCGGAACCGGGGCCGGCGTGCTGGCCGGATTGGTAGCCATGATTGCCGTCCTCATGGGTTGGTTCTGGCTGTTCTGCCTGGCGACGTTCTTCGGTGGGGCCTATGCGGCGGTGGTGCTGTCGTTCCGCTTTGCGGCGGCCGATGGCGTGGCGCCGGATCGGCGGGCGCGCGCCTTGTCGCTGGTCATGGCGGGCGGTGTCGTGGCAGGGGTCGTAGGCCCCCAGCTTGTGACCTGGACGATGAATCTATGGCCGCCCTACATGTTCGCCGCCACGTTTCTCGCGCAAGGCGCCGTCGCCGCGGTGTCGGCATTCATCCTGCTGGGTGTCCGCCTGCCCATGCCAAGCCCGGCCGAGCTGGCGGGAGGCCGGCCGCTTGCGATGATTGCGCGGCAGCCGCGCTTCATTGCCGCGGTCATCAGCGGCGCGGTTGCGTATTTGTTGATGAACTTCCTGATGACGGCGGCGCCGCTGGCGATGCACATGTGCGGCCACTCGCAGGAGTCCGCTAACGTGGGGCTGCAATGGCATGTCATCGCCATGTTCGGGCCAAGCTTTTTTACGGGCAGCCTGATCAAGCGCTTCGGGGCGGGGCGAGTAGCGACCGTGGGCCTGCTGTTGACCGGACTTTCCGCTGCCGTGGGGCTGGCGGGCATCGACATTGCGCATTTCTGGGCAACACTGATCCTGCTTGGCCTGGGCTGGAACTTCGGATTCCTTGGCGCTTCGGCGCTAGTTCTGGAATGCCACCGGCCGGAGGAAAAGACGCGGGTCCAGTCCCTTAACGATTTCATCGTCTTCGGCTTGATGGCCCTGGGGTCTTTCTCTTCGGGAGGCTTGCTTAGCGCTTATGGGTGGGACGTGGTGCTTTGGGTGTCCTTCGTACCGCTGGCCCTGTCGGTCGTGGCGCTTGCGGTGGCTTTGCGCAAAAAGTCGTCCGCGTTCGCGGAACAAGGGTAAGCCTTCTTATTATTTATTATTTATGGCCCGTGCTGGCCTTGACGGCATCTTCGTGCAGGGACTCGTTAAGTTGATCCACCACGATCGCCCATTCCGCATCTTCCTTGATTTCCTCGGTCAGGAATTGCCGCTGGGCGTTGTTCCAATATGGCGCGTCCGCCAGCCCGACGTCGGTTGGCAACTGGTGGGCAGCGATGAACTGTGCAATGGCCGCCGGGTCGGCGTCGAGCCCGAGCTGAAGAAACAGATTGGTCATGCGCGGGGTCGTGTCGTCCATAGTTGTTCTCCTGGATCGGATTGACAAGAATTTGATGGGTAAAGCGGCAAAGTAACGCAGCAGGCCGTTCAGCGCACTATATACCATACCCCGTTGCATGCCTCGTCATGGCGCCTTTGGCCATGTTTCGCGGCCGGTTTATTGCTTATGGGCGTTTCGCAGCCACTGCGTGTAAGCCGAGCGGGTGGCGGCAGAGACGGATTCCAACACCTTTTGATACTTGACCTGGTGCCGCAGCATCAGCCGCGCGTCGGCCACATTGCGGGACTTGCAGTACCAATGGCAGCTGTGCTGCAACAGGTACAGTTCGGCCGAGAGCTGATAGGCGCGGTCTTTGGCATTCCATTGGCCTTCGTTGTCCACCACATGGCGCAGGCCGGTGGCGTGGAGGCGAAGCAGGCTGCGGAAGTCGCGCGTCAGCATGGGAAGGAAATACTCGGCGTAAGGCACGCAGAACGAAAGCGCCCCCATGCTGGTTGCCTGCGCGCTTTCCTTTTGCATGGCGTCGGCCAGCGATTGCACCTGCGCCGCCACCGTGCGTTCGGTTTGGGCGAAGGTTTCCAGAACCTGGATCTGCCGCGCTTCATCCGCCTCGTGGATGGCCCGGGTATAGCCTTGAGTAAGGGTCTCCATATGCCGCTCGAGCTGCAAACTGCTCAAATGGCGCCCGAGCAAGGCTATATGCATGCGCTGGTAACGTTGGCACAGCGCCCACCATGCTGCGACGATGATCAGTAGGGTTAATGCAATGTTCATTGTTCTCTTATTTATTTAGGGCGAGGGCGGCAGATCCACCGCTAGGCCGTCAGCCCCCGCTTGTCGCCCTGTCCCCTATAGCTGCGTCCGCCGGCCGGCATTCACGATGTCCGGGCTTGCAGCCTGCCAAAGCAAATTCTATTATAAGTTCATGCCTAAAGAATCTATATAAGGCTGGCCTTCTCGTGGGGGGAATATGCTGTTTCGCCAATTTTTCGATGGTGCCTCAAGCACCTATACCTACCTGATTGCCAGTGCGCGGGGGCGCGAGGCGGTGCTTATCGATCCGGTGAAGGAGCAGGTTGCGCAATACCTGACCGCCATCGATCAGCTTGGCCTGCGCCTTGTAAAGGCCATCGACACCCACACGCATGCCGATCACATAACCGGGCTCGGCGATTTGCGCGAACGAACCGGCTGCCTGTCCATCATGGGCGAGTACACCCAGGCGGACTGCGTCTCGTACCGGGTGACGGATGGTGAAATTCTCGATACGGACGGCATCAGGCTGCAAGCGCTGTACACGCCGGGGCACACCAGCGAATCGTTCAGTTTCGTGCTTGCGCCCGATGCCCCCGTAGCCGTGTTCAGCGGCGATGTGCTGATGATCCGCGGCACCGGCCGCACGGATTTCCAGAACGGCGACCCCGGCAAGTCCTGGGACTCCATCACGCAAACCTTGTTTTCCCTGCCCGACGATACGACCTTGTATCCCGCTCACGACTACAAGGGATGGACGGCATCGAGCATCGGCGAGGAGCGCCGCTTCAACCCGCGTTTGGCCGGCAAGACCCGCGAGCAATACATCGAGATCATGAACAACCTCAATCTGCCGGATCCGAAGATGATGGATGTGGCCATTCCGGCGAATCTCGCCTGCGGGCTCGGTGCCGGCTGATCCCGCCTTGGCTTTGACGGGCTGAATCGTTTGCGTATACTGCGGCTACATGCTGGATTCGACGCACTGTCATCACGCTTATCAGGATGGTCGCATGCCCCTAAAAACTTATTCTGTCGCGGCGTTTTGCACCGCCGTATTGGCTTCCGCGAGCATGTTCGCCGCTTCGGCACAGGCCTGCACCCGCTTTGTCTACCACGGCGCGGGTGACGAGGTCATTACAGCGCGTTCCATGGACTGGAAAACGGATGTCGGGACGAACCTATGGGTATTCCCGCGCGGCATGCGCCGCTCCGGCGAGGCGGGGCCGAACTCGGTTCAGTGGGTCTCCAAATACGGCAGCGTAATCGCTTCCGGCTACGATATTTCCACCACGGACGGCATGAACGAAGCCGGCCTGGTCGCCAACGTGCTCTGGCTGGTGGAGTCCTCGTATCCGGAATACGACGGCGCCACTCCTGGCCTGTCGATTGCCGCCTGGGCGCAGTATGTGCTTGATAACTTTGCCACCGTCCAGGCGGCGGTGGAAGCGTTGCAGAAGCAGCCCTTTACCCTGGTAACCGATAATGTGCCGGGCGAAAAGCGGCTTGCCACCTTGCACCTCTCGCTTTCGGACGCATCGGGCGACAGTGCGATCATTGAATACATCGACGGCAAGCAGGTCATTCATCACAGCCGCGACTATCAGGTAATGACCAATTCGCCGATCTTTGAAAAGCAGCTTGCCATGGAAGAGTACTGGAAGCAGATCGGCGGAACCGTCATGCTGCCCGGCACGAACCGCGCCGCCGACCGCTATGCGCGCGCCATGTTCTATGTGAACGCCATTCCGAAAAGCGCGAATGAGGTCGAATCGATCGCCAGTGTCTTTTCCGTGATCCGCAATGTTTCGGTTCCCTATGGCCTGACCACTCCCGACCAGCCCAATATTTCCTCGACGCGCTGGCGCACCGTCGCCGACCAGAAGCGCAAACGGTATTTTTTCGAATCGGCATTGACGCCGAATGTCTTCTGGGTCGACCTGGAAAAACTGGACTTTTCAGAAAAGACGGGGAAGGTCTTGAAGCTGGACTTGGGCCCCGACCAAACGCATATTTACTCCGGCATGGCCAACGGCCAGTTCAAGCCGGCCCAGCCGTTCAAGTTCTTGGGACTTTGAGGGTATGCACACTATGCTGCGTGCCAGCGATCGCGTTTGCTGAGAACTCGCGCGGCGATTTCGTCCTCGTCTGTCACGATGTCGGAAGCAGAGGCTTTTTGCGTCTGCCGATTGACAAGTTCCCAAGCGCAAGCTTCGCGGAAAGAAGGCTCTACAACCCCAGAATCCACACGATAAGGGGGATCAGCATGGCTGTCAGCGCGCCGTTCAGCCCCATGCCCAAGCCAGCGAACGCCCCGGCGGTCTGACTGTATTCGAAAGCGCGCGCGGTGCCGATGCCGTGCGAGGTCACGCCGAGCGCAAAGCCGCTGGCGATTGGATCGCGCCGTGCCAGACGCCCCAGGAGCGGCACGCCAAACGCCGCGCCCAGCACGCCGGTCATGACGACGAAAACCACCGTCAACTCCGCGCTGCCGCCGATCTGGTCTGAAACACCCATGGCGATCGGTGTGGTGATGGAGCGCGGCAACAGCGATAGCATCGTCTGTCCGTCCATGCCCAGGAGCCGGCACAGCACCACCGTGGAAAGAATGCCCGTGAGCGCGCCCACCAGCAGGGCGATGGAAATCGGTATGAAATTGCGCTTGAGCGCGGGCAACTGGCCGATCAGCGGCACCGCCAGCGCCACCGTTGCGGGCCCGAGCAGGAAGTGGATGAACTGCGCGCCGTTGAAATACTGGTCGTATCCGGTATGCGTGACCAGAAGCAGCCCCACGATGACCACGATCGATACCAGTACGGGATTGAGCAGCGCGAATCCGTGTGCCGTGTCGTAGAGCCGCTTGGCGAGCCAGTACACGCCGACCGTCAGCGCCAGCCAGAGAAGGGGCTGGCTGGCCAGATAGACCCAGATCGCCGCGAGCTGCATGGTCTATTCCTCCAGCGTCCGCGCGCTGTGACGCCTGAGCAGCAAGTGCAGTGTCCAGGCTGTAGTCAACAGGGTGATCGCCGCGGCTGCCACGAGCACCAGCCCGATCTGCCACACCTGACCCGCTGCCTCGCGCCAGTGGGCAATGATTCCCACCCCTGCTGGTACAAAGAGCAGCGAGAGATTTTCCAGAATCGGTTTCGTCGTGCGTACCAGCGCCGTCGGCGCACTGCCGCGCCAGAGCAGATAGGCGAAGAGCAGCAGCATTCCGATCACCGGCCCCGGTAGAGGGATATGCAGAAACTGCACCAGCAAGGTGCCGATGAGCTGCATCAACAGCAGCCCGGCGATGGCTCCGATCATGCGCGCCTCTCTTCAGTGAAGTCGGGCGTTAATAGTAGCGTACTCCGGCTGCCTTCTTTGCTCCGTGCTGTTGGTCGTCAAGTCAGGGGCGCGCAATGGCGGTTCCGCCATATACGGACGCGGGGTCGATCTTGACGTCGATCAGCAATGGGCGCTTGCGGTCGCGCTTGGCCACGGCGCCCATTGCGGCCTGCAGTTCGGCGCTGCTGGCCACGGTCAGCGCCTGGCAGCCGAAAGCCTCTGCGATGCGCGCGAAGTCGCGCGACGGCAGCAGCGAAATGTTCGGATCCATGTCGTGCATGGTCAGGGCAATGTGCTCGGCGCCGTAGCTGCTATCGTTGGCGATGACGACCACCAGATCCAGCTGCTCGGCCACGGCGGTAGCCAGTTCGCTCACGCCGCTGAGCATGAAGCCGCCGTCACCGGTAACGAGCAGGGTAGGCCGGTCTCCGGCCGCCCTGGCGGCGCCCATGGAGGTGGCCGCGCCGAGGCCGATGGAGGAGAAGCCGTTGCCGTCGACGTAAGAGCGCGGATTCGGCACTGAAATCACGTTCCAGAACGCGAACATGAAACGCCCGGATCCGGTGAGGAACACACGGTCCTTGGGCAGTGCCTCTTCCAGTGCAAAGGCCACCTCGTAAAGGTCGACGGTTCCGGCAGGCGTCGGACGCACTAGTTTCTTTTGCGCCTGACCGTGATAAGCCTGGAGTTCCTCGAGCAGATGGTCGCTGCGCGCGCCGGAGCCGGGAATCTCGGCTTCATCCAGCCACTTGACCATGGCGTCGGCCGTCAAGCCAGGATCGCCGACCATACCGACGGTCACTGGCGTGCAGCGTCCGATTTCGCCCGCTACCGGATTGATCTGGATAATGCGTTTGTTGCGGGTCAAGCCGCGCTCTCCCGACGTGTATTTGTTCAGGCTGGCGCCAAACACGATCAGGCAGTCGCTGCGGCCAATGACGTCGAGTGCTACGTCGTGGCTCACGGTTCCGGAAATGCCGAGATGGAAGGGATCATCGGCAAAAAGGCCTTTCCCGCGCAACGAGGTTGCCACTGGCGCCTCGATGCGGCGCGCAAAACGCAATACTGCAGCCTCGGCTTCCGGGCAGCTCACCCCACGCCCGGCGATAACGACCGGCAGGTGCGACGAGGCGATGATGCCGATGGCGTCATCCATGTCCTGGCTGCTGGCAATGGCGCTGCGCGTCTCGGGCAGGCGCAGGTAGGGTTTCTGGTATTCGACTTCCTGCCACTGGAACTCCACCGGCATGTTGAACACGATTGGCCGATGCTCGCTGTGGGCGCGGTAAAACGCGCGCGCTAGATCCTCGGCCACGGTCTCCGGGCCTCGCAGCTGCTCGAAACCTGCGCCGGTCGCGGCAACCAGCTCCCGCTGGTTTATGTTCTGGGCGTGCTCGCGGTCGATCACCGGGGTATCGCCGGCGAGCAGCACCATGGAAGTGCCTGCCTTGACGCCTTCGACCAGGGCCGTGACGGTGTTCGTCAACCCGGGGCCGTGGGTGACCGCAGCCACGCCAACCCTGCCTGCCACGCGCGCCCAACCCTGAGCCATCAACACGGCGCTGCCTTCATGCACCGCCGCCACATAGTGCCCGTTGCAATCACGGCGAAAACTGTCGATGACGTATACACAACCGTCCCCGAGCACTCCAAACAGTTCCGTACAACCCAGGTCCGACAATCCCCGGGCAATGGCTTCGTAGACTTTCACGGTTTCTCCTCTAATCATCCAATTTCGAGCGAATCCTGTTGGCGCCTCCCCGGCTGGATTCTGAATCACCTCGGGAAAACTCGTCCGCAACGCAGGCTGGAAAACGCTATCTACGGCAGACAGCTCGGCGGCTCCTCGTCATTAACGGGGGGCACTGGTATTCATTAGACTCGTTTTTGCGATCGATGTAGCGAATGCCAATGTTGCCAGTAGATATTGGTCACGTGCTGCTTATAAGCGTCTGCCTCTCTGCCGCAGGCCACGGTTCACCCTTGGTGATTGATTTCCCTCTCCAATGCGGACAGACGCTCGACAATGTGATCGAAAGTCATGGCCTCGCCGTAGAACATCTGGGCGTTCAGCATGGCCTGGTAGTCCTGCTGCAGCGCACGGAGCAGCGCGGCATCGGGAATCAGCCGCAGGCCACCCGCCTGGCACTGCTCGTAATGGCTGAACCCGCTGCGGTAGAAGGTCTCCTTGATGTGCAGCACATCGCGCAGCAGTTCGGTGTCGGCCAGGGCCTTGCGCCCCACTTCGTGATCGGCCAGGCGCGCCAGATCGTACCAATGCCTCGATAGCCGCTCGGCGCCGACGCGCAGGGCGGGGCGAAGGCACTCGACATGGATCAGCGTGGCTTTCTCCCAGAATGTGCGCATCGGCGACAGCACTGCCACCTGGGCGCTCGGGAACACCAGCCCTGGCACGTGCGCAGCCACATCCGGCTTGATCGTCACGGAGTCCTGCGGCAGCGTGGCATTGCGTCCGCCGAACTCGATTAGCACGCTCGGTCGCAGATAGGCGTCTGTGTTCTCTACCGCACTGGAGTAGTACAGCCAGAGCTTCTCTGCATCGTCGCTGACCTCGAGAGCGACCTCATGCGCGGGGAGTGCTTGCGCCAGCGCATCTCGGAGTGCCGGCACCAGCTCCTCGGTGACGTGCTCCACCAAAGCCTCTTTGAGCGCATCGGACAGTTTTTTGCGCTGGCTGTTGGAAAGGCCCACGAGATCAGGGACATCGGCCGCCAGACTCCGATAGTCAATGGTGACATCGATGTCCTCGGAAAAGCGTTCGATGGCCTGATAGACCTTGGATAGCGATGTGCCACCCTTGAACGCCATCGGCTTGCAATGCGGCAGTGCGAACAGGACGCCCAGCGCTTGGCACAGCCAGATGTCTTTTTCCAGAATTTCGGCGCGGCGGCCCAGCACCGGTGCTAGGCCATGCAACAGCTCGGCCTGCTCGGCCAGGGACAAATCGAAGTATTCAGGCATGGGCCAGTTCGCCTCGCTCGTAGCAGATCAGAGCTTCCGCCATCCAGGCCGGCATCGACGCCTTGGCGCTGCTCAGCGCCTCGAACTCGGCTGTAGGCAGTTTCTTCGCGATCTGCTTGAACGTGTGTGGCGTGACCTGGCTTCGCCCCAGGTACCACAGGGCCGACAGCGCCTGCCCTGCGGGCCGGCCCGCCAGCACTAGCTTGCGCGGCGCCACGTGCTGCAGTCGGACGACCAGTTTGCCCAGCCGGATCTGGTGGGAGGATCCTGTGGTCTGAAAAACCACCTGTGCCGGCATCTGCGTGGATAGGCCCAGGCGCCGCGCGGCCTCCGCCCCATGGATCTCGATCGTTGCTCCTTCCGCCTCGGCCACAGTACGCGCCACCTGTTCGGGCGCGGGCTTCGATTTGATGCCGAACCGTCCGGTCTTGGGCACGAGATACAAGCCATGGCCGATGCGCTCGATGCTGCCCGCCTTGGCCAGCCGCATCAGAGTCTGATCGATGGCCGCGCGCGAACCCAGCCCCGCAAATAATGCGGGGATGAAGGGCTTGCCTGCGGGTTGCGAGGCGATGCGTTCACGGATAGCTTGGGAGGTACTCATGGCTGGATTTGCTCTTCAATGTTAGATATTTTAATAGAAAATCTAACAATATGCTATTCACATGTGCGTTTAAACTCACTGAAGTCATTTGGTGGGGCAATCAAGAAAAATTCCCGCCTACTGTTGGTCCGGAGACGAGCTCCAGGATGAAGCCATAGCCCATTGATTTAAAACAAAATACCTTCCCAGAATGGCTGGATGGACTAGGTTGTGGACTAACCTTTTTCGCAACGTCACGCCGGCTGTCCACTTGCATCCAATGGCTTCCACTGGCGTCCATGTCTCCCGCCAAGCCGTGTCAGGCATCATCGCTAAGGCTGATGTCTTGCATGCTGCCCGATGATTCATCGTTGACCCAAGCACAGACGATGATCTTTGCCTTCGAGTCGTGCCGGAAGAACAGCCGGAACCGCCTTCCAATTGTTGCCCGCCGTCAGTGGCGGTGGGTCTATCTTGGCTGCGTTACCCAATCTAGCTGGTTAAGATTGGATTTTGTCGTTAAAAATGCCACCATAAGGCGAATTTCAGAGCAAAACCCATGGATACCATGGCCGAGTGCTCCGTGGTCTATCTAGCAGGGCGCAACCGGCCCACTCATGAGGTGCTGTTCGGCAACGGCAAGGACATCACAGCTGAATATGAACGCGCTTTCGTGGGCATGACTGAAGTGGACTGCCCACTTGAGGTTCTGTTCGAAACCCGTACCCAACTACGCCAGGAACTGCCGCAGCGGTTGAGCGCCGTCCACGAAACTTTGCCGCGCAGGCTGATGCGCTTGATGCCGGGCTGCTTTCTGGTCGATGAGCAGTGCCCACCACCGCCCTGAATGCGAAAGCCAGAAATTACAGACTGACTCGGAAGACCTGGACGCGCCACAGTTCTCTTGATCTGGAACTTTCGGACCTTGGCAGCCGGCCATGTAATGTCTGCCAGTTATCAACGATGATCAGGTGACGGAGACACTATATATCATGGCATTACTCTTTCAAGGGGAGACGTCGCTTGATCAGGGGGGGGGCGGCGGGCATTTATCGTGTCGCCACGCCCCGCGTCTGTCACTTCAATCGCTGGACGCAGGGCTCGCCCACTGGGCGATGAATCCAGCGATCCTCTCTTCGATGCGGCTCTCGACGGTACGTAGGCGCAAGATGGGAATGCCGCTTTTTTCTAGAGTACTGTTTTTCAAGGCGTCCCGTGCTGCCTGATCGGGCTTGTCGTGGGAACCGCCATCGACCTCGATCACTCCTAGCGGGGTCTTGCCCACCTTGAAATAGATCACGAAATCGCAACTGGCGCGCGCCATGAAAGCCCGCTCGCGCTCAGTCAAGTTCGGGTTGGTCGATGATGCGACCTGGCCCAGCCTAACTTGGCCGTGCCACATTAGCGATCGACACGACGGTTCGGATAGCGCTTCGCGCAGCAGTTGCGTCGCAATCTGCTCGGACTTGTAGCGTGAATCCTCGAGTCTCAAGCGGGCGTTCAAGCGTGCCAGGGACTGATCATACTCTCGGTACAGGCGGTCGAAGGCCGACACAACGGGCGCACGCGTGATCTGCTCGTCCTCCGCGTAATACTCGATGTAGCGCGTCAAGGCCGCGAGGTGACTGTTGTTGCCGGTGAACACGTCGTCGCCTATCACCAGGGTGAATCGGTGCTTGGCCCGCGACACCGCCACATTGACCATGCGCGGGTCATCGACGAAGTCCAGCCGCTTGCGTTCCTGGTTGTAGCGCTTCTTGTCCAGCACGGTGGAGAAGACGATTTCGTCGCATTCTCGGCCTTGGAATTTGTGTACGGTGTCCTTAACGAAATCCGCTGGCAGATGCGTGCCGGAAAGATTGACCTGTGCCCGGAACGGTGCGATGAAACCACGGCCATCTGCGTCCAGCCCAACGCGCTCGCCCTCGTCGTCGAGCGCCTTGAGCAGGGAGTCCAGCTCCCGCAGGTTGGTGTTCTGGCGAGTGTGGTTGCCCTTGGCGGTCACCACCAGGCGCAGCGGCGCTTCGCCCTTGTCCTCGGTCATAGGAACCAGCGCGTTGTCGTAGAACTGCTGGTTGCAGAACTGGATGATCCTGGGATGGCAGCGGTAATGCTCTTTCAGCAGGGTTCTAGGCAGCGCCTCCTTGAACACGCCGATGCACGAATCTAGCAGGCTGTAGCGCTCGCAATCGTAGGCGTCGGTGGGCGCGTGCAGGCCCAGCACCACGGGAATGTGCGCCAACTGGCGGTTGTCACCTACGACGATCAGGTTCTTTGCGCAGCCCAGCGGCAGGATGCCCGGCACGATGTCCTGCATCGAGGCCTCATCGATGATCGCGTAGTCGAGGATTGCCCCCGGTGCGATCGAATTGACGATGGAGTGCGTGCTGCTGCCCAAAATTGGGAAGCGCTGTACGAAGGCATCGAATTGCTCGCGGTAGGTATTGGAGTCGAAGTTGTCTGAAGCCCGGGGTAACCCATGCAAATGTTGCTTCAGGTGGCACATCGACGCCGTCCTCAACTCATCCTGCAAGACCTTGAAATTTCCGCGCTCCAGCGACTCGCGGCACGCCTGCAGCTCCGCTTCCTTGTCCTGCAACGCCTTGTCGTAGTAGTGCATCTGCAAGGCGTGGAAAATGGCCAAGCGCGCATCGCCCTGGGCGAACGGCTTGGCGCGGAAAATCCTAAAGTTGAGCAGCAGCTCGATGCGGTCCTTGAGGCGGATGCGCTGCTCCCCGAGATGGGCTAGGTAGGCCATCAAGTCCGCCGTCTTGCGCGGAGTCAGTCCATATTTGTCCAGCGAGGCGGCGGCCTGCACGCCACAGTCCTCCTGCCACTGCCGCAGGTAACGCCGCTCGATAATCAACTCATCGAGCTCGACCTGAAGTTGTGCCGCCCGGTTGTGATCGCGCAAGTGCTGTTTCAAGCTGGCCAGCAGGGCCTGTATCTCCTCCATGGGCGGCGCGGGCGCGAGTTCGCTCGATGGCCGCGGTGGAAGATCGGCGAAGAATTCCTCACGGTTGTCTTGGTTACCGAGTTTGGCAACCAGATAGCTCAGGTTGCATTTCTCTAGCTTCTCGTAGACATTTTCGACGGCCGCATTGTTGTTGGACAGCACTGCCACTGTTTGCCCGCGTAGCAGGATATTGGCGAGGATGTTCAAAATGGTCTGGGTCTTGCCGGTTCCCGGCGGGCCTTCGATCACGCTGACCTGTGTGCAGAAGGCCTGCTCGACCGCCGCAAGCTGGCTCTCGTTCACCCCGAATGGATAGATCAAGCCCTTGCCCGGAGCCAGCGCTCCGTTACGCCCCGTGCAATAGGCATGCAAGGCGGTGTCGGCACTGGCGGGCAGTTTTGCCAGTTGGCGCACAACATTGGCGGCGATCTCACGATCCTTCGTCGACCTTGCTCGATCCTGCCGGGCATTAGCCACTGCAGTGAAATATTGGAAGACCGGCTTCTCCTTCATTGCTGTCGGCGTGGCAAAACCGATGCCCTCCATCTTGAAGACGTAAGGCTTGTCGGCATCCGGATAGTGCACAACGGCATACCGCTCGCCGTAGATCGTCGCCTTTGCGATGGGCGTGACAATCGCGCTGCCGGACTTGGTCAACAACACCTCGCCTAGTTCACGGATAGGAGAGATGCGGCAATCGCTGAGGGCGTGTATGGTCTGTCTCTTTTGTAAATAAGAACACCTCAGTTGCAGCCCTTCGTGCTTATCGCTCCAGATCGACCAATTGATAATCTCTGCGGTCTTGTCCTCGCCACCCACATAGATAGAAACCATACATCCCTCTTATTCGTGTGTGAACGACATCTGATCAAGATGGCCCTTAAGGAAGCCCGGTTTCCAAGAGCCGTATGGGAGCCACGCGAGGGGGACATCGGGCGGGGGTGCGGACGAAAACTTGGACTTAAAAATTGCCTTAAATCACGTGGCTATAGGCGGACAACAGTGGACGCCGCTAGACGAAAAAAGGCCCAAACCGAAGTCTGGGCCTTTTAGAATTTGGAGCGGGAGACGAGTCTCGAACTCGCGACCTCAACCTTGGCAAGGTTGCGCTCTACCAACTGAGCTACTCCCGCATTTTGCTGCATTTTTTCTTGGGATATTTGACGCTGTTTTTAGTGCCGTATTCCGAAGAAGCTTCGCAGTATATAGTAAATTTTTTGGCCGTGCAAATCAGGTTTTGATTGCTTGCCGGGTTTATTACCCGGGTTTATCACCTAACCCGCGCCAAAAAATAAAGCTGCATTCAGCAAAGACGAAAAGTATAGCATAATTTCATTTTCCTTTTGGGCAACGGTTTGCTGCACGTAATCTCTCAAGACCTCACTTCCTGCAATACGCTGGGCCTGCGTTCGGGCGCGTCGGCGCTGGTGCGCTATCGGCATGCCGACGAATTGCCGGAGTTGTCGCGGCTGGCGGCGGAGCATGGCGCTGTGTTCGTGCTGGGCGGCGGCAGCAATGTGGTGCTGGCCCCCCGGCTGGAGTCGCTGGTCGTCAAAGTGGAGTCGCGCGGCATCCGGGTGATGGAGGAATCCAGCACCGAACTCGTCGTCGAGGCGCAGGCGGGAGAGTGCTGGCACGACTTTGTCGCGCTGTGCATGGAGAACGGTTGGCCGGGCCTTGAAAACCTGGCCTTGATTCCGGGCACGGTGGGCGCGGCGCCGGTGCAGAACATTGGCGCGTACGGGGTCGAGCTGGATCAGTGGCTGCACAGCGTGGTGGCCTGGAACCTGCAGGAAGGCCGTTTGCGGGAGCTGTCCCGCGACGAATGCCGTTTTTCATATCGCGACAGCTTTTTCAAGCATGAACCCGCCGGGCGCTGGCTGATCGTGGCGGTACGCTTTCGTTTGCCCCGGCCGTGGCAGCCGGTTCTGGGCTATCCCGATCTTGCCCGGCATCCGGTTCTGCTGGCGGCAGGCAAGGCCGTCGAGGCCCGGCAGATCTTCGAGGCGGTCTGCGAAGTGCGCCGGCGCAAGCTGCCCGATCCCGCGGTGTTGGGCAATGCGGGCAGTTTTTTCAAGAACCCCATTGTCGGCGCCGAGCGCTACGAGGCATTGCGCAAGCAGTACGAACAACTGGTGGCCTACCCCCAGGATGACGGCAGCTATAAGCTGGCCGCGGGCTGGCTGATCGACCAGGCGGGCTGGAAAGGCCGCCGCATGGGACCGATGGGTGTCCACGACCGGCAGGCGCTGGTGCTGGTGAATCACGGCGGCGCCAGCTCGCGGGACATTGCCGCGCTGGCCGAGGCCGTTCGCGCCGACGTGCAGAAGCGTTTCGGCGTCTTGCTGGAGCAAGAGCCGGTGAACGTTTCCTAGGATTTCAGGGGTGCAGGCGGCGGAAGCCGCCCATGTGCCGGGCCAGGATTTACAGTTGGGCGGACAGCACGTCCTGCATGTCGAACAGGCCGAATTCTTTGCGGGCCAGGTAGCGGGCGGCGCGCAGGCTGCCCTGGGCGTAGGTGGCCCGGCTGGTCGAACGGTGGGTGATTTCGATGCGTTCGCCGGTGCCGCAGAAATAAACGGTATGGTCGCCCACGATGTCGCCGCCGCGCACCACCGAAAAGCCAATGTGGCCGGTTTCGCGGGCGCCGGTTTCGCCGTGGCGGGCCCAGTCGGCAATGTCGTCCAGCTTTTCGCCCCAGGCGTTGGCCACGGTTTCGCCCATGATCAGGGCGGTGCCGGAGGGGGCGTCCACCTTGTTGCGATGGTGGGCCTCGAAGACTTCGACGTCGTAGCCGTTGTTGAGCAGCTTGGCCGCGAGGTCGAGCAGCTTCAGGGTGGCGTTGACGCCTACGCTCATGTTGGGCGCAAAGACTATGGCAACTTTATGGCTGGCCGCCTGGATGGCTTGCTTGCCTTGCTCGTTGAAGCCGGTTGTGCCGATGACGCATTTGACGTTGTGCTTGACGCAGGCTTCCAGGTGGGTCAGCGTGCCCTCGGGGCGGGTGAAGTCAATGAGGCAGTCGGCCTTGGCGAGTTCGTCGAGATTGTCGGTGATGAGCACGCCGGTGTCCTGGCCCAGGAAGGCGCCCGCATCTTGACCAAGGCAGGGGGATCCGGCGCGATCCAGCGCGACGGTAAGGCTCAGGTCGGCGGCGTTGAGAACGGCTTCGATCAGCATGCGGCCCATGCGGCCGTCGGCTCCAGCTATGGCAATACGCATTGTTTCCTCTAGCGCAAGGGTTGGGGGGAGGATTCGTTCGGCAGCGTCAGTGTGTCGCTGCCGGGGGCGTTGATTCTAAAGCCCGTGCCATCGCCGGACAGCGTCGACGAGCTTGCAGCCTTGTCGCGGCTTGCATCGCTGCTTGTTTCCGAGCTTGGGACGGCGTGGGTTTCTGTGGTGGTGCCGGCGGCATTGGGTGCGGCCGCTTCGGCTGCCGGCGCGCTTGTTGCGGTGGTGCTTTCCACGGTCGAGGCGGCCTGCTCCTTGGCGCTGTCCGTGTCGGAGGAGGAGGGCGCGGGCTTGGCGCCGTTATCGGTTTTCTGGAAAGGCTGGCGGTCGGGCTGTTGGTCGCCTTCCCAGTGATCCAGGACGTCGCCTTTGAACCATACGGTGAACTTGCGCTCTTCGACCTTGCCGTAGCCCGGCTTGTTGTAGTAGGTGTAGTCCCAGCGGTTGGTACGGAAAATGTCTTGCAGCACGGGAGTGCCGAGCACGAAGCGCACTTGCTCGCGCGTCATGCCTTTTTCGAGCCGGGCGACTTGTTCGGAGGTGATCCAGTTGCCCTGCTGCATGTCGGTTTTGTACGGAAAGCCCCATTTCGTGCCCCCGCAGGCCGACAGGACGATGGCCAATGCGCCAACTGCCGCGCCGGTGCGCAGCTTGAATAAGAGTGATGTTGCGGTAGTCAGCACGAAGCGCCCCTGTTATATGAGGTAGGATAAAACCGTTATCATAATGGTTTAAGAATAAACGCATAATAGCGTTAGAATGAACCGGGCGCCGGGGTTGTTGCCCGGCTCCTCAGCTGTCCACCTTCCGCCAGAGACTATTTTATCCATGAACGAACAAAATGAACTGAAGAACATGGGTTTGAAGGCAACGTTTCCGCGCCTGAAAATCCTGGACATTTTTCGTAAAGCCGATCATCGCCATCAAAGCGCCGAAGATGTCTACCGCGCGCTCATCAACGAAGACGTAGACATTGGCCTGGCCACCGTCTACAGGGTGCTCACTCAGTTCGAACAGGCGGGTATCCTGGTGCGCAGCCAGTTCGATGGCGGCAAGGCCGTGTTCGAGCTCAACGATGGCGACCACCACGACCACCTGATCTGCACCAATTGCGGCAAGGTGGTCGAATTTACCGACCACGACATCGAAAAGCGCCAACATAAAATCGCCAAGGATCAAGGCTTCGTGCTTGAAAGCCATACCATGATGCTGTACGGCATTTGCGGCGACTGCCACACCAAAATGCGCTAGGGCGCCAGCCGCTCATGCTTTTAAGCGGCCAGCATTTCCCTGGCGTGCCTGCGGGTGGTTTCGGTTATGGTCAGCCCGCCAAGCATGCGGGCCACCTCGTCGATGCGGCCTTGTTCATCCAGGGCTTCGATTTGCGACAGCGTAATGCCCTTGGCGGTTGTCTTGCGCACTTCGTAATGATGCGTCCCGCGCGCGGCGACTTGCGGCAGGTGCGTGACGCACAGCACCTGGTGGCGCTGGCCCAGTTCTTTGAGCAGGCGGCCAACGACTTCCGCCACGGCGCCTCCCACCCCGGTGTCCACTTCGTCGAAAATCAGCGTGGACACACGCGCCGCCTGGCTGGCAATGACCGACAGCGCCAGGGAAATCCGCGCCAGCTCGCCCCCCGATGCCACCTTGGCCAAAGGCCTTGGGCGTGTTCCGCCATGGCCCGCCACCAGGAACTCGACGTTTTCGTCGCCCTGGGCCGAGGCAGGCGAGGGGGTTAGCTCGATTTTGAAACTTCCGCCCTGCATGGCCAAGGTTTGCATGGCTTCGGTGACCAGCCCCGATAGTTTTGCCGCGGTTTTCTGGCGTGCCTTGCTGAGCTGCTGCGCGAGCTTGCGGTAGTCGGCCTGGGCTTGCGCGGCGGCTTCCCGCAGCGCGTCGATGTTTGCGGCGGCGCTGTTTTCGCCAAGCTGCCGCAGCAGTTTTTGATGCAGTTCGGGAAGCTCGCCGGGCTCGACGCGGAATTTGCGCGCGGCATCGAAGATGCTGGACAGGCGCTGTTCGGCTTGCGCCAGGCGTTCGGGGTCGAGGTCGAGCTTGTCGAGGTAGCTGTTGAGGTCGGAGGCGGCCTCGGCGGCCGCAATGCGGGCCGATTCGATGGCCTGGCCGATGCTGTCGAGCCGGGTGTCGTGGCGCAGCAGTTGCGAAATTTGGTGCGCGGCGGCGTTCAGATACGATTGCGCCGAACCCTCGTCGTTGTCGAGCGCGGCCAGCGCCTGCGTGGCGCCTTCAAGCAGGGATTGGGCGTGGGCCAGACGGCTATGGTCGTTGCTGAGTTTTTCCCATTCGCCTTCCTGCAGCCCCAGGCCGTCGAGCTCGGTGGCCTGGCGTTCGAGCTGTTCGCGCTCTTCCTGGAGCGTGGCTTCGTTGCGCTGGGCCAGCGCAAGCGCCTTGTCGGCCTGTTGCCAGTGCTGCCAGGCTTGCTGAACCTGCCGGGCAAGCGCGGTATGGCCGCCCTGGGCGTCGAGCAGTTCGCGTTGGCTCGATGCCTTGAGCAGGCTTTGGTGGGCGTGCTGGCCGTGGATGTCGACCAGGTGTTCGCCCAGTTCGCGCAATTGGCCCAGCGTGACCGGCAGGCCGTTGATGAAGGCCTTGCTGCGCCCCTGCTGGTCGATGACGCGCCGAAGCACCAGGACGTCGTCGGTGTCGAGTTCTTGTTCGGCAAGCCAGCCGTGCAGGCTTTCGGGGGCCTGGAAAACGGCGCTGATGTCGGCCCGGCCGGCGCCTTCGCGGATGGAGCCGGCGTCGCCGCGCGCGCCCAGCGCCAGCGACAGCGCATCGATGAGTATGGACTTGCCGGCGCCGGTTTCGCCCGAGAAGACGGTAAAGCCCGCCTCGAAGGGGATTTCCGCCTGGTCGACAATGACGAAGTCGCGGATGTGCAGGGTGCGCAGCATGGCTTATTCGGTTTCGTCCGACAGTTGAGGCATGCGATTCCATTGCAGCTTGCGCCGCAGGGTGGAAAAGAAGCTGTAGCCGATGGGGTGGATGAACTGGACGGTATGCTGGGCCCGGCGCACGTCGATGCGGTCGCCGGGCTGGCAGTCGGACCAGGTTTGCATGTCGAAGTGCACGCTGGCGCCGGACTCGACGCGGCCCAGGGCGGTGATGGTCATGCTTAGCAGCCCGCTGTCGGGAATGGCGATGGGCCGGTTCGACAGCGCTTGCGGCGCGACCGGAACCAGCAGTATGCCATTGAGCCGGGGGTGGAGAATGGGGCCGTTGGCTGAAAGGGCGTAGGCGGTGGAGCCGGTGGGGGTGGCGATGATGAGGCCGTCGGCGCGCTGGCTGTACATGAAAGAGCCGTCGAGCTCGACGCGCAGTTCGATCATGCCGCCGCGTCCCGCGCGGTTGATGACGACGTCGTTCAGGGCGATGCCCGAGAACAGGGTTTGGTCGCCGCGTACGATCCGCCCTTCGAGCAGGATGCGTTCTTCGACTTCGAAATTGCCATGGATGACGCTGGCCAGCACGTTGGTGGCGTCGTGCAGGGGAATGTCGGTGATGAAGCCCAGCCGGCCGTGGTTGATGCCGATGAGCGGTACTTTGCTGGGGGCGAGCATGCGGCTGGCGCCCAGCATGGTGCCATCGCCTCCCATGATGACGGCCAGGTCGGCCTGCTGGCCGATTTTTTCGTAGCTGGCGACGGGGTATTCGGCAAGGCCGGTATTCTGCGCCGTTTCGGCTTCGATGAGCACTTCGCACCCCGCCGCCCGTATGGTTTCGGCCAGGCTGCGCAAGGGTGCATCCAGGCCCGTGTCCTGGTGCCTGCCGATAAGTGCGACAGTTTTAAAATGCATGTGGGAATACCTTGTCGAGTATTTTTTAGGATAAATTGATTATATGTTCCCCCGGGGGGTTGTGGCTGTACGTAAAACACCCTGTTTGCCGCCGAATTGCGTAATATACGAATATGGATGATCGAGCCAAAGCGCTTTTAAAAGCCCTGATAGAACGTTATATCGCCGACGGGCAGCCCGTGGGTTCGCGCACGCTGTCGAAAGTATTCGCC
>Ga0180219_1000272_pt1 | contig 48953 bp, 54 predicted proteins | sample eDN3rd30CBELigMG_FD_151338 | JGI IMG/M metagenome (GOLD analysis project Ga0180219, IMG submission 151338) | Enriched Miracle-Growth compost microbial communities from Emeryville, California, USA - eDNA 3rd pass 30_C BE-Lig MG (version 2)... ... | reverse complement strand
GTTGGCATTCAGACGAATCCGATTGGCCCGGAGTTCGCGGTCTATCGCGCCAAGACCGATGGTCACATCGTCCGCGTCGGCCTGAACTATCGCTTCGGCGGGGCGGCCGGCCCGGTCTTCGCGAAGTACTGAGCCGACCTCTCACGTCTGCTGGAATTCCGCTCCGCCCCGGTTCTTCCGGGGCGGAGTTTTTTTGCGTTGTAAGGGCATTGGAATGTCTTGGCTTTGCGTGTCCACGACGTTGAGGCCGTGATGGTTGCATCGGCGTGGCGTATCTCAAGTTCAGGACCAAAACATTTCATCGGCCGGCTTGACCTCTGTTTCGAGCAGACCTGGAATGTCTATTCCTATGTCGCGCGTTCGCGCTAAGATGGCATGATGAGCAATCTGCAGTCGGGGTACGGCTGGATGGCAAAATTTCATACCATGAATGAAGTTGTGCATCCCAATCACGCAGAGAACGGCTGGCGGCTTTATCTGCAATGGGGTGAGTATCGCTTTGATCAATGTGAGAAGCGGGATCCGGTGAATGGCTATCGCTTCGTCTGGCGACGTCCGAATAGGACGACGGCGGGCCGCCCCAATGCCATACAGTCGCGGCCTGCGCGTATTCCCAGTCTCAAGGATATTGAAACTTTGATCTCCGAGGCGAGGAGCCAGGGCTGGGGCAAGTTCAAAGGTTCCCCGGTGGAACGGGACTGATCGCGGCATCGCAACTGTAGAGAGCGCTGGTGTCCGGCGCGAGTTTCCCGCGTATTCAATGGCGATTCAATAAGGCCGCTGCCTCGGCCAGTTATCTTTTCATTCAAAGGTCAGGCAATTCAGGTTCATTCCGATGACGTTTTTTGCGGCTTTACCCGGCGGTTTTAAAATAAGCTGGGTTTTTTCAGAAAAGCACCATAACCTACCGAGGCTGAACGCAACGGAGGATTTTATGGCTACCGGAACGGTGAAGTGGTTCAACGCGACAAAGGGCTTCGGATTTATCCAGCCTGACGAGGGTGGGCAGGACGTCTTCGTGCATATCAGCGCCGTCGAACAAGCGGGCTTGCGTGGTTTGAACGAAGGGCAGAAAATTCAATACGAGCTCATTGAAGACAAGCGCAAAGGCAAAATGTCGGCGGGTAACCTCAAGGCCGTTTGACCTTTAGAATTTTAGATCGCGACGAGAGTCACTGCATTCTTGTCGCGCTAGTCCGGGCAATGATCCGACGAAGAGGATGACGTATTCGGAGATTGAAGCGGCGGCATCGCCGGTTCGATCAGCGGTTGTTGCTCCGTTTCTGTTATTCCTTCAGATCACCAACTCAGATCGTTGCAGTGCTTGCACGGCAGTCGCCGACGTGTCGACCGGCCGGGAGCAGCTTCCCAATCATTCCACCACTGTTCGTCTGCATGCGATGATGTCGATCAGCGCCCGCAGAAACCTGTCTTTCCGTTCCGCACTCGATGGCAGAATCGTAACAGCCGTATTGCAGATTCTGCAAATTGTGCACCCGTAAATTCTCGCTACGAGATTGTAATCGTTGAATTCCCGAACGTGCGGATCGCGTTTGCGGGCAAACGCTGGAGCAGCTTTGGCGATCGCCGCGACTCGATGAAATTGCTCCGCAACGAACTGATTTCTCAAACGATTTTTGATCGTGAGAACTTTGGCGGTGCCCGCCAATGCTTCATCCGCTGCCCAATCTTGAACAGTTGACGGAGATCGAAGTCCGAATTTATCTCTGAAATATCACAGCAACGTGGCGGGCACATCTGCGATGCAAATCAGCGAAACCAAACGCCGTTCTCTATCGATGTTTGCTGCCGGTGCGATCTTCCTCTGCAGCTTCCTCGGCGGAGCCCATGCCGACGATATCTGGCCTACCAAACCAATCAGGCTTGTCTCTCCATATCCGCCTGGCGGCACCACTGACCGGATAGGCCGGCTGTTCGCCGACTATGCCTCAGCCAACCTGTCTGTTCCGGTTATTGTGGAGAACAGAGCAGGTGGCGGATCGGCCGTCGGCAGCATGATCGTGGCGCGCGCCGCACCGGACGGTTATACCTTGCTGTTATCCAGCGTCGCCACCCACATCGTCGCTCCGATCGCCAATCCAGGTGCGTCTCCCGATCCATTCGCTTTCACGAACATTGGATTTTTCGGAGGCACTCCGTCCGTCATCGTCACATCCAGCAAGAGCGACATCAAGACGCTCGGCCAGATATTCTCATCGGATAGAGAATATACGTTTGGAACCGTCGGCAATGGCTCAGTAGGTCACCTCATCGGATCGCAAATCGCCGCCAATGGCAAAGTGCGGATGGTCCATGTCCCATACACAGGTTTGGACGCACTGCAGGATGTAATGGCGAGACGGATCGACTTTGCGATCCTGGCCTGGACCTCCGTGCAGGGACTGATCGACAGCGGAGACCTGCGTGCGCTCGGCATGAGCACTGAAGGGCGGCTTCCCGGTTATCCGAACATTCCTTCATTGAAGGAGCAAGGTGTCGACGTGGTCCTCAATGGCTGGCTGGCGATCTCGGCGCCCGGTGGGTTGAAGCCGGAAATAGCAAAGAGATTAAACGCACTCGTCGTTCAATTCAGCTCAAACGCCGAGATTCAGAAGAAGCTGGTGAACGATATTTTCGAAGCTAGATCTTTCAGCGTCGACGAATTCGATCGTTTCATTCGCCAACAGGTGAGCGAATGGTCGCCACGCGTGCAGCGGGCCATGAAGCCGTGATGGATGGCAACTCAAGGAGGAGGGTGCAATGACGAGTGAAATTCCGATTATCGATGTCGCTCCATTTCTGACCGGTAACGAGGAGCAGAAGAACCGGGTCGCGGAAGATTTCAACAGCGCATGTTCGAACGTGGGCTTTGTGGTCCTCACGGGTCACGGCATCGATCCAGATCTTCCTGATTGCGTCTTCGATACAGCGCGTGATTTCTTTGATTTGCCCTTCGATGAGAAGTTGAAGGTGCGCAAGCTGGATGGTCCCAGTGGAGCTGGATACCATCCTCTGCTGACTGAGGCGAATGACAGAGATCAAGGGCCTGATGGTCCCGAAGACTACCGGGAGTCTTTCGGGCTTGGCCGGGCGGACCGTCCGTGCGGGGCTTACAACAGATGGCCGACGCAACCCGCTGCCTTGCAGAAGGTTTGCACGGATTATTATTCGGCGGCAGAGAATTTGTCCGCGCAAATGGCTCGGCTTTGCGCCAGGGCCTTACGTCTTTCCGACGATTACTTCGGCGATAAAGTAAATCTGCACGACAGCATGATGCTGCTGCACCACTATCCGGAGCAAAAAACGCCTCCGCTGCCAAACCAGCTGCGCAGCGGCGCGCACCGGGATTTGACGTTCTTCACACTGCTGCGAACCGAGCGTCAGCATCGACCGGGCGGATTGCAGGTGCGCGTGCGGGGCGGCAGATGGATCGACGTCCCGCCGATTGAGAATTCCATCATTTTCAACATCGGCGATGTTCTGATGCGGTGGACAAATGATCGGTGGCTCTCGACGCCTCATCGGGTATTGAATCCGCCCCTTGAAGCCGGCGAAGAAAGCCGGCGGATCTCCATGCCATTCTTCTTCGCGGCGAACGACGATGCGCTCATCGACGCAATTCCAACCTGCGTCGACGATGAACATCCACGCAGGTACGAACCTCTTATAGCCGGCCAATATCGCCGCGAGCGTCTGAAAGAGACCTATGATTTCGCCAAGCAAAAGTCAGCATTGAAAAAGGCGAGAGAAAACGCTGTTTAGCGAGGCCTTGAAAGATCCAGCTTGATGCATCTTTCGATCCCAGATGCAATCGCATTGCCGTTGTCGTCTCCATCAACAAAAGGTCTCGCCAACAATGGGCGAGACCTTACCAATCTGTCGCGCGAAACCGGCGGGCAGACCCGTTGTCAAAGGGGCGGGATCAGTGTCTGCGCCTTATGTTTTCTGTACCATTGCGCGACGAAATTGACGAAAAGCTGCGCTCGTTTTGGGGTATGGCGGCGGCCTGGGAGGTTGGCGTAAATCGGCCGTTGCACAAGTCCGGGCTTTATCGAGAGTTCCTTAAGCGTTCCGTCCGCGAGATCTTGTGCGATAAAGTATGTCGGTAGTTGCGCAATACCTACGCCGGCGATAACGGCGCGTCGGATTGCAAGGAGGCTATTCGATGAAAAGTCACCTGAGACCCGGATGCTTTCGCGTTGGTTTCCGCTTCCGAATTGCCAGGTTGACGATGTGGCGGCGCTGAGAAACTGCAAACAGTTGTGCTCCATCAGATCCGAGGGCGATGTTGGCAGGCGCCAGCCCCTCAGATAGCCGGGGGCTGCGCAAACGACCCAGTCCAATGTGCCGATCTTCCTCACGACTGCGGTAGACTCATCCGATAAAGGGGCAAGTCGAATGATGACATCAAAATCATTGGCTTCAAAATTCAGCTTCCGCGCGGCGGCATCGTCCAACATGAACCGGATGCGGATTTTCGGATGAAGAAGTGCAAAAGCGGCGACCGCGTCGGCAAAATGGAAAACACCGAATGATTGCGGCGCGAGAATCGTCAGCAATCCTTCCGCCGCTCCGCGAACATGTCCAACAGCGATTTCCGCTTCCTTGAGATCTGCAAGAATCCGCTGGCTGTATTCCAGGTAAAGCTGTCCGGTATCTGTCAGGACGATCTTGCCCGAGGCTCTGCTGATCAGGCGTACTCCAAGGCGTGTTTCCAAGTCGCTCAAGTGCCGGGTTATCAGGGCACGCGAGATGCTCAGTTCTTCCGCTACCTTCGATACGTTTGCGTGTTTCGCCAAGGAGACAAACGTGCGAATGGTCCTGAGATGATCCATGTCTGTTGATCTCTACCAGAACGCCTTGCCGCCATTATCCGGCAATCACAGTCGTAATGCTTCTACTTCGAAATGTAGCATCATCGTTGCAGAATCTGCAAAGAGCAGCGGGATCGGTTTCGATGTCGAGGCGAGACATCGTGCTCATTCTTGACCGCGTTCTGACGGGCGATCCGAGTTGCGGGCTCTGATGTTCCGCACTTTGCCGCGGCGGAAGATGATATTGGTAAAGCTCTGACTACAGGCCGGACGTAATGGCCCGGAGCAGCCGGAAGCGCATGCCGCCGTCATTGCCCGCAAGCGAGATGACGAAACGCACCCGACCGTGGCTTGAGGTGTCGGCATAGCCCGCGAGCGTTCGGACGCCGTCCAACGTGCCGGTCTTGTTCATGCCGCCATCGTGGCCGCGGAGCAGATCGGCGTGGGGCGCAAACAGCTCGAGGACCTTGGCGAGGCCGCGGGCGGTGAAGCGGTTGTTGCGGCTGATGCCAGAGCCCTCCTCAAGATGGATGGCCGTCGCGAGGCCATGGGCCGCGAGCTTCTCGTTCGCCACCTGGATCGACTTGGCGAGGCTGACCGGGCCGCCCAGCCGCTGTCCGCCGATCTCCAGGAAGACCTGGTTGGCTATGTAATTGTTGGAGGCGCGCAGCAGCTCGATGAGGATATCCGAAAGCGGGCGTGACTGCCGGTGTAGGTAAACCGGCTGCAGTCCCCTTGGTACAGGGCCGGTCGAGATATTGCCTGTCACGCTGCCGCCCGCACGCGTGATGAACGCGGCGATCAATTCGCCGGCATATTGCAGGCTCACCGCAGGGTCCTGACTCAGGCTGATGCGGCCGCCTCTTTTGGGGCCTCGCTGTTGGAACTGGCTGATCGCGAGCGGTGTGATCGGCGTCTGTGCCTCGGCGGAGAGCACCTTGCTGCCGCTGCGCACGGCATTGACTGTGTTGAAATTCACCGCCAGCGCGGAGTTCAGTGCATTGTAGGCCTCGTCTGTGTTGACGATGCCGGGAATGCGGATGTTCGAAGGGTAGTAGCTCGCGTCCAGCACGATGCCGGTGATCGGCCTTGTGCCGATTGCCGCTACCAGCGCGGTGGCGAGCGACGTCAACTCTTCCGAAATCAGAAACGGATCGCCGCCGCCGCGCACATAGAGCACCCGGTTGGCGTCGAGGTAGAAGCGCGTCTCGAAGCGGTAGTCGCCGCCAAGGACATCCATCGCCAGCCAGGACGTGACGATCTTTGTGACCGACGCGGGGACAAACGGCACATCAGCGTTTTGAGCCACCAACTCGTTGCCGTTGGCGTCCATCACCAGCACCAGTCCCGATGGTGCGAGGGCCGCGATGTTTTCCTTGACGCCGGCAGCCGCCGGAATGGTTTGGGCCAGGGTGGCGAGCAAGAGCAAAGCGAGGGCGAGCGAGCGAGACCACATGACGACTCCGGCGCGGCTGCAGAATCTGATGCCACGGGGTATAGCAGAACTCGGCAAGCTTCCGCCGGGCAGATTTATAGATCCGCCTACTCAGCCGGACGAACGGCCGCCGGGGCGGTTCCATTCAGGCGCCGTCGATCAGCCGTACGGGAATATTGGATGCTTTGGCGAGACCTATCATGTGCTGGGTGGCCTCTCCTCCGGGGAAGGCGACAACAAGGTCAGGCTTGCCACTTCTCAGCAAGCGTTCGTTGCGCTCGGGGGTGGCGCCTAAGCCTTTGCGTTGACGGCCGGCAGGGCCGCCGGGGACGGCGACAATCTGGATTTGGTGACGGCTCGCCCATTGCGTCGCCAGGCGTTCGGCGCTGCCCTCATTACCGCAGATGACGACCGAAAAACCCTGCTTGGCGTGGAGTTCGTCCAATATGTCCGAGAGCCGCTTTCGCTCCGCGGTGGCGCGGACAATGGCTTCGTTCATTTCTCCCCCCGGGGAGGTGTGGTGGGGAATGGCGCCATATGCACGCCCCCCGCAGACCAGCACACGCATGAGCAACACCGCATCGGCACTTCAGATCATGCGAAACTAACCAACCTTTGCGGCCGCACAATGACGACGCGTGTCTCTTTACAGTGTTGAGATAATCTTTCTACTGGGACATCTGCAATTTTGTCGGCGTGCGATGTTTAATCCAAAATCTATTCTGCTCTGATATTGATCAAAAGGACCTAGAAAATCGGCAATGCCTTCAGTTGGCTGGAGTTCGCGTGCAACAACTTTGGGTTGCTTACTTCCTAGTCGTTGCCGATGCTGCGCATTCTTTCTGATATCGCATCGTTCTTGCGAAAATAGATATCCGCTTTTTGCACGACCTTGGTTGTGGGCTGATCCGCAACAGCGGTTTCGCCATAGCGCGCCAGAACAATGGCCGGACCATAGCCAGACGCGGCGGGCGCCTTCGATTTGGATAGGGCAAGCGCGCCGCCATGCAATCTCGAGAGCCGCTCCGCAGCAATCAATGCGGCCTCCTGCGTCTGAACGCGGACGGGTTGGCCTGGACAGAAAGCGCCGTCCTTCAATTTCAGGATCGGCATTGCCACGAACAAGATCTCACTGGGCAGTCTTGTCGAAGCCGTTGCAACGTTCATCCTGATGCCCCTTTTCCATCTGATTGGCCAAGTTATGCGATTCGTCTCGACTGGTGGAGCCGCAACAGGCCAATCCCCAGCTAAATCAATGAGATTGTGATAGGAACAAGCGGGCAGGCAAGCGGGCAGGCAGCGGGCAGGGATGAGGATGCTGGTTACTCGTCGTCGGGCGCGGTCGGCAGGCCGATCGCGGCGGTGGGCTTTTCATCACCAGCGTTGCTCGAATCAAGCGTTCTGACTGCAAGCCCGGACGCAGGAAGGCTGAACCCGCCGTTCGTTCCGACCCGAGGATTATGCGCGGCGACGGCGAAAACACCGACGATCATCAATCCGGCAGCGCCGACGATAGCTGGATAGCTCATCCTGATCCCCTTAAGGATATACCCAAGCTATCAACGACGGATCATGCAAATGGTTCAACTTCCGGCGTGTCCGCTTCCATCGGTTACCGGTTGGCTGCCAGCCCGCTGTCGGCTTGTGGGGCGCGGGTCGCCGTGCCAATTTCAAATCTGATCAAGGAGTGGCCGATGGACGCGCGTGCAATGGACTATCTCAAGCTGCTGGCCAGCAACACGGGCAGTTACATCTGGCTTGAAACCGATCCCCAAAAGCCTGTTTTGTCGGTTTGGACGGAAGACGGCCATCGTCTCGCCGTCACCAATGGGCAAGGCGAAACTGAGACGGAGATGTCGCGTGAGATGCTGGATGATCTTGTGCGCCAGAATTACATCGAGCAGGACGAGGACGACGGCCGGATCATCTTTCGGATCACCGCGGACGGGCATGCATCGACGCGTGGCTGAGCGGCGGGATCACTAAGTTTTCTCTGCGACGGAACCGGCTTCGCACCGGTGCATTGAAGCGTTTTGGCCCTTGATACTGGGGTTGAAATGCAGGCGCTCAGCGACATCATTGAACGTGCCTTCAAGTTGGCCCGGTCCGGCACGTGCCGCCATCCAACCGATGTGCGTCGCCACCTGCGCATGGAAGGTTATAGCCATGTCGACCTTTTCATTTCAGGTGAAGGTCTTGAGGCAGATTTGAATCGGCTCTGCCGTGCAGCATATGGCAAGCATACGGAAGGGATGCCCATCCACGCGGCGCAAGCGGTGGAGCGCCCCGCGTTGAACTCCAACATGGAGTGATCGCGCGCCTTTCTCACAGAAGCGCGCTGTGCGTGTTCCTCGCAATCGCCGGCTCGTCTAAAATTCTTTTCAATATTGCATCGTCGTTGCGAAAAGCCGCGGCTTTTTCACGCGCTATTTCTAGGCCGCCTTGTTGGATGTGAACCTGTCGGCGTCATTGCGCAGCAGCGCCGACGCCTCGGCGACGAGCTGACCTTCGTCGAGCTGGCCTTGCGCTCGCAGCCACATGAAAAAGCCATCGACCTCGTTGGCGAGATCTTCGTTCAAACGATTTTCCGACAGCGTTCCCGCCGCGGCGCGCACAACGCCCGCATATTTCCGTTCGTGGCTACTGGCCTTCGATAGTTGATCGGCAAGCTGTCTCAGCCGCTCGACTCGATTCGGCATGATGACCTCCAAAGTGCTACTCGCGACACTCTTGATGGCGTCTGGCGCTTATCCAAGCGGTAGCGCTTTCACACGTCAGTTGCATGACAGCGAATAGCTATCCGCCTCTCAGGTACTTCCCCGATGAGGGGCTGCGCTTTCGTACATCTTGTCGTCGAGCATGCTGTCGGGCGTCGCACTGTCGACTTGCGGGACGATCCGCGACCCTTTCAGCAATGTCGCCGCCTCAGCCAGGAGATGGCTTTCTTTGGTCCGTGACCGTGCAAGCAGCCACGCTGAGAAAATATCCATCTCTATCGCGAGGGAATGATCCACCTTGTCGACGGCAATAAGATCGGCCGCCTCAAAGACAAGGGGAGCATATTTCCTTTCTTCCGGACTTTGGCTCGACATCAACTTTGCAAATTGCTGAAGTTGTTGAATGCGATTGTCCATAATGGCCTCCTACATGCTCGATGCTATGCCGGTGAGCCGAAGCGGATATTCCAGTCATTCATTTTGCAAATGTCAATCGAAGAGGATGTCTGGCTATAAGAGTTGAACACAGTGGCGGTCTGTGGAATCGCGCGAGAGCCGGTTTTGCCTGGGCCGGTATCATGCACGTTAGATGATACCTTATTATATTTGTTCATCGTTCGCGGCCGCTTTTGCCTTTGATGCTTTTAGCCGGTCAAATTATCGCGGTTATTTCGTTCAGTATTTCGATCTAACCTGCGACAACGGTTGCAAACGATCCGGCACTCTTGCCGACGTCTCGTTTTCGGCGCTCCGTAAAACAGAACGATCGGTTCATTGCACATAGAGCAAGACGCGCCGAACGACCATAAGACCGTGCAGGAAACATTGTCATGCAGATCGATTTGCTGCGCGTTGAGTTGATGTCTGTCCATCGCCAGGGCTCCGTTTAATCGGTCGATCGGCTCTCGTTTCAAAGAGGCCAGGCCAGCGCGCACGACAAGAGACGGCGATGTGATCTCTTGTTGACAGCGGACGATGTTAAATGGATCTGGGGATTATTGATAATGCTTTATGAATTGGTCAAATTTAAAAAATTCTTTGCTGCTTTGCCCCCAAACTGATTTGGCAAAAAAATGTCAAAGCATGGGCGGTCCAAAGATATTTCCCCCAAGACGTCGATTCAATTTACCGCAGTGCACACAAATAAAAGTTTTTGAAATTTTTTTGGAACCTCCCCATCACAGCGGCGTTTTGCGCGGGCCGATCCTGCTCTCCGGGATTGTCACACCTACGAAACAGTACAACTCTATTGGCACCGCATGAACAGCATCGACTCGATTGGTCCCCAACATCCCGTTCCGGTTACGCATGTATTGGAACGTCGGAGACGGAAACCGGCCAAGCCGCATCTCGGCGAGGCATATTCCGCCCAGTCTTACGAAGTCCGGATCGACGGATCGCCGCGTGGGCGATTTGAAGAGATGGACGATGCCGTGTTGTCTGCCGCGATCGCCAGGCAGGAATACCCTGACGCGCATATCTACGTGGCGGATCTGTCCAGCGGATATCTGATCAACAAGATCGCCTAGCCGCGCCGCCAGCCAATGAGCGAGGCCGCTTTTCCGCGCCGCGGCAGATGCCGCCTCGCTTTCCGCTGATCCTTGGGACGCCAGCCTGGCTGGACCCCGTAATCATTCCCTCGTAAATCTACCTTCAGATCGCCCCTTTTGGGGTTTTGCTCGTCCGCTACCGGCCTGTTAACTTTGCGTTACTAACAACGCGATAATTTGCCATTCATGCGAACGACGATAGACGGTCCGGTTGCCGGAAGACTTAAGTTCGGTCTTGCGGTTGCAGCCGCTTTGACCTTGGCCGCTTGCGGCGGTGGCGGTTCCGCTATCCCGATGATGGATATCGGAAACGGAGACGGCGGGCGCGCCGGCGCCGGCAACGAGCATTTCGTCGGGATGCACCCGAACAACTTCACCATTCACGGTATCGACGTCTCCAAATACCAGGGCAATATCGATTGGGCGGCGGTGCGCGCCTCAGGTGTCAAATTCGCCTGGATCAAGGCGACCGAGGGCGCCGACCACATGGACGAAAAGTTCCTGGAAAACTGGTATGCGGCCAAGGCGGCCGGCGTACCGCGCGGGGCCTATCACTTCGTCTACTGGTGCCGGCCAAATCATGAGGAAATGGGCTGGTTCAAGCGCAATGTGCCGGTGGATCCAGACGCCCTGCCGCCGGTGCTCGACGTCGAGGCGACACCGACATCGCGCACCTGCAAGCGCACCCTCTACAAGCCCGAAGTGCTGGCCGACATGCGCGCCATGCTCAACGACATGGAGCGTCATTACGGCAAGCGCCCGGTCATTTATGTGACTGTCGATTTCTACCAGGCGATCCTGTCGGAGGGCGAATTCTCAGACTATCCGATGTGGGTGCGCTCGACCAAGCATCCGCCGAACGTGCCCTATGGCAGCCGGCGCTGGTCGTTCTGGCAGTACCAGTCGGACGGCCGTGTGCCCGGCATCAACGCCAAGGTCGATAAGAATGCGTTCTATGGCGACGAAGGCCAGTGGCGCGCCTGGCTGGCAGGGAAATAGGGTCCATTATTTCGGCAGTTGGGCGATGCTGAAGCCGGCGATGGCTTTGTAGGATTCCTGCCACCGGGCGATTTCTTCCTGCGAGATCACGTCGTCCAGTTTCGCGAAGGGCTGGCCGTTCGTTCGCCGTTCGACGACGCCGAGGATCGCATCGGGCGCCTGCTCGCGATTGGTCAGCACGATGCGCGCCGTGGCCGGCAGCCGCTTCTCCTCATAGGTCTTTAGCGCCTGGACGGGATCGGCGCCGCCCGCCAGCAGTTGGGCCAGTGTATTGCCGTCGATGATCGCCTGCGCCGCGCCGTTCGAGCCGCGCGGCAGCATCGGGTGGGCGGCGTCGCCCAGCAGAGTGATGCGCCGGTCGGTCCATGCGGGCAGAGGGTCCTGATCGACGACCGGATATTCGTAGATGGAGCTGGCGTTGCGGATCATCGAGGGGATATCGAGCCAGTCGAATGTCCACCCCGCCATCAGACCGATGAAATCCTCGTAGCTGGCGCGGCGGTTCCAGTCGCGGACGCCGCAGTCCTCCCTGGTGACTTCGACCACCCAGTTGATCAACTGCCGCCCTTGGGCGTCGACATTCTCCCTGATCGGATAGACGACCAGCTTGCCGGTGTCCGGCGTGCCGACATAGGCCATGCTCCTGCCGGTCAGGAACGGCTGCGAAACCGTGACGCCGCGATATTGCACGGTGCCGTGGAAACGATAGCCCGCTTCGTTGGGATGCATCTGCTTCCTGATGACCGAGTGGATGCCGTCGCAGCCGATGACGGCGCTGCCCCTGGCGCTCACCGTGCGATTGTCCGGCGTCACGAAATGCGCCGTCGCCGATGTCGCATCCTGATCGGCCGAAACGCAGCGATGGCCGAGATGAACCGCCTCCTCGCCGAGCCGATCGATCACCGCCTGCAGCAAGGTCATATGCAGATCGCCGCGATGCATCGAAATCTGCGGCGCCTGGTAGCCCGCGTGCCGGCCGCGCTCCTCGCGATGGACAAGCTGGCCGTGCGCCGTGAAGAGGCTCACGTCCCGGGTCTCGACGCCGAGTGATAGCAATTGATCGAGCAGGCCCAGCTTGCCCAGCTCGGTCACAGCGTGGGGCAGAAGGTTCAAGCCAACGCCAAGCGGTTTGATATCCGCCGCCGCCTCATAGACGTGGCAGGGGACGCCGGCCTTGAAGAGCGCGAGCGCCAGACTCAACCCGCCGATGCCGCCGCCAACGATGATCACAGACATGAAGGACCGATCTGATTGAAAGTGGAAGGGGTCTCAAACGGCGCCGGCGGCGATGGCATAAGCGGGTGCCGCGGCCTCGAACAGCAGCAGGCGGTCGCGCGAGCCCGTGTTGCGGAGCTTGATCGCCTTCTGGTACTCGGCGCTATGATACCATTGCAGCGCCGCTTCACGTGTCGGGAATTCGATGAGGGAGAGCACGTCGGGGAGGCTGCCGCCTTCCAGAAGCGTATGATCGCGGCTGACGCTGATATATTTGCCGCCGTGGGCGGCTGTCGTCCTGGCCGCCAGCGCGCGATACTCATCGCGGAAGCTCGCGTCCCATAGGTCTAGCCGTTCCATAAAGACATAAGCAGCCATGGCGACCTCCCGATTGCCCGGTCTTATCAGGTTGGCGCAGAGCCAATAGTCCGCCGCGGTGCAACGCAATGTTTCAGGCGAGAAACGACATAGGCTGGCCATAGCCAGATCAGGTGGCGGACCATAAACTGGGGCAGGGGGAAGCCTGCATGATAGACCCAAAACTGCTGCTGATCTTCGCGAAGGTTGTGGAATGTGGCGGTATCACCGCTGCCGCCCGTGTCCTTGGCCTGCCCAAAGCGACGGTCAGCCGTGCGATCATGAAGACCGAGAGCAGCTTTTCATCGCGGCTGATCGAGCGGTCCTCGCGGCGCTTTCGCGTCACCGAGGCGGGAGCGATCCTGTTCGAGCACTGCCGGCGCATTGCCGGTGAGATAGAAACGGCTGAGGCCGCCGTTGCAACCCTGCAGGGCGCGGAAAGCGGCCGGCTGAAAGTGGCGACGCCGTTCACCTTCGGGCACTTCATCCTGTCGCCCATCCTTGGCGAGTTTCTTGCCGCCCATCCCGATATTCAGATCGATCTGGAATTGACCAACAGGCGCGTGGATCCGGTCGAAGAGGCGTTCGATTTTGTCGTCCGCGTCGGCGTGCTCGAAGAGAGCAGCATGATCGCCAAAGGCCTGGGAGACGTGGCTTACGGCCTTTTTGCCAGCGCCGGCTATCTGAAGTCGGCGGGCGCTCTGAAACATCCGGATGATCTTGTGCATCATGCTCTGCTTGGGTCGTTCGCCGGGGCCGAGCGCAATACATGGGTTTTCGCTGAGGGCGCGAAAGGCGATGGCAAGAAGAGAGTGCGCGTCGACGTCGGCAAGACACGGCTCGATGTCAACGACCCTCTCGTGCGGCTGGATGCCTCCATAGCCGGGTTGGGGATCGCGCTTCTGCCAATCTGGCTGGTGAAAACACGGCGGGCGGACGCCAGCGTCCGCCGGCTGCTGCCGTCCTGGAAGCCGATCGTCAGCGCCCCGGTCAGCGTGCTCTATCCCAACCGCCGCAGCGTCACGCCCCGGTCGCGCGCCTTTCTGTCGTTTCTGGAAAAGCGTGTCGTTCCGATGCTGGCGTAAGCTCGGCAGGTTTCACGGCCACCAAAAATGAAACGATCCGTTGCATCAGGACGGACTATTGGCGTTTTACCAGAATGATATGACCGGATGACTGGGAGAACGCCATGTCGGTCTATTTGATCTTTCAACGGCTGGAGCTGTGGGATTCGTCTTTCCGTGACGAGTACCGGACATTGGCCATGGCCAGCATGAAAAAGTATGGCGGCAAGTATCTGACCGTCAGCCGCAACAATATCCTGCTGGAAGGACGCGGATTGCCGGACGTGGTTTCCATCCTCGAGTTCGACTCCGCCGAAGATGCGAAGCGCTGGTATTATTCAGACGACTATCAGCAGGCGATCAAAGTCCGCAACACAGGTTCCCGCGCGAGTTTCATCCTGCTTGATACGGTGCCGCGCTAGCTCCTTCCTCGTCATTCATCGTCATTCATCAGATTTGGGGTCGTACGCATGACCATCGCCACACCCTCAGCGCACGACGACAGCGGACTGGTCGGACTGCTCGCAGCGCACAATGTCCAGCCGCTCTGGTTGCGCTTCCACTCGATTGCCTCGCGCGAGCCGCAGCCGCTGGATAATGCCATGCACTGGCCCTGGCAGGCCATGCAGTCGCTGGTCGACCGGACAGTGCGGGAAGTGCCCATGGAGCATGCCGAGCGGCGTGCGCTGGTGATGGCCAATCCCGAACTCGGTGGCAGGCTGATCACGACAGGTTCCATGACCGGCGCCTTGCAGATCATCGAGCCGGGAGAGAGGGCCGATCCGCATCGGCATACGGCGGCGGCGATCAGGTTCATTCTGGAATCCGATGGGGCGGTCACGTCGGTGAATGGCCAGGGCTGCGAGATGCGGCCGGGTGATCTCATCCTGACGCCGGCATGGACCTGGCATGGGCATGTCAACAACACCGCTCATCGCGCCGTCTGGTTCGATGGTCTCGACGTGCCGCTCGTCCGGTTCGATGTGGATGCGTTCTTTTATGAGCCCGGAAAGGACAGGGCGCCGCCCAATGCGCTTACAGGTTCGCACGATGGCAACGGATGGAACGAGGCGGGGATGATGAACTCGCTTGCGGCAGCGAGCCCCGCCTATTCGCAGAAATTCAGATATTCTTGGCAGGCGGCCATGCGCGCCATTGAAGGCATGTCCGCTTCGCCCGACGGGTCGAAGCTGATGCGCTATGTCAATCCGCAGACGGGCGGCGCGGTGATGCCGACGATCGATTGCTATCTTCTTCACCTCGAAAAAGGCCGGGAGACGCAGCCGAAGCGCGCGACCAGCAGCAGCGTCTGCGTCGTTGCCGAAGGGGAGGGCCATTCCACCGTCGGCGACCGAAAAATCGCCTGGAAGAAGAATGACGTCTTCACCATCCCGCACTGGCGCTGGGCATCGCATACGGCGGTCTCGGAATCAGCGTGCATCTTCCAGATGACCGACAAGGAACTTTACGCGCGGCTCGATCTGCTGCGCGAAGAGCAGCAGTAGGGAACGCATTCAAGACGAACGCCATCCTGGGAGGGATCAATATGAAGAAAGCCATCAAAGGCTGGGTCACACGAATGACCTTCGTTGGCGCAGCAGTGGCGGCTCTTGCAACTCATGCCGACGCGCAGGAGTGGCCGCAACGCCGGGTCATCGAAATCATCGTTCCGTCGGCCGCGGGCTCCGGGCCCGATGCGACCATCCGCAGCTATTCCGAGCATCTGTCCAAAAATCTCGGCCAGGGCGTCGTCATCACCAACCGGGCAGGCGGTTCCGGCACGATTGCCGCTTCGGCTGCGGCGCGGTCGGATCCCGATGGCTATACGTTCCTGCTGGCGAGCCTGTCGCAACTCATCGTCAACAAATATACGATCAAGAACCTGTCCTACGATCCGGACAAGGATTTTCAGCCGGTCGCGCTGCTCAACCGCGCGCCCTATATCGTGCTGACCAATCCGGGCATGCCGTTCCGCACCTTGCCGGACTTGATCGCCTACAACGCCAAAAATCCCGGCAAGGTCTTCCTTGCCTATGAGGGCGCTTCGGCGAAGGCGGCTTCGATCTATCTGATGCGGGCGCTCGGCATCAATCTGACGATGGTGCCCTATGTGAACCCAAACCAGGCGGTGCAGGATCTTCTGGCGGGCAATACGCAATTGCATCTGCAAGGCACGGCGCTGGCGCTGCCCTTCGTCAAGGACGGCAGATTGCCGGCGCTGGCGGTGACGGGCAGCGAGCGCTTCCCGGCGATTTCCACTGTGCCGGCGGTGATCGAAACCTATCCGCAGTTTGGGTCGTTCGAAGCCTGGGTCATGCTGTTGGCGCCGCGCGGGACGCCGGCGCCCATCATCCAGCGCATGTCGAAGGAGATCGGACAGATTGCGAAGCTTCCCGAAATTCGCAAGCTCTTCGACAATCTCGGCATCATCGCCGCGGCCGATGCCTCGCCGGAGGCGGCCGTCGCGTTTCTGAAAAGTCAGAACGCGCAATTCGCAAAGATGGCGGAGCTCGCCGACTTGAAGCCAGAATAATCACGATTGTTCCACTGCATCGAGCGGCAGTTCGACGCCGCTCTTCAAGGTGTCGAGCACGACGCTGGAGCGCACATGGGCGACGCTGGGGTGGGGCAGCAGCACTTCGCCGAGGAGAGCCGACAGCGCTTTCAGGTTCGCCACGTTGACCTTGAGCACATAGTCGGCGTCGCCGGTTACCGCATAGGCTTCCTGGATGGCAGGCACCTTTTCCACCAGCGTCTTGAAGTCCCGCGATGTGTTGGGATTGTGGCTGGCGAGCGTCACCTGGATCAGCGCCGTCACCGTCAGGCCGAGGGCCGAAGGATCGAGCCCAGCGTAATAGCCGCGGATGACGCCGTCGTTTTCCAGCATGGTCCGGCGGCGCGAGCATTGTGAGGGCGACAGGAATACGGCCTCCGCGAGCTGCTGGTTGCTGGCGCGCCCGTCGCGCTGAAGCGCTGCTAAAATTCGGATGTCAAAGGCGTCCATCTTGCGCAAATCCTTCAATGATTGTCCACTTTATGCACGATCCATGCATATAGATGCGTTTCCAGCCTCGCTTTGCAAGCACTTTGCGGAGCCTTTTTGCTTAACTGGAGGCTCGATCAGGCAGACATTCGGAGGATGAGATGGGACCTTTTCCGCACACGGCTCCGCCCGCCGTCATTTCGGCCGACAATCCGGCCGGCACCGATGGATTTGCCTTCGTCGAATTCGCCCATCCCGAGCCTGAGAAACTGCATGCCCTGTTCAGGCTGATGGGTTTCACCGCCGTGGCGCGCCATCGCAGCAACGGCAGCACGCTCTATCGCCAGGGCGATATCGACTATCTGGTCAGCGCCGATCCGGCCGGCCAGGCAGCGCGTTTTGCCGCGCAGCACGGTCCGAGCGTTCCGTCCATGGGGTTTCGCGTGGTCGATGCCCGGCATGCCTATGAGCATGCGGTGGCCAATGGCGCCGAGCCATATGAGCCGGCGGATGGGGCGAAGACGCTGGTTGTGCCGGCCGTGCATGGCATCGGCGGAAGCTTGCTTTATTTCGTCGACACCTATGGCGACAAGGGCTCGGTCTTCGATGCCGAGTTCAGATGGATCGGCGAACGCGATCCGCATCCTGAGGGGCGCGGACTTTTCTACATCGACCATCTGACCCACAACGTGCATCGCGGCCGCATGGACGTGTGGACGGATTTCTACAAGCGCATCTTCAATTTTCGCCAGATTCGCTATTTCGATATCGAGGGCAAGATGACGGGGTTGTTCTCGCGCGCCCTCACCAGCCCCGATGGCCGCATCCGTATTCCGATCAACGAGTCGGCGGACGCGAAGAGCCAGATCGAGGAATATCTGCATCAGTACAAGGGCGAGGGCATCCAGCACATCGCCGCCGGCTGCCGCGACATCTTCGAAAGCATCGAGGGCTTGCGTGCCGATGGCCTGCCGTTCATGCCGGCGCCGCCGCAGACCTACTATGAGCGCGTCGACGGCCGCCTGCCGGGCCACGGCCAGGACCTCGCGCGGCTCAAACGGCTGGGCATTCTCATCGACGGTGAGGGCGTGGTGGAAGACAAGGAGGCGCGCATCCTGCTGCAGCTTTTTTCAGCCAATATGGTCGGGCCGGTCTTTTTCGAGTTCATCGAGCGCAAGGGCGACGAGGGGTTCGGCGAAGGCAACTTCCGCGCGCTTTTCGAGTCGATCGAGGAAGACCAGATCCGCCGCGGCGTGCTGAAGCCCGGCAAGGCCGCGTGAGGTTGGCTTTACTGCCAGTCCGTTCTAGAAGTCGGGCGGGCGCGGTCTTCGCGCCCGCAGCCCTTCCAGCGCGAACCGGACCATGCGAGCCACCCCATCGATCAAGACCCTCAAGGCCGGCGTCAAATCCCGCCACAAGGACGGCGTGAAGAAGGCCAGTAGCGGCCTGGCGCAGCCGAGCGAGAAGCAGGCGAAGCTCGACGCGCTGGTACGCGAGATGAAGCGCAAGTTCGAGGAAGCCAACAAGAAGTAGGGCTGTGGTTCGGCGACTCAAATATAAGTTTGACATTATATAGTTTTCACTGTATATGTATGGCATGGCTTGGGCGGTTCTTTTTGACGATGCATTCGCCGAAGAATTCGACGACCTCGACCGACGCGTGAAAATTGCCCGTCGAGGCAATGATCCTGCTTTTGAGAGAGTTCGGCCGCCAACTCGGGCGGCCGCACGCAGATACTCTCAAAGGGTCGAAGCATGCGAATATGAAAGAGCTTCGTTTTAAAGCTGCCGACGGGGTTTGGCGTATCGCCTTTGCCTTTGATCCGAAACGTGATGCGATTTTGCTTGTTGCTGGCGACAAAGCAGGCGTTTCTGAAACGCGATTTTACAAACAATTGATCGACCTCGCCGACAGGCGGTTCGACGCACACCTCGAACAAGAAGGACGGACGAAGCGTTAGCGCATTCTCAAGCGAAGTGGACACCGGTTCGCGTGAACAAAATGCGCTCTTCAAGAAGCTGGACGCGTCTTTCCGATCCAGTGGATCGGATAACGCTATGGTGGATTGGTGGAGAGATTGAGATGGTAAAAAGGGCAGAAGACGTATTCAGCAAGGCTATGACGCCCGAGGACCGCGCATCGGCCGCGAAGCAGGGTGCGGAATTGATAGAGCAGTATCGTACTTTGCAGCAGTTGCGAAAGGCGCGCGACCTGACGCAGGTTCAGCTCGCGAAGACACTGGGCAAAGAACAGGCAGAAATTTCACAACTTGAAAAGCGGTCGGACATGTTGCTTTCGACTTTGCGCGGCTATGTCGAAGCCATGGGCGGCAGTTTGAATTTGGTTATCCAGTTTGATGACCGGGATCCGGTATTTCTTGCCGGCATTGGTGATGATGAACCCTCTGTAACGCCACGTCCGGCGCGGCCAGCAAAGCCGAGGCAAACAAGCGTTCGTTAAGGCTCTGTGTCATATCGGCCTTCTTTCACCGCTTGTGGCTGCCGTTGGCGCAGAAGGTCGTGCGGGCCGAGCAGCCGCGATTGCTCTCGGGCTGGTCGTTGCATTGGCGCAACGCCTCGCTGATGGCGTCGGCGAGCTGCGGCCGCAGTACCACCGAGGAGCCGAAATAGGTGCGTCGGCGATTTTCCGTGCGGTAGCTCGCCATGGCGACGCAGGAATTGTCCATGCCCGCCATCAGCCGGCACTCGGCGTTGCGGCCGGCAATGCGGCGGCAATCACGCAGTGCCTGCTGCTCCGCATCCTCCCGGCTGGCGCGGTTGAACGTCTGGCCGTAGGCGCCGCGCGCCGTATAGGCGATGGCGCCCCAGGTGGTGGATAGTTTGGCGTCGCGCAGACGGCGCCATTGATCCGGGTTGGGCGTGCCGGTGACCGGCTGGTTCGTCGTCTTCTGCCAGTCGCTGATGGCGTCACGCGTGCCGTTGTCGAAGACACCGTCGCGGCGCGTCACCTTGTAATTCAGGTTATAAAGCTTGTTCTGCAGCTCGCGGATCATCGCCGGATCCGAGATGTCGAAGCCGGCGGATTGTAGGTTTGGCTGCGGCGTCGGTGCTGGACTGGGGGCGGGCGCGGCGCGCTGCTTCTCCATCTCCTCGATGCGCAGGCGTGCCAGTTGCGCGAAAATGCCGGCAGGGAAGGCCTGCAGATAAGTGCGCAGTTCGGCCGGGTTCTTCGAGTCCTTCACCGAGTTCCAGAATGCAATCTCCGCGGCGCTCGGCGATGTTGCCAGTGAACTGTCGGTGGGCGCGGGCGGCGGCGGTGTCTGTGCCAAAGCGGGGTAAGCCAGCGCGGCGAGAACCATGGCAAGGGACAATGCGATCTGGCATTTCATAATGAATTCCCGACAATGAATAGGCTTAAAAAATGATCCGCCGCCGCAGGCGGGTATCATCATTCAGCCAGTGGCGTTCGTCCATAGGGTTCAGGACGAAACCATGTCGGGATTGATCCTGAACCTTGGCTTGGTTTCCTGAGCTCAGCGGCTGGACAGCGAAGGGGGCGGCGGCGGTGTGGTCGCGCCGGGGCCGAGCGAGCGCTGCACCATGACGCTGTCGGCCCAGCGGCCGTGGCGATAGGCGACGCCGGGCAGGAAGCCGACGCGCACGAAGCCGAATTTTTCGTGCAGGCCGAGAGAAGCGCCGTTGTCGCCGTCGATGTAGCCGATCATCTGGCGGAAACCCGCGGCGGCGCAGGCGTCGATCAGGCCCTGCATGAGCTGGCCGCCGATGCCTTTGCCGATGTGCTGGTGATGCACGTAGATCGAGTGCTTGACCGAATAACGGTAGGCGGGGCGCTTGCGGAACAGCACCACATAGGCATAGCCGACGACCTCGCCGCGATCGGTCGCCACCAGATGGGGCAGGCGGCGGCTGCGCAGGTTCTTGCGCCGGTCGCGCAGATCGTCAGGCTCCGGCGTGCCGTTGTCCTCGACTCCCTCTTCGATCCCTAAGCGGATATGGCGGCGGTAGATCGCCAGCATGGGCTCGACGTCGGCGTCGCGGGAAGACCGTATGACGAGTGTTGGTTCGTTCTCCATGGCCCGCTTTTATATGCGTCGCCGGTTCCGATGCAATCGGAACCAACGCTCTCGTCGTGCGGACTATTCGGCCACCACGTAGGTATGCAGCCGCACCTGGCCGGCTGCGTCGATTTCGCGGTAGACGCCCTGGATTTCCACGTCGAAGCCCGGAAAGGTGTTGAAACAGGCCTCGAACATTTTCAGATAATCGATCATTGGCTGCGCCTGTTCCGTCAGTCGTTCGCCCGGCACGATGGTGGCGATGCCCGGCGGGTAGACCACGAAAGGCGTGGTGGCGATGCGTCCGGCAATGGCGTCGATAGGCAGGAAGTCCACGTCATTGCGCACGAGCGCACGCGCTGCGTCGTGAGGCGACATGGCGATTTCGGGCAGATGATTGGCGGAAAACTGCTTCGTCTGCAGCGCGCTGACATCGTGCGAACGGAAGAAGCGATGCATGTCGCCGCAGAGATCGCGCAGCCGCACGCCACGATAACGCAGCGGCCGACGCCGGAAGAATTCCGGGATCGCCTCTTCGAGGAGCGCATTGTCGTCGTGCAACTTCTTGAAGGCGACGAGGCCGCTGATCAAAGTGCCGGCCTTGCTCGCCTCGACGCCGGGCGTCAGCAGGAAGAGCAGGGAGTTGAGGTCGTTCTTCTCGGCGACGATACGGTTCTCGCGCAGATATTGCGCGACGACCGGGGCGGGAATGCCGTGGTCGGCATAGCCGCCGGTGGCGCGGTCGAAGCCCGGCGTCAGCAAGGTCAGCTTGTTTGGGTCCGTCATGGCGAAGCCCGCCGCCATGTTCGGGAAGCCGTGCCAGGAGGCGCCCGGCGCCAGGTGCCAGTAGGCGGGATTGGCGGCGAGCTGATCGGTGCCGATGCTTTCCCACGCGACGTTATGGACGGAGCCGGGGCGCGCCACATCGGGAATCTCGACCCGATCCGGCACGAAAGGCTCGAAGAACCAGCGGCGCTCGGGCCGCGTTTCCTTGTCCTCGAAGTCGTGGCGCAGGGCGCGGATCTTCTTGCGCAGCTCGATGCCGAGGCGGATCGTATCGTCCCACAGCACTTCGCCGGAACGGCCCTTCATCATCTGCGCGCCGACGTCGAGCGAGGCGAACAGCGGATAGAACGGCGAGGTTGACGCGTGCTGCATGAAGCTTTCGTTGAAGCGGCGATGCTCGACCCGGCGCTTCTGGCCGGTGATGTGGCGATCCTTCATGTGGATCTGCGACGCCTGCGAGAAGCTCGCCAATTGCTTGTGCGTCGACTGAGTGGCGATGATGCCCGGCGCATCGGGGCCGAGGTTCGCCAGGCCCATGGCGAAGCGGCCGGCGTAGAGCGGATGAAACTTCATGAAGCCGGCCCAGGCTTCGTCGAAGAGAATGTAATCGCAGAGATGGCCGATGCGCTTCAGGATCATCTCGGCATTGTGGATGGTGCCGTCATAGGTGCATTGCTCGACGACGGCGACGCGGAACGGGCGCGGCTTCTTCCAGGCTTCCGGATCCTTCACCAGCGGGTGGGTGCGGATGCGCTCGCGCAGCGCCTCTTCGTCAAAGGCATCCCAGTTCATCGGGCCGATGAGGCCCCAGGCGTTGCGCACGGTCGGAACATAGACGGGAACGCCGCCGCTGATCAACAGGGCGCCGTGGTGGGCGGCCTTGTGGTTGTTACGATCGAACAGCACAAGGTCGCCGTCAGTGACGAGCGCCGACAGCGCCACCTTGTTTGACGTCGAGGTGCCGTTGAGGACAAAGTAAGTTTTCTCGGCGCCGAAGATCTTGGCGGCTTCCTTCTGCGCCTGCAGGGCGGGGCCCTCATGGGTCAGAAGGTCGCCGAGATCGAGCACGGAATTGTCGAGATCGTCGCGGAACACCGCTTCGCCGAGATGTTCCATGAACACACGGCCGATGGGGCTGCGGCTGTAGAACACGCCGCCGTTATGGCCGGGGCAGGTCCAGAGCTGGTTGCCCTCTTCCGCATAGTCAACGAGCGCGCCGAAGAACGGCGTCTTCAGGGTTTCGGCATATTGCTTCAACCGGCTGATGAGGTTCTTGGCGATAAAGGCCGGCGTCTCTTCCGACAGAAAGACATAGCCGTCGATGAAGTCGAGCACTTCTACGGGTAAGTCCTCGAAGCGCTTGCGGCGGATCAGCAGGATGATCGGGAAGTCGAGGCCGCGTCGGCGCATCAGGTTGATGAGGGCGGCGGTCTTGCCCTCCATGCCCTTTTTGCCCCAGTCCACCATCATGCAACCGATGGCGGCATCGGTCTGCACGGCGATCTCGGCGTCTTCCAGCCGGCGGGCCTTGACGACCTCGAAGCCGGAACGCTCGATCTCTTCGACGATCTGGTTGAAGCGGATGCCCTCGAGGTCGTCCGCATCGAACGACGGGGTCGAGAACAGGAAGGTGAAGCGCCTGAAATAGTCCATGAATGTCCGATTTTCCGTTGCCGAAGCGAGCTATCCGCGCCGCAGGTGACAGGACGGTGACTATAGAAGCCAGGCGGGCGTGCCAACCGTTGTTTTTCCCGCCCGGAATGCCCTGCGGACGCCTCTGTGTCCGGAGGCGATAAATCTCCTCCCGTTCGAGTGGTAGACCTGTTAAGCTACAGCCGCGATTGGGGAATTAGAGGCGAGAAGCTGATGCGGCGCGTGATGTTCGCGGCGGGCATAGTGTTGGTCGGCCTGGGGCAGTGTGTCTCGTCGGCTTGGGCGCAGGACGGTGGGGCAGCCGCATGGATGTCGATCTGCGATCAGGCCACCGGCGGACCGCTCGACGAGACGTGGCCGCGCATCGATCGAAAGGCGGCTGTCCCGGCCTGCGAAGCGGCGGCGAAAGCGGCGCCCGGCGACCCGCACGTCGCGTTTCGGCTTGGGCAGGCTTATTACGCAGCGAAAGCCTATGAAGCGGCTCGCGCTCAGTATGAAAAAGCCAGTGCCGCGGACCATTTGGCAGCAACCGCCATTCTTGGCGCACTCTATTCGAGGGGGATTGGCGGGCCAATCGATGCCCAGCGCGCCATTGCACTTTGGGAGAAAGCTGCGAATGGTGGCCAGGCCAACGCGATGAATAATCTGGGGTCGCGATACGAAGTTGGACTGCGCGGTGTGACCAAAGATCTTACTGCAGCAAGGCACTGGTATCAGAAGGCGGCGGAGGCAGGTCATGCCGCAGCGATGAATAATTTTGGTCGGATGTTGGGGAATGGTGCGGGCGGTCCGCAAGATCTGGTCGAAGCGCGCCGCTGGTATCAGCGGTCGGCGGAGGCTGGCCACAGGGAGGGCATGTACAACTTCAGTGTAGCACTGCGGGAGGGCGAGGGCGGACCGCAAAACTCGGTGGAAGCGCTGTACTGGCTTCAGAAGGCAGCGAAGGCTGGCGATTTGGCGCCATGACAAATCTTGGCGTGATGTTGTAAAGCGCTGAGCTGCGGCTTCGCGCTCATAGCGAAAGCGTCGCGTTTCCTAAATCCAGCGCCGCACCTTCGAACGATAGTCGCGATAAAGGTCGCTGAACTTTGCTTCGAGATAGGCCTCTTCCGGTGCGATGGCCAGGCGCGTCACAGCGATCATGGCGATGGGGATGGCGAGGAAGAACCACAGCGAATCGGCGAAGAACGCCAGGCCGAAGAGAAACGCCGTCATGGCCAGATACATCGGGTTGCGCGAATAGGCGAAGGGGCCGCTGGTGATGAAGGCGGTCGTTGGCCTGTTGGGTTGGATCGGCGTGCGGCCCCGGTGAAAGGCGAGTGCCGCCCAGCCGGCGAAGCCGAGGGACGCCAGCATGATCAGAATGCCGAGATCCATGCCGGTTTCGCGGCCTGTGCCGGCGCCGAGGAAGCGCAGGGGTACGATCAGTGTCAGCAGACCGGCGATGACGATCGCCGCGCCGTAGATTTTCGGCGGCCAGATCTTCGTGCTTGAAGCATCCGTATCTGCTTGCATCATCTTTCCAATTTTGCCTGTTTCATTCAGCCGTGTCGCCGTGGCAGACTGGGTGCGGAAACCAAGGGGCCGGATATGGCGGAGATACTATCATGATCGTCAATCACGGGCGGATGTTCAATTTCGACCTTGGCGAAACCGCCGACATGATCCGGGCGACGACGCGGGATTTCGCGCAGGATGAGATCGCGCCGCGCGCCGAGGAAATCGACAAGACCAATACGTTTCCGCGCGACCTGTGGCCGAAGATGGGAGCGCTGGGGCTGCATGGCGTGACCGTCGAGGAGGAATATGGCGGGTCGGGGCTGGGCTATCTCGAACATTGCGTGGCGATGGAGGAGATCAGCCGCGCCTCGGCCAGCGTCGGCCTCAGCTATGGCGCGCATTCCAATCTCTGCGTCAATCAATTGCGCCGCAACGGCAGCGAGGAGCAGAAGCGCCGCTATCTCGGCAAGCTGATCTCGGGCGAACATGTCGGCGCGCTCGCCATGTCGGAGCCGGGCGCGGGCTCGGACGTGGTGTCGATGAAGACACGAGCCGACAAGCACGGCGAGCGATATGTGCTCAACGGCAACAAGATGTGGATCACCAATGGTCCCGTCGCCGAGACGTTGATTGTCTATGCCAAGACCGATCCTGCCGCCAATGCGCGCGGCATCACTGCCTTCATCGTCGAGAAAGGCATGAAGGGCTTTTCGACCGCCCAAAAACTCGACAAGCTCGGCATGCGCGGTTCGGACACCTGCGAACTTGTGTTCGAGGATTGCGAAGTGCCGGAAGAAAATGTGCTGGGCAGTGTCGGCAAGGGCGTCAACGTGCTGATGTCGGGCCTCGACTATGAGCGTGCTGTGCTGGCGGCTGGCCCGCTCGGCATCATGCAGGCGGCGATGGATATCGTTTTGCCCTATGTGCATGAGCGCAAGCAGTTCGGCCAGGCGATCGGCGAATTCCAGCTCGTGCAAGGCAAGGTCGCCGATATGTATGTGGGCATGAACGCCTGCCGCGCCTATGTCTACGCGGTGGCAAAGGCCTGCGATCGCGGCGAGACGACACGCGAGGATGCGGCCGGCGCCATTCTCTATGCAGCGGAGAAAGCGACGAAAGTGGCGCTCGATGCCATCCAGCTTCTCGGCGGCAATGGCTATATCAACGACTATCCCACTGGGCGTTTGCTGCGCGATGCGAAGCTCTATGAGATCGGCGCGGGCACCAGTGAAATCCGCCGCATGTTGATCGGTCGCGAATTGTTTGGAAAGTCGGCATGATTCTGGACTTGATCGATCGGTTTTTGCTTTTTCTGTTGCGCAAACTCGGTCTTTATACCTACCGCACTTTGTTCGCCGCCACCTTCGCCATCCTCGGCGCCGTGGCGACGGCTGTGATCGTCGCCATCGTCGTCATCAATGCAAGGCCGCCGCTGAACGTCTGGCACGATGCGGTGCTCGACGAGGAGTTCACCGTCAAGTCGCCGGTGACGTCGATGGCGGACTATCTCGCGCTGGAGGATCGGCTCTTCGCCCAGTTGAAGCGCGACGTCTATGACAAGGTCGCGCCGAAGGATCGGTCGGATTTCAATCGTTACACCGCCGGCAGCAGATCGGACCCCGGCATCTGGCCGCAGAACTGGAACCGCACGTTCCGGTTGACGGCAGATGCGCCGACATTCGGGGTGCTTCTGCTGCATGGATATTCCGACAGTCCCTACAGTCTGCGCGCCCTGGGGCTGCAGATGCGGGAGCAGGGTGGCGATGTGCTGGGCCTGCGTCTGCCGGGACATGGCACCGCGCCGAGCGCGCTGAAAAGCACGACGTTCGAGGATATGGCGGCGGCCGTGCGCATCGCCATGAAGGATATGAAAAGCAGGATGGGCGACCGGCCGATCTTCATTATCGGCTATTCGAACGGCGCGACGCTGGCCACCCATTACGCGCTCGCGTCGGTCGGCAATGCGGATCTGCCGCGTCCCGCCGGCATTGTTCTGGTGTCGCCCTCGATCGGCATCACGCGTGTCGCGGCGTTTGCGGGCTGGCAGGCCTGGGTCGGCGATATGCTCGGGCTGGACAGTCTTGCGTGGAGTTCGGTCGAGCCCGAATTCGATCCTTACAAATACAATTCCTTCGCGGTCAATGCGGGGCGGCAGGCGTTTCGGGCCACGCAACAGACTCAATCGCAGCTCGATGCGCTGCAGACGCAAGGCCGCCTCGCCGAGGTTCCGCCGATTCTGGCGTTCCAGTCGGTCGTGGACGCGACGGTCTCGGCTCGTGCCGTGCTCGACAGGCTGTTTGCGCGCCTGCCGCAGGGCCATCATCAGCTTGTCATGTTTGACGTGAACCGTATCTACGCCTCGTTCGACCTCCTCAAAGACACCATCGATCTTGAGGGCCTGCTCAGAGGGGCCGCTCTGTCTTACGACCTTGCGATTGTCACCAATCGTGACGAGGCGAGCTGGAACGCGGTGGTGCGGGACCGTGCGGCTGGCGAGACCGTGTCGCATGCGACAGACATAGGGCTGTCATGGCCGGGAGATGTTTATTCCTTGTCCCACATCGCTTTGCCCTTCGGATCCGACGATCCGCTCTATGGCAACGGCGTCGCGGGAGAGAATCCCGGCATCAGGCTTGGCGATCTGGCCGCACGCGGCGAAAGAGGCGTCCTGGCTATTCCGGTCTCGGCATTGACGCGGCAACGCTGGAATCCGTTCTTTCCATTTCTGTCAAATCGCGTAAAGGCTTTCATAAATGCGCGGATGAGCAAAAGCTAGAATGCAGCGGTGCACATGCCCGCACTCGGGCCAAATCTCGACATAGCCTCGCCCCAAAATCTCGGTGTGTTACCCGCACGATTTACCCAACAGGAGAAGATCTATGATTTCGCGCCGAACGCTGCTGACCGGATCCATGCTTGCCGGGACAGCGCTTTCGACGACAAGGGGCTTGGCCGCCGGCTGGGACACCGCTTTGCAAAGTGCGATCGCCACGCTTGAACACCGCCACGGCGGCCGCCTCGGCGTCGCGGTGCTCAACACCTATGGCGGCAAGATCGTTTCCCATCGTGGCGATGAGCTGTTTCCTCTGTGCAGCACATTCAAATGCCTGGCGGCGGCTCTCGTGCTGTCAAGAGTGGACGCCAATCAGGAAAATCTCTCGCGCAAGATCACCTACAAGAAGGAAGATGTGGTCGCCAATTCGCCGACGACGGAAAAGCACGTCGGCGCCGGTCTGACCATGGCGGAGATATGCGAAGCCGCCATCACGCTCAGCGACAATACGGCGGGCAATCTCATGCTCGACAGCTTTGGCGGCCCGGCGGCGCTGACGAAGTACATGCGTTCGCTGGGCGACAACGTCACGCGGCTCGACCGCCGTGAGACCGCGCTGAACGAGGCTGTGCCGGGCGATCCGCGCGATACGACCTCGCCGGTCGCCATGCTGGAGACCCTGCGCAAGATCGTGCTCGGCAACGCCCTGTCGGATGGCTCACGTGATCAATTGACGGCCTGGCTCGTCGCCAACAAGACCGGCGGCAAGCGCCTGCGGGCTGGCCTGCCGGAAGGCTGGAAGGTGGGCGACAAGACCGGCTCGGGCGATAACAATACCGCGAACGACGTTGCCGTGCTGTGGCCGCAGAGCCGTGCGCCGGTCATCGTCACGGCCTATTACACCGGCTCGAAGGCCGGCGATGACGAACGCAATACGGTTCTGGCGGATGTCGGAAGGTTCGCAGCGGCGCTGGTAACCTGACGTTACCGCGTCGCGACGAAGAACAAGCGTGGGAACGGCAGCAGCACGCTGCCGTCGGAGAGGGCCGGATAGGCTATTGCCACTTCGGCGATGTAGCGATCGAGGAATCTCTTCTGTTCGCTTTCGTCGAGCTTGGCGAGATAGGGTCTCAGGCTGCTGCCCTTGAACCATTCGGCGATGGCGGCAGCGCCGCCCGCCAGCGGATGATGATAGGTGGTGCGCCAGATATCGACGCGCGAACACAGCGGCCGCAAAAGATCGTAATGCCAGCTCGCGCTTTCGCGGCTCATGCGCTCGACATTGGCGAGCCTGTCCGCCCATGGCCCGTCCGCCGCGACCTCGCGCATGAGTTTACGCGCCGGCTCGTTGAGATTGTCGGGCACCTGCACGGCGAGATTGCCGCCCTGGGCGAGCTTGCTCACAAGCCTCGGCAGCAGGGTCTTATGGTCGGGCACCCACTGCAGCACCGCATTGCTCAAAATGAGATCGACCGGCTTCGCGGGCTCCCAGGCGGCGATGTCAGCGACATCGAACTGCACGTGCGGCATGCGCTTGCGGGCGGCCTCGATCATGTCGGACGAGCTGTCGAAACCGGAGATGGCGGCGCCGGGGAACTGGGTGGCCAGCACTTCCGTCGAGTTGCCGGGGCCGCAGCCCATGTCGACGGCAATCTTGGGTGCCCGGTCGGGCACGGCCGACAGCAGGTCTCGGACCGGGCGGGTGCGCTCGTCTTCGAAGGCGACATATTGCTTGGCCGACCAGCTCATTTGGTTTCCTGTCCCGTTTTGCAGTTTCCGGCCGTCGTCAGACACCGATTGGGCGTGAGGATCAAGGCCGGGCAGGGCATGGCCGCCCCGCCTGCGATGCTTCCCGGTCATAATCGCCTTCGCACTTGCGGTCGGGCCGGATCGCCCGTAATTTGGCCTAATCTTTTGGGCGGGTTGGCTTTCATGACGAATCGGGGCGGCATTCTGGGCGTGCTGGCGGCGGCTGTGCTGGCCGTTGTTCCGGGCGTTGCCGGTTTTTCAAGCGAAGCCCTGGCGCAGGCCCAGCGCATCGGCGCGGCGAGTTCCATCCAGAACAGCGTTTCGCGGATCAGTGGCGGGGCGACGAATCCGCTGGCCGTCGGCGGCTCCGTCTTCCGCAACGAGACCGTGGCGACGGGGGCGTCCTCCTCGGCGCGCCTGACCTTCCTCGATGAGACCAACCTGTCGATCGGGCCGACGTCGCGGGTGCTGCTAAACCATTTCGTCTATTCCGAGAATGCCTCGGCGCAGGCGATGGCGGTCAATCTGGCGCGCGGCGCCTTCCGTTTTTCCTCGGGCGCGCTCGACGTCAAGGCGTACAAGATCAATACCCCGACTGCGACCATCGGCGTGCGCGGCACGATCCTGGACATGTTCATTTCGGCCAGCCGCACCGTCATGACCATGGTCGAGGGGCAGGCGACAGGATGCACCGCGTCGGGCAGGCAGTGCACGACGGTCCGTGAAGGCGAGACATTGATCATCGATGCGTCGGGCGTGCATCGCTCGGGCGCCGGCGGCACGCGTTTCTCGTTCCAGGGGCTCTGCGATGCCAGCGCCGGCCTATGCGGCAATACCCAGCTGGCCCGCCACGGCGGCATCAAGGTTCTGTCCGACGGCACCGTGTATCCGATCGGCATGACGCCGGAGCAGTTGGAAGGCGCGCTCTGCGGCCGTTGAGCCGGATATTACGCCGGCTTGTTCCTGTCACATTTTGACGTTTGATATGTCCGCGCTTGGTTATGTGCATGCGCGATTGCGGGAGAGATCATGCTGAAAGTCTGGGGACGGACGAATTCGCTGAACGTGCAGAAAGCCCTGCTGGCAATCGAGGAAATCGGGCTTCCCTATGAGCGCACCGATGCGGGGCTGCATTTCGGCGTGAACAATTCGCCGGAATACCGGGCGATGAACCCCAATGGCCTGGTGCCGACCATCGATGACGACGGTTTCATCCTGTGGGAATCAAACGCCATCGTGCGCTACCTCTGCGCGAAATATTCGGAAGGCAAGATGTGGCCGGTCGATCCGCAGGTCCGCGCCGCCGCCGACCGCTGGATGGACTGGCAGCAGACCGTGCTGCTCGACCCGATCAACGATATCTTCCGGCCGCTGATCCGCAACATGGGCAATGCAACGCCCGAGCAGATCGAGACCTTCTGCAAGCGCTGCGAAACCAACATGGGCATTCTTGACGCCGTCCTGTCCGCGCAGCCGTGGATGTCCGGCGCCGCCCTCGGCATGGCCGATTGCGTGGTCGTCACGCCCGTGCATCGCTGGTTCAACCTGCCGATCACGCGCAAATCGTTCCCGCATCTCGAGCGCTGGTACAACGCCATCGCGACGCGCCCGTCGGGCCAGAAAATTCTCACCGTGCCGATCACCTGATCCTGCTTCGCTCTTCGAGCTTCGCAGGACTGGCTGTGCCTTTCGGGCGAAGCTTCAGCGCAAGAGGGCGACTTCGAATATTTTGTCTTCATCCCGCCAGCATGCCCTCCGAAGCTTCGGCGAAGGAGGGCCGGATCGCAATCCCATGTTCTTCTACCTCTCCAAGGTGCTGTGGTTCTTCGCCCAGCCGTCCAATCTGCTGATGATGATCGTGGCGCTGTCGGCGTGGGGGTTGTACGGCCTGCGCGCGCGATGGGCGCGCCGCTTTCTGGTGATGGCCACCCTGATCATGCTGTTATTTGGCGTGGGGCCTGGGGGGACCTGGCTGTTGATTCCGCTCGAAGACCGCTTTCCCCAATTGCCCGCCGATTTCCCCGAGCCGACAGGGATCATTGTGCTGGGCGGCGGGGTCGACGAGGTGATCAGTTCGGCCAGGAATACGGCCGAACTCTCGCCCGCCGGCACCAGGATGACGGCTTCGGCGACGCTGGCGCGGCGTTATCCCAATGCCCGGCTGGTGTTTACGGGTGGGTCCGGCAGCCTGCTGGGCGGTGATACCAGCGAGGCGGAGGTCGCAAAACGCATCTATGTCGGCATGGGTATCCCCGCGGATCGGCTGACGCTCGAGCAGGAATCGCGCAACACCTGGGAGAACGCGGTGATGACGCGGGACCTCGTCAAGCCGAAGCCCGGCGAGGTCTGGATTCTCTTGACCTCCGCCTATCACATGCCGCGCTCGATGGGCATTTTTCGCAAGGCGGGATTTGACGTGGTGCCATGCCCGGTCGATTACATGACGCGGGGCTGGTGGCGGGACTACGTGCAACCGAGCCTCGATACCGCCCAGGGCCTGCGGCGGTTCGATATCGGCGTGCGCGAATGGATCGGCCTTATCGCCTATTATTATTCGGGCAAGACGACGGCGCTGTTCCCGTCGCCGTAGATCATTCCTTTGGGGGCAGGCCGAGACGGTAGACGCCGCGGAAATCTTCCGGATCGACGGGCTTGCCCTTGCGCAGGATCACCAGATCGCCCTTGCGGGCCATGCCGATGGCGGCGGCGCGCACCCGCGGCAGCCAGCTCTGCCAGGCGACATCGCTGTCTCCCTTGGCATTGGCAACAGCCTGCGCTGCCTCAGTCGGGCTGATGGAGCCGCCCTTGGCGGTGCAGAGCGCGACAATCATGTCCTCGATCGACTGGCGTGGGCCGGTCTCTTCCTTTGCGGCGGGTTCGTGTTCAGCAGGTTTTTTCATGGGTCCATCTGGGGCGGTTCGCGCGCTACGTCAAGCATTGGCGTCAAGCGCGATCCCGCGTCGGACTTATTTGAGATGCAGGGTTTCGACGAACCGCTTGCTGGGGTCGATCGCATCATGGGCATCGGAACGATATTGGCGCGACCACATGGCGTAGAGCACCCAGATTGTCGTCGCCATGAACACATAGGGACCGAGAAACCAGCCCGTATAGGCCAGGGCGAAGAAAAACGCCCGCTGGCCGCGGGTGAACTGGCGGCCGGCGGCGATGTTCATCCGCCCGGCATAGGCCGAGATTTCAGCGCGCCGCACCGGGTCGCCGAACTGCGCCGAAGGCGTCGCGCCGACCAGAATGGCGCTGTAGTTGAACAGCCGGTAGGCCCAGGCGAATTTGAAGAAAGCATAGCCGAAAACGAACAGCAGGCCGATGACCTTGATCTCGAAATTGGCCCGGGTCGGCACAAAGCCGAAGGGCAGTTCGGTGGCGATCTTGATCATGTCGTCGCTGGTGCGCAGCAAAGTGGCGGTGGCGCCGAGCGCCAGCAGGGAGGTGGACGCGAAAAAGGCCGTGCCGTTCTGCAGGGACGACATGATCGAAGAGTCGACAATGCGCACGTCGCGGTTGGCCATTTCCTGCATCCAGCGCATGCGATAGGCCGCCATCTGGGCGTTCACCGCCGTACGGGCATGGCGCTTCAACATCTCATGGTAGATGAACCAGGCCGCGACGAAGACGGCGAGCGCGATGTAGTCTGGCAGGACGAATCCGATCATGCGACCAGTGTAGCCCAGGCCGGGAGGGGTTGGGAATGTGCGCCGCGACACAGCGCCGGAATTTGAAGCCTGCCAGATTTGAGCGGCACCGGCCGCCGGCCGAGCCCGGAGCATTGGAGCGGTTGCTCATGACGACAGTGTTTCAGCGCCTCATTCTGCCCGGGATTTTAGCCATCGCGGCTGGCTCCCTTTCGGCGGCTGCCCAGGAAGGTCAGGCGACGCCTCGGATGCAGGCCACTCTCGATATCGACCATGACGGCAGGATGGACCGCGCCCTCATGGTGGACGCCGACCTCTATATTTATCTGTCGGTTGGAGACGAAAAGCCCGATCTTTCGCGCCAGCCGTCCTTCCTCAAGAAGGACCTGGCGACGGCGCGGGTCCTTGCGGTGGAAAGTAAAGGCAAACCGGGCGGCAGGCCCGCGCTGATCGTCAAATATGGCTGCGGCGGTTGCAGCAACGACTTCGGCACCACGCTCACCATCGTTCATCGCGGCGGCCAGTTTGTTGTCGCGGGCGTGACCTATGATTGGGATACGCGCGGCGGCATCGGCAGTTGTGACATCAACTTCCTCACCGGCAAGGGTGTTGCGACCCAAGGCCTGCGTGGGGACAAGCGGACCAAACGGCTCAATGGCAAATTCACGCCTGTGAAGCTGGCGGACTGGTCAGACGACAAGCGCCCCAGGGTCTGTGGGGGATGAACTGACCTCAATGTCCGGCTTGCGCCCGCGCGTGCTTTTGCTAGGGATGGCTGATGCAGCCTTTGAATTGCCGCGCACCGCAACCTGCCGACGAGGCCGCCTGGCGCAAGCTATGGGCGGGCTATACGGCGTTCTATAGGGTCGATGTGCCCGAGGCCGTCACGGCGGGTCTGTGGCGCAAGCTGACGAGCGCCGATGGCGATGTGCGCGGCTTTGTCGCCGAGCGGGACGGGCAATTGCTCGGCCTCGCCAATTATCTGTTTCATCCGTCCACATGGAGCCTGAAGCCGACGTGCTATCTTGAGGACCTGTTCGTCGATCCAACGGCGCGCGGTTCCGGCGCCGGCAGGGCGCTCATCCTGGCGGTGGAAGCGGCGGCGCGGGCCGCCGATGCGTCGCGGATCTACTGGCATACGCAAGAGTATAATGCGCCGGCGCGCTCGCTTTACGATACGCTGGCGCCGCGCACGTCCTTCATCGTCTATCGCAAGGCATTCTGAACGAGGCACTTTGATCCATGCTCACGCTCTTCATCGGCAACAAGGCCTATTCCTCCTGGTCGCTCCGGCCGTGGATTCTGCTGGCGACCCTGCACATTCCCTTCGAGGAAAAGCTGATCAACCTCTATGATGAGGCCGGCAAGAAGAAGCTGCGCAAGCAATCGCCGACGGCGAAAGTGCCGATGCTGATCGACGGCGAGATCGAAGTGTGGGAATCCATCGCCATCCTCGAATATCTCGCCGAGAAATATCCCGCCAAAACCATCTGGCCGAAGAACAAGGCGGCGCGCGCCCATGCGCGGGCGCTCTGCGCTGAAATGCACGCCGGCTATATGGCGCTGCGCCGCAACTATCCGACGAACTTCCGCCGCGACGTGCGCAAGCGCGAGCTGTCGCCGGAGGCTGCCGCAGAGGTCGCCGCCGATGTGGCGCGGATGGAAGCCGCCTGGAGTAAGGCGCGCAAGCAGTTCGGCAAGGGCGGGCCGTTCCTGTTCGGCAAGTTCTCGGCTGCCGACGCCATGTTCGCGCCGGTGGTCAACCGGCTCCATATTTACGACGCACCGGTGTCGAAGACGACGCGCGCCTATATGAATGCGATCATGGCGCTGCCGGCCTGGGCGGCATGGCATGCCGATGCGGCGAAAGAAAAATGGCGTCACGAGATTTATGACTCGATATAAGATGGTATATTCAATGTATTGACAGGGTGGGCTCGTGGCGGTTTTCAAAAGCGGTTTCGATCCCAACGGCCCCGATGTCGCGGCCAATCGCGCCACATGGGTGCGACTGACGGAGGAATTGCAGGAGCGCCGCGCGGTCGCCGCAGCCGGCGGACCCGAGCGGGCGCGCGAGCGCCATGTGAAACGCGGCAAGCTGCTGCCGCGCGAGCGGGTGATGCGGCTCATCGATCCCGGCTCGCCGTTTCTTGAAATCGGCGCGCTTGCTGCTTTCGGCATGTATGAGGGCGATGTCCATGCCGCCAGCATGATTACCGGCATCGGCCGCATCGAAGGCCGCGAGGCGATGATCGTCTGCAACGATCCCACCATCAAGGGCGGTACGTACTATCCGCTGACGGTGAAGAAACATCTGCGCGCGCAGGAGATCGCGGCGCAGAACAATCTGCCCTGCGTCTATCTGGTCGATTCCGGCGGCGCCAATCTGCCCTATCAGACCGATGTGTTTCCCGATCGCGAACATTTCGGTCGCATCTTCTTCAACCAGGCCAATATGTCGTCGCGCGGCATCGCGCAGATCGCCGTGGTCATGGGCTCGTGCACGGCAGGCGGCGCCTATGTGCCGGCGATGTCGGACGAGGCGATCATCGTCAAAGGGCAGGGCACGATCTTTCTCGGCGGTCCGCCGCTGGTGAAGGCGGCGACGGGCGAGATCGTCTCGGCGGAAGATCTCGGTGGCGCCGATGTGCATACGCGCCTCTCCGGTGTCGCCGATCATCTGGCGCAGGATGACGCGCATGCGCTGGCTTTGGCGCGTCGCGCCGTGCGCAATCTCAACGCTGCGAAGCCGGCTCAGCTTGCAAGGCTTGCACCGCGCGAGCCCGTGCTCGATGTTGCCGATATCGAGGCCATCGTGCCGGCCGACCTGCGCAAGCAGTATGATTGCCGGGAGGTGATCGCGCGGCTTGTCGATGGTTCCGAGTTTGACGAGTTCAAGGCGCGCTATGGCACGACCCTGGTGTGCGGCTTCGCGCATCTCAACGGCATGCCGGTCGGCATCATCGCCAACAATGGCATTCTGTTTTCGGAAAGCGCGCTGAAGGGCACCCATTTCATCGAATTGTGCTGCCAGCGCGGTATTCCGCTGCTGTTCCTGCAGAACATCTCCGGCTTCATGGTTGGCCGCGAATATGAGACGGGCGGCATCGCCAAGGACGGTGCGAAACTGGTGACGGCGGTCGCCTGCGCCAAGGTGCCGAAGCTGACGCTCATCATCGGCGGCTCGTTCGGCGCCGGCAATTACGGCATGTGCGGACGCGCCTACAGCCCGCGCTTCCTGTTCACCTGGCCGAATTCGCGCATCAGCGTCATGGGCGGCGAGCAGGCGGCCAGCGTGCTCGCCACCGTGCGGCGCGACAATATCGAAGGCGAAGGCAAGTCGTGGAGCGCGGACGACGAAGAGGCTTTCAAAGCGCCGATCCGCAGCAAGTATGAGGAAGAAGGTTCGCCGTATTATGCCACCGCGCGGCTGTGGGATGACGGCATCATCCTGCCGTCGGAAACCCGCCGCGTGCTGGCGCTGGCGCTGTCGGCCACGCTGAATGCGCCGGTGGAAGAGACGAAGCTCGGCGTTTTCAGGATGTGAGGGGCTAAAAATGTCGGTGCCTACATTTCAGCGATTGATGCTGCCGTTATTGCAATGCGCCAGCGAAAAGTCAGGCGAAACATTTTTGGGAGAAATTTCCGAAAAAATTGCCGAGCAATTTTCTTTGGACGAGGCAGATCTAGCTCAGGTCTTGCCGAGCGGGAAGCAGACCGTATTCTTAAATCGCTTAAATTGGGCGAAATCCTACATTGCCAAAGCTGGATTGCTCGAAAGTACGCGGCGTGGTTACTTTCGGATAACTCCCCAGGGGAGAGATTTTCTTGCTCAGAATCCTTCAGATTTGAATGTGAGCGTGCTTCTTAACTTTCCGCAGTTTGCCGCTTGGCGAGATTCTGAAAAAAGCTCCACGAATGCAGTTGATGAAGAGGAGAGGGCGTCAGAGATAAACCCTGAAGAAAAAATAGCCCTCAGCTTTCAGATACTGACAAAAGATTTATCGGCCGAGTTGATTGGTCGTGTTCATAGCTTCACCCCAGCGTTTTTTGAAAGTCTGATCGTCGATCTTCTACTCGCCATGGGGTACGGAGGTGGTCGGGCAGAGATGGGGCGCGCTCTGGGGCGTTCGGGCGACGGTGGAATTGATGGCGTTATCAAGGAAGATGAACTCGGCCTGGATGTCGTTTACATCCAAGCTAAGCGTTATGCTCCGGCGAACGCGGTTGCTGCCAGTGAAGTCAGAGATTTTGTTGGTAGCCTAGAAGGGCATAGAGCGTCGAAAGGTGTTTTCGTTACGACGTCATATTTTCCGCAAAGCGCCAAAGACTTTGTAGATCGTGTTTCTAAACGTGTGATTTTGATCGATGGCGCGGAGTTGGCGCGTCTTATGATCCGCCACAATGTTGGAGTTCGAACTAAAGATACGTACGAAATTAAGAAGATCGATGAAGACTATTTCGTGGAGTAACTGCTCACGCTGCTCTCGGTCTGATCTTCTTCAATGTCTCTCCTATTTTCCGGCGTTGTTCCATCAATTCGTATTCGCTTTGCAGGGCGAGAAAAAAGCCGTCGGACATGCCGAAGTAGCGTGCCAGTCGGAGATCGGTGTCGGCGGTGATGGCGCGTTTGCCCAGAACAATTTCGTTGATCCGTCGAGGGGCGACATCGACTGCGCGGGCCAGTGCGGTCTGGCTGAGATGCATCGGCAGCAGGAATTCCTCCAGCAGAATTTCGCCTGGATGAGGATTGGGTAGAAGTTCAGCGGTGGGAGTCGACGATTTCGACATCTTCAGGTCCTCCTTCCGTCCAGACAAAACAGATTCGCCATTGATCATTGATGCGGATCGAATGCTGGCCGGCGCGATTGCCCGTCAGCAACTCAAGCCTGTTGCCAGGCGGTACCCGGAGATCGTTCAAGCGTTGGGCTGCGTTGAGAAGGCGCAATTTTCGTAGCGCGATTGCCTGAATGTCGGATGGTAACCGGCGGCGGCGGATGCCCTGCCAGATTTTTCGGGTTTCATCATCGCGTATGCCCACGATCATGACCACATATAACGCATAACGTTATGCGGTGCAACAGAAAGAATCTGAGGGAATTTAGCTGCGGTGAGCCATTGGATGGTCGCGCCAAACCATCTAACAATGCAGCATGTTCACCTCGGTCCTCATCGCCAATCGCGGCGAAATTGCCTACCGGATCATCCGAACCGCGCGGCGGCTAGGGATGCGCACGATCGCCGTGTTCTCGGAAGCGGACCGGCACGCCTTGCATGTGAAGATGGCCGATGAGGCGCATTGCATCGGACCAGCGCCGGCGGCCCAATCCTATCTGCGCGGCGATGCCATTCTCGAGGTGGCGCGCGCTAGCGGCGCGCAGTGCGTGCATCCGGGCTATGGCTTTCTGTCGGAGAATGCGGGCTTCGCCGAGGCCTGTGCCAAGGCCGGCATTGTCTTTGTCGGGCCCTCGCCGTCCGCCATCCGCGCCATGGGCCTGAAGGATGAGGCGAAGGCGCTGATGCGCAAGGCCGGTGTGCCAGTGGTGCCGGGATATGACGGCGAGGGGCAAGAGCCGGGCTTTCTGCAGGAGCAGGCGGCGCGCATCGGCTATCCGGTGCTGATCAAGGCGGTGGCCGGCGGCGGCGGCAAGGGCATGCGCAAAGTTGAGCGCGGCGAGGATTTTGCCACGGCGCTTGCCTCGGCGCAGCGCGAGGCGCAGGCGTCGTTCGGCAATGCGCGCATGCTGATCGAGAAATATGTCAGCGCGCCGCGCCATATCGAGATCCAGGTGTTTGCGGACAATCACGGCAAGGCCGTGCATCTGTTCGAGCGTGATTGCACGATGCAGCGTCGCCACCAGAAGGTGATCGAGGAAGCGCCGGCCCATGGCATGACCAATGCGGTGCGCAAGATCATGGGCGAGGCGGCGGTCGCCGCGGCGAAGGCTGTCGGCTATAGCGGCGCGGGCACGGTGGAGTTCATCGTCGAAGGCTCGCGGCCGCTGGCCGCCGATACATTCTGGTTCATGGAGATGAACACGCGGCTGCAGGTGGAGCATCCGGTGACGGAAGCGGTCACCGGGCTCGATCTTGTCGAGATGCAGTTTCGCGTTGCCGCGGGCGAGCCGTTGCAGGTCTCGCGCGGCGAGGTTGCTTGCAACGGCCACGCCATCGAGGCGCGACTTTATGCGGAAGATCCGGAGACCGGCTTTCTGCCCTCGACCGGCGCCATCCATAGGCTGCAATTGCCTTCGGGCGAAGGCGTTCGCGTCGATGCGGGCGTGGAGCAGGGCGGTGCGGTGACGCCGTTCTACGATCCGATGATCGCCAAGATCGTCGCCCATGGCGCCACACGCAAAGAGGCGATTGCCCGGCTTGCGGAGGCGCTCGGCGAGGTCGTCGTCGTCGGGCCGCGCTCGAATGCGGCGTTTCTCGAGGCGCTGGTATTGCGACCGGAGTTCGCGCAGGGCTGTTTCGATACGGGGTTTATCGAACGGCATCTCACTGAGCTTGGCGCCGTCAAACAGCCCGTCGATGATAGAGCGGTCGCGTTTGGCGCCGCAGCGGCTTTCGCCAAGGCACAGGCCTCGCGGGTATCGCTCGATGATCCGTGGAGTGTGACCGACGCGTTTCAGCTGGGCCCGGCGCGGCGCATGGCTGAACGCATTCTTGTCGATGGCGGGCCGCGGTCCGTCGATGTGGCGTGGGCGGCTGCCGGTCCGGCGGTGACATTCGGCAGCGCGGTCGCCGGCGCGAACTCAAATGATCCCGATCTCGTCATGGTTTCCGCCGGCGATGACGTCTTCGTTCTGCATCACGGTCGGCAGACGCAGGTGAGCCTGTTCGATCCGCTGGAACATGCCGGTCAGGATACGACAGAGGGCGGCGGCGCCGTGCGCTCGCCCATGCATGGCAAGCTGGTCGATGTGTTCGTCGCGGTCGGCGATCTGGTGCCAAAAGGCGCGCGGCTTGCGGTTGTCGAGGCGATGAAAATGGAGCATGTGCTTGTCGCGCCTCTGGCAGGGCGGATTGTTTCCATTTCGGCGCAGGCGGGTCAGCAGGTGGCGCAGAATGCCCCGTTGATCGGCATCGAAATTCAGGGAGGAGAAGGTTAGATGGCACAGGCGAAAATCGCATTGGTCACGGGCGGCGGCACCGGCATCGGCCGGGCGGCGGCGCTGGCGCTGGCCGGCATCGGCTATACGGTTGTCGTTGCCGGTCGCCGCAAGGAGCCGTTGGACGAGACGGTGGCCGCCATCGGCGCCAAGGGCGGCAAGGCGCTGGCGGTTGCCTGCAATGTCGGCGATCCCAAGCAGGTCGAGGCCTTGTTCTCGCGCATCAAGGTCGACTACGGCCGTCTCGATTTCCTGTTCAACAACGCGGGTATGGGCGGCCCGCCGTCGCTCCTCGAAGACCTGCCGTTCGACAAATGGCAGGAGGTCGTCAGCGTCAATCTCAACGGCGTGTTCCTGTGTACGCAGGCCGCGTTCCGCCTGATGAAGGAGCAGGTGCCGCAGGGCGGCCGCATCGTCAACAACGGCTCGATCTCGGCGCATACGCCGCGGCCGAATTCCATCGCCTATACATCGACGAAACATGCGGTGACCGGCATCACCAAGGCTTCGGCGCTCGATGGCCGCAAATATGACATCGCGGTGGGGCAGATCGATATCGGCAATGCGGAGAGCCACATGGCCGACAAGATGAAAAAAGGCGTGCCGCAGCCTGATGGTTCGATCAGGCCGGAAGCGACCATGCCGCTCGACCATGTCGGCCAGGCCATCGTCGCCATGGCCAACCTGCCGCTGGAGACGAATGTGCTGTTCATGACGATCAAGGCGACGAAAATGCCGTTCGAGGGGCGAGGATGAGACGGGTCGCAGCTTCCATTGTCGCTGGCACGCTGGCGTGTGCGTTGGCGCCGGCGGCCATGGCCGCATGTTCCTGCCCCAAGCAGACGCGCGATCAGCTTGCTGCGAAAGCCTCCATCGTTTTCACCGGCCGGATGCTCGGTACCCGGCGGGACGGCGCGAGTAACTTCACCCGCCTCGAGACGGTGCAGGTGCTCAAAGGCAGCGTCCCGGCGGTCGTCGAGGTGATGACGCCGGCGTCGCCTGCCGCCTGCGGCTACGCGTTCCCGGCCGGGCAGGTGGTTGCGGTCGCTGCCCTGCTGCAACAGCAGCAATATGAGACCAATTCCTGCGCCATGGCGTTGATGAACCCGCCGAAGCGCTGAAGCGGACTTTTTTCCTTTCCATAGCTTCTTTCCGATCCCTCGGATCGGAAAGAAGCGTCTAGTTTTTATTTGTAAGAGCGCATTTTCTTCACGCGAACCGGTGTCCACTTCGCTTGAAAATGCGCTCGTGCGGCGAAATGCATGTGCAGTATGCGCCCGCCTTGCTTGTTTCGCCGCTTCGGCAGCCGCAAAATGGGCCATGCCACTTCATCTGATCAAATTGTCGGTCGGAACCGACTCCATTCGCGATCTTGAGGAATGGGTCACGGGGCGGGTCGCGGCCAAAGTGAAGGCCGGCGAAAAGCCGGAACATACCCATCGCACCCGCATGGTGCCCAAGCGCGTCGACGAGTTGCGCGATGGCGGCTCGATGTACTGGGTGATCAAGGGGCAGATTTCCGCGCGCCAGAAGATCATCGACATCCGGCCATTCACCGACGATCAGGGCATCTCGCGATGCTTCATCGTGATGGAGCCTGATCTTGTTCCCGTCATGCCGCGTCCGTGCCGGCCGTTCCAGGGCTGGCGCTATCTGAAGGACCATGAGAAGCCCGCTGATGTCACGGCTGGCTTCGGCGAGCTTGCCGAGATGCCGGAAGAGCTGCGCCGCGAATTGCGCGAGCTGGGACTTCTCTGAAGCGTCAGCTGGCCGCGCGTTCGCGCATGCGAAGCGCATAGGGCAGGGCGCCGAACAGCAGGCAGAGCACGGCGCTCGTGCCCGTGACCAGCGCCATCGGCCAGAGGGTCTCATTGGCAAAAATGCCGTAGAGCTGCGCGAAGACCGCGCCGCCAAAGCTCTGCGCGAAAATGCCGACGCCCGACGCCGTGCCGGCGAGCCGTGGGATCGTCGCCATGGCGCCGCTTTGCGCATAAGGCAGGGAAATGCCCTGGGCGAAGGGGATGAAGAAGGCTGGCAGGAAAATCGTCAGTGGGTTGACGTGGCCCGAGACAAGCAGGCTTGCCTGCACAAGGACGGCCAGGAACAGGATGATCGAGCCGGTCAACACCATGGTCTCGGTTGCGATGCGATTGCCGATGCGGCTGGAGATGAAATTGCCGCAGAAGAAGCCGGCCGGAAACAGGAAGAAATACAGCCCGAATTCGGACGCCGGCCGCTGCAGATATTCCTTCATGACGAAGGAGGAGGCGGTGGCGTCGGCGAAGAAGACGCCGGTGCTGAAGCCCGGCTGAAACGAATAGCCGGTGAAGCGCGGATGGCGGAACAGATCGATGTAACCGCGCAGAATACCCTGGCCGGGCGCCGGCTTGGCGCCGGGCCGTGTCTCCGGCACGAAGAAATAGGCGCCGAGCGCCACAACGATGCCGGCGCTGAGCGAGAAGACGAAGACGGCGCGCCAGTCGAAGGCGTCGACAAGGAAGCCACCGATCATCGGCGCGAACATCGGCCCCACCGTGTAGAACATGGTGAGATAGCTGATCACCTGGATCAGCTTGTCGGGGCCATAGGCATCGCGCGCGATGGCGCGCACCAAGGTCGTGCCGCAGCCGGCGCCGACCGCCTGTACGAGCCGGCCGGCAAGCAACATCGGCATGGAGTCGGCCAGCACGCCGATGAGACCGCCGAGAAGAAACAGAGCCAGGCCGGACAGCAGCACCGGCCGTCGGCCGTAGCGATCGGAAAGCGAGCCGTAGACGAGGGTGGAGACCGCCATCACCAGCAGGGCGAGGCTGAAGCTCAATTGCGCCTGGGCGTTGGACACGCCAAAGGATTGTTTCAGCACCGGGATGACGGGGAGAAAGAGGTGAATGGCCAGCGGGCTGATCAGTCCGATCGAAGCCAGGCACACCGCAAACAACCGACCAGTCTGAACCGCCATTATTCCCCCCATTGGGGGCTTTTCACATGGGAAGGGCGCATAGGCAATCAATGTCCGGACATGGAAGGGTTGCAGGCGCTGGTTGTTACAATCGGACTGCCGCGAAATCGTTTACGCCAGCGTTCCCGGCTGCAAAGTGCGTCGGGCTTGCGGCGATTGTTCAGTCTTGGCGAGGCGCCGCAGTCCGGGGCGGGCCTGCAGATTGTGCGGCTCTTTCACATCCCAGACGAGGCCAGCATGGCGGAGTGCTGAAATGATCCACCAGCCTGGATCGTGCTGGCCCGGTTCAATGCCGAGACGGGCGGACTCCGGCCAGGCGTGATGATTGCCGTGCCAGGCTTCGCCGAACGTGATCAAGGCGGCTTGCGGAAGATCGTGCCCTTGCACCGCCACGCCATCCACGCACCAGCCCTGCGGACCTCTGCGGTGAGTCAAGTGCCCGACGAACCAATGACCCGTCAGGGACACGGCGATGCGCATGGGCACGCCCCAGACCAGCCAGGGCATGCCGCCCAGCGCAAAGAACAGCAGCGCCCAGGGAAGCTGTTGCAACATCCATGTGGCCTCAAGCCGGCGCAGAAACTGGTTGTTCGCCAGTTCCGGCTCGAGCGTGATGCGGGGCGGATGCGTCAGTTCGAGGCGGCAATGCATCTGCCACCAGGCGTCCCGCAGCAGGCCGGAGCGATGTGCGTGAAGGTCGTGGCAGGCTTGCTGGCGCTGGGCCCAATCCCGCATGTCATGCAGCCGTACCATGCCGAGCGGACCTGCCATTCCTACCATCGTCCCGAGATAGATCATCACCCGTTCGATCGGGCGCATCGTGCGAAAGCTGCGATGGATGAGGAGGCGGTGCAGCCCCAGGGAATGACCAAGGCAAAGGGTGACGGCGCTGGTGACGAGGAAGAGCAGGACGGCAGCGGGCGTGGTGAAGAAGGGCGCCAGCACTACGGCTGCCAGCGTCATGCCGCCCGTCCAAAGCGATCGCGCCGGGGACCACACGACCCGGCCCTCGGTTGCGGAGACATCAGGTGTTGCGATGACGCGAGGCGTGGACAGGCAAACCATGAGACCTCCTTGATTATTTAAGTCATAAGCTAAATATCTAATACTGAGTTGTCAATAATTAGGTTTCGGCCTAAACATGTTGGCCTTGGTGTGGATTGTCATGCAGCTCGTGTTTGAAGCTCTCGCGTCGCCTGTTCGACGCAAAATTCTGGCCTATCTTGCTCATGCTGAACTCAGCGCAGGGGATATTGCGTCGCGCTTCGATATGAGCAAACCGTCGATCTCGCAGCATCTCTCCGTTCTGGAACGGGCTGGCTTAATTCGCAGTCAGAAACGCGGTCAGTTCGTTTTCTACAGTCAGGCCCAGGACAATCTGGTCAATACGTTGAACGGCTTTGTCCAAGAGGTATGCCCGGTAAGTCGTCCGTTGAAACGGGAGAGTGCGGCGCTCTCAAAGGGCGACCAGCGACACCGGGGCAAGGCATTGGAATCGTAAGCGCCGGATAACTTTCTGGCCTGGTGAGACATTGCCCCCACTATTCACTGCCGAGTTCCCAACCAGTCGTTGACTTTAACCGGAGCGGGCACACAATATGTGGTGTTCACGGTTCTGCAGATTCGTTCTGCAGCTAAGAGGGAACCCGGTGCACCGTCAGGTTAAGCCAGGGCTGCCCCCGCAACTGTAAGTGGTTAAGTCTAGTCGAGTAAGCCACTGACGCTTCGGCGTTGGGAAGGCCGGCCAAGGCATCGATCCACGAGCCAGGAGACCTGCCGGGAACATTGGTACGTCCACGGGCGGGGCGCCTCGTTGGTCGCATGAGAAACTCGCGGGCTTTCGCCCGACGGGCTCCCCATCGCACCAGCAGACCTCTTCGCCACCCTTTTGCGGCGAATGGGGTTTTGCATGACACAGGCAGCATTGGATTTCGATCAGCACGGCCATCTGGTTCCGGCTCCCGACCCCTGGAAGCGCGAGCAGAAGGCACGTGCGCCTGAAAAGCTGCCCGTCCAGGCTCCTGTGCAAATCCTTCCCGAAGCGTCCGCCCGGGTGCTCAACGCGCCGCTGCCGTTTCCGCTGACGGCGCGGCCGACGCCCGCCGACCTGACGCTCGATCGTTCCCGCGACGCGCTTTTGACCGCTTTCGGCAAGGCGACGCTCGACGATCGCTACCTGATGCCGGGCGAGAGCTATCAGGACATGTTCGCGCGCGTCTCCTGCGCCTATGCGGACGATGTCGATCACGCTCAGCGGCTCTATGATTACATGTCGCAGCTCTGGTTCATGCCGTCGACGCCGGTGCTCTCCAACGGCGGCACGACGCGCGGCCTGCCGATCTCCTGCTTCCTCAACACGGTGCCGGATTCCCTCGACGGTATTGTCGAAACCTGGAACGAGAACGTGGCGCTCGCCTCCAACGGCGGCGGCATCGGTACCTATTGGGGCAAAGTGCGCTCCATCGGCGAAGCCGTCAAAGGCAACGGCGCGACGTCGGGCATCATTCCGTTCATCCATGTGATGGACGGGCTGACGCTCGCCATCAGCCAGGGCTCGCTGCGGCGCGGTTCGGCGGCGGTCTATCTCGACATTCACCATCCCGAGATCGAAGAGTTTTTGGAGATCCGCAAGTCGTCCGGCGATTTCAACCGCAAGGGGCTCAACCTCCATCACGGCATCAATGTCACCGACGACTTCATGCTGGCGGTGCAGGCCGGCGAGAAATTCGCGCTGAAGAGCCCGAAGGATGGCAAGGTCATGCGCCATGTGGATGCGCGCCAGCTCTGGCAGCGTATCCTCGAGACGCGCATGCAAACGGGCGAGCCCTACCTGCTGTTCATCGATGCGGTGAACCGGGCGCTGCCGAAGCACCAGCGCGATCTCGGACTGAAAGTTTCGACGTCAAACCTGTGCAGCGAGATCACCCTGCCGACCGGCCGCGATCACAACGGTCAGGACCGCACCGCCGTCTGCTGCCTCGCCTCGCTCAACATCGAGACGTGGGACGAATGGGCCGAGCATCCGCGGATTATCGAGGATGTGTTGCGGATGCTCGACAATGTGCTGACCTCGTTCATCGAGACGGCGCCCGACAGCATGTCGCGGGCGCGCTACTCGGCCTTGCGCGAGCGTTCCGTCGGCCTCGGCGTCATGGGTTTCCACTCCTTCCTGCAGAAGCGCCGCGTGCCGATGGAAAGCGCGCTGGCGAAATCCTGGAACCTGCGCATCTTCCGCAAGATCAGGCGCGAGGCGGATTCCGCATCCGTCCTGCTGGCGAACGAGCGCGGCGCCTGTCCGGATGCGGCCGAGCGCGGCATGCGCGCGCGCTTCAGCCACAAGATCGCGATCGCGCCGACCGCCTCGATCAGCATCATCGCGGGCGGCACCAGCGCCTGCATCGAGCCGATCCCGGCGAATATCTACATCCATAAGACGCTGTCCGGCGCCCATGCGGTGCGCAACCCGCATCTTGAGAGCCTGCTCGAAGAGAAGGGCATGAACACGGCCGAGATCTGGCAGTCGATCGTGGCGCAGGAAGGATCGGTGAAGCATCTCGACTGCCTGAGCGAGGACGAAAAGCTGGTATTCCACACCGCCTTTGAAATCGACCAGCGCTGGATCGTCGATCTTGCCGCCGATCGCGCGCCCTTCATCTGCCAGAGCCAGTCGATCAATTTCTATCTGCCGGCTGATATCGACAAATGGGATCTGCACATGCTGCACTGGACGGCGTGGAAACGCGGCATGAAGAGCCTGTATTACTGCCGCTCCAAGTCGATCAGCCGCGCCGCCTTCGCCGGCGACGGCCAGCAGAAGGCCGCGCTCACCGTGGCTGCCAGAACCGATTATGAGGAGTGCCTGGCATGTCAATGATCGATCTCAACACCAGCGGGCTCTTCGATCTGACTGTGCCTGACCTCGGCAAGACCGATCCGCGCCAGCTCATCGGCAGCGGCAAGGTCGGCCTGTTGACGGCGACCGGCACCTATAATGTCGATCGTTATCCCTGGGCCTATGAGTTCTGGAAGCGCCAGCAGCAGACCCACTGGATGGGCGAGGAAGTGCCGCTGGGCGCCGACATCAAGGACTGGGCGTCGGACAGGGTGACCGATGGCGAGCGTAATCTGCTGACGCAGATCTTCCGCTTCTTCACGCAGTCGGACGTGGAAGTGGGCGACAATTATCTCAAGCGCTACATCCCGATCTTCCAGCCGCTGGAAATCCAGATGATGATGGCTGCCTTCTCCAATATGGAGACGGTGCACATCGACGCCTATGCGCTGCTCTTGAAGACGCTGGGCATGCCCAATACCGAATTCGCCGCCTTCCGCGATTACGAGGCGATGCGGGCCAAGGCCGATTACATGCACACGTTCGGCGTCGGTACCGTGTCGGATGTGGCGCGCACGCTCGCCATGTTCGGCGCCTTCACCGAAGGCATGGCGCTGTTTGCCAGTTTCGCCATGCTGCTCAACTTCCCGCGTCACAACAAGATGAACGGCATGGGCCAGATCGTCAGCTGGTCGGTGCGTGATGAAAGCCTGCATTGCGAGGGTGTCATCAAGCTCTATCACGAATGGCATCGCGAGACCGGCGCGGTGACGCCGGCCGTGCGCGACGACATCATCGACGTGGCGCGCACCATGGTGGGCCTCGAGGAGCGCTTCATCGATCTTGCCTTCGGTCTTGGCGATATCGACGGCATGACGCCTGAAGATATCAAATCATACGTGCGCTACATCGCCGACTGGCGGCTGTCGCAACTGCATCTGCCCGGCGTCTACGGCTATTTCACCGAGACGGCGAGCGGCCACAAGCAGGTGAAACCGCATCCGCTGCCGTGGCTGGTGGAAAGCCTCAACGGTGTCGAGCACGCCAATTTCTTCGAGCAGCGCGCGACGGAATATTCCAAGGGCGCGACCTCGGGCTCATGGGATGGCGAGGAGGGCGTCTGGGCCGCGTTCGACCGGACGGTGAAGGCGGAGAGCGCCGCGCATTAGGCAGAAGCGCGCGAATCCTTCTCCCGCGCGCGGGAGAAGGTGGCCCTTGCGCAGCAAGGGTCGGATGAGGGCGGGGTAACGTTTGCAGGCTTCGAGGCCGGACCTATTCTACAAGATATCGCTGCCTGCAACTGCTGCAGCAGCGACCAGTTTTCAAAAAAATCCAGCGTAGCTGAGTCAGAAAGCTGGTACATTCTAACCGTCGGCGCGAATGTCGAAATCCAAGCTACGATTGCCGGCGACGATCTTTTGATTGGCGGCGAGATCAACGTGATCGGACGGCTGTCGATGACGGTCGGTTCCACCAGCAGCTCTTCGACCCCGCTTTTGCTGAGGCGCGCCGGCAGCAGGCCGTTCTTGATCGAGTTGGAAGCGAAGATGTCGCCGAAGCTTTGCGCGACGCGCCCGTCCTTCGAGACGCAAGGCTGTGCGTTGTCCTCAGTGTCTGGCTGAAAAGTAAAGGCTGCCATTTCGTGGCCGCCCTCATCCGACCCTTGCTGCGCAAGGGCCACCTTGTAACAGCGATCTCTGCTAGAGTTTGAATATTCCGTGAGGAATGTCCTGCTCCGGGTAGCAGCCCGGAGCAGGATAGT
>Ga0180219_1000271_pt1 | contig 48995 bp, 46 predicted proteins | sample eDN3rd30CBELigMG_FD_151338 | JGI IMG/M metagenome (GOLD analysis project Ga0180219, IMG submission 151338) | Enriched Miracle-Growth compost microbial communities from Emeryville, California, USA - eDNA 3rd pass 30_C BE-Lig MG (version 2)... ... | reverse complement strand
CTCGCGGGCGGGCGCGGGGCGACTACGCCGAGGCGCGCACCACGAGCTCGGCCTCCAGGATGGTGCCGTGCGGCGGGTTCTGGCCCGAGAGGATGTCCAGCAGCAGCCCGGCCATCGTCTGCCCCTGCTCGAACGACGGCTGACGCATCGTCGTGAGGGCGGGGGCGGCCGAGGTCGCCACCGGTGAGTCGTCGACCCCGACGACGGCCACGTCCTCGGGCACGCGCAGGCCGGCGCCCTGCAGCACCTCGATCGCACCACGCGCCATCAGGTCGCTGGCCACGAAGACGGCGTCGGGCGGATCGCCCGCGGCCAGGATCTGCCGCATCGCCTCGGCTCCCCCGTCCGACGTGTACTCGCCGTCGACGTTCAGCCCTTCGGGCAGACCGGCGTCGCGCAGCGCCGAATGGAAGCCCTGCAGACGGTCGACGGCACTCGCCATCGTGAGGGGCCCGGTGATCGTCGCGATGCGGCGGCGGCCCGTCGAGATGAGGTACTGCGTGGCATCCCGACTCGCGGCGATGTTGTCGATGTCGACGTAGTAGTCGCCCTCGCGGTGGCGCACCGGGCGCCCGCCGTACACGACCGGCATGGTCGCGGCGATGCGATCGACGAAGGTGTCGCTCGTGTGGTGCGACACGATGATCGCGCCGTCGACGTTGCCGCCGCGCATGTAGCTGGTCATCTTGTGGCCGGGGTCGTCGCTGGCGATGAAGAGGTTCAGCACGTAGTCCGACCGCACGAGGCGTTCGTTGATGCCCGACACGATCGACGCGAAGAACGGGTCTCCGAAGAACCGCGTCGTGTCCTCGGGCACGACCAGCCCGATCGCCAGCGTCTGCCGGCTCGCCAGTGACCGCGCCGCGCGGTTGGGCACGTACTTCAGATCGGCGATGGCCTTCTGCACGGCGTCGAGCGCCGCCGGGCTCACCGCCGTCGACCCGTTGACCACGCGCGACACGGTCGAGCGCGAGACGCCCGCCGCAGCGGCCACCTCCTCGATCGTCACGGCCGCATGGTTCATCGCTTGCTTCACATGCGGGATGCTACCGGGCACCCGCGGTCGAGACGTCATCGAGCCGGCGCTCGGCGATGATCCGGGCGTACTCCAGCGCGCTGTCCTTGGGCGTGCGCTCCTGCGTGTCGTAGTCGACGCGCACGATGCCGAACCGCTTCGCGTAGCCCCACGCCCATTCGAAGTTGTCGAGCAGCGACCAGTAGAAGTAGCCGCGGACGTCGACTCCGGCATCCACCGCGTCCAGCACCGCGCCCAGGTGGGCGCGCACGTACTCCACACGGTCGGCGTCGTGCACGGCGCCATCGGTCACGACGTCATCGTACGCCGCGCCGTTCTCGGTGACGAACAGGCGCACGCCCTTCTCACCGGTGTACTCGTCGTGCACGCGGCGCAGCAGGCGGGTGAGGCCCTCGGGCTGCACCTCCCAGTTCTGGCTCGTGCGCGGCAGGCCTCGTTCGACGGCGTGGATGCCGGCATCCGACGGGTACGGGCTGCGTCCGGGGCGCGTGGTGGCCGGTGCGCCCGACACGGGCGGGTGCTCGGGAGCGGTGCCCGAGAGCAGGTCGCCGTGGTAGTAGTTGACACCCTGCGTGTCGATCGGCTGCGCGATGACCGCCAGGTCGCCGTCGTGCACGGCCGCTTCGAACGAGGCCACGGCCGCGGCATCCACCTTCCGGATGTCCTCGACGATGTCGGCGGGGTACGACGCCCGGTGGATCGGGTCGAGGAACCACCGGTTGAACTGGCCGTCGACGCGCCGCGCGGCATCGACGTCGGCCGGGTTCTGCGGGTCGGCGGGATCGGCGACCGTGTGGTTCAGCGTGATGCCGAGGTCGAGAGACGCATCGCGGGCCCGCAGCTCGCGCACGGTCTGCCCGTGGCCGAGCAGCAGGTGGTGCGAGGCGATCAGGCCCTCCTCGATGCTGTGGTGGCCCGGGGCGTGCTCGCCGCCGGTGTAGCTGAGGAACGAGGCGCACCACGGCTCGTTGAGCGTCGTCCACACGGGCACCCGGTCGCCCAGCGCGTCGTGCATGTCGAGCGCGTACTCGGTGAACAGATCGGCCGTGGAACGCGCCGTCCAGCCGCCGCGATCCTGCAGGGCCTGCGGCAGATCCCAGTGGTACAGGGTCAGCCAGGGCAGGATGTCGGCCTCGCGCAGCTCGTCGACCAGGCGCTTGTAGAAGTCGAGTCCGGCGGGGTTCAGCGCACCGCCGTCGGGACGCACCCGCGACCACGACACCGAGAAGCGGTAGGTCTGCAGGCCCAGGCGCTTCATGAGCGCGACGTCGTCGCGATAGCGGTGGTAGTGGTCGCACGCCACGTCGCCGTTGTCGCCGCCGATGACGGCGCCCGGCTCGCGGCAGAACACGTCCCAGATCGAATCGCGCCGCCCGTCTTCATGGGCCGCGCCTTCGATCTGATAGGCAGCGGTCGCCGCCCCGAAGAGGAAGTCCTGCGGGAACGGCCGGCCGATCGTGCTCATATGGGCGGAGTCCTCTCTCAGAAGGGTCGAACGAGGTGTCGTCAAGAGTCAGCCTTTCACAGCACCGGCCATGATGCCGCTGACCAGCTGCTTGCCGGCGACGACGAGGACGATGATCAGCGGGATGGTCGCCAGCACCGCGCCGGCGAGGACGACCGAGTAGTCCACGTACTTCGCGCTCTGCAACTGGCTCAGAGCGACCTGCAGCGTCGGGTTCTGCGGGACGACGAGCATCGGCCACAGGTAGTCGGTCCAGGCGGTCATGAACGTGAACATGCCGAGGATTCCCATGGCCGGACGTGCCGCCGGAACACCGACGTGCCAGAACGTGCGGATCATGCTCGCGCCGTCGATGCGGGCCGCCTCGATGAGCTCATCGGGGATGACGTCGACGAGGTACTGCCGCATGAAGAACACGCCGAACGCCGTGACCAGCGTCGGGATGATCACCGCTCCGAGCGTGCCGGTCCAGCCGAACTGCTTCATGACCATGAACATCGGGATGATGCCCAGCTGCGTCGGCACCGCGAGTGTCGCGATGACGAAGACCATCAGCCCCTCGCGGCCCCGGAAGCGCAGCTTCGCGAAGGCGTATCCGGCCAGGGTCGAGAAGAGGATGACCGAGGCCGTGATGACGGCGGCGACGATGATGGAGTTGCCCAGGGCCTTCCAGAAGTCGATCGTGTCGAACACGGCGGCGACGTTCTTCCAGAACTGCCCGCCCGGCAGCAGCGGAGGCCACGTCTGCGTCATCGCGGCGTTGTCGCGCGAGCCCATGACGAACGACCAGTACAGGGGGTAGGCACCGGCGACGAAGAACACGACGACGAGCGTGTAGCTGAACCAACCCGGGCGGCGCTCGATGCCGTGCCCGCCGCGTCGATGGTGCGCGGCCCGCTGGGTGGTGGCCGAGACCGGAGGAGTGAGGGTCTGCGCGGTCATTCGATGCTCCCTTCTGCTTGCACCGACGCGACGGACGCGGCGTCACGCTCGCGCACCCGTGCAAGACGGCGCGCCTTGCGTCGTGAGATCGCCTTGGTCTCGGCACCCGAGATGCTGCGCGTGAGCAGGAAGTTCACGAGCCCGACGATGACGATGATCAGGAACAGGATCCATGCGACGGCGGCGGCCTTGCCGAACTGCTGCCGGTTGAACGCGAGGTCCCACAGATACAGCACGGTCGTCTGGTACTGGCGTTGCGCGCCGCCGGGTATCGCGCTGGCGGCGTTGAAGAGCTTCGGTTCGGTGAAGATCTGCAGTCCGCCGATCGTCGCGGTGATGATGACGAAGATGAACGTGGGCTTGATGCTCGGGATCGTGATCGAGAAGAACCGGCGCACGGCGCCGGCGCCGTCGATCGCGGCGGATTCGTGCAGGTCACGCGGAACCGCCTGCATGGCGGCAAGCAGGATGAGCGCGTTGTACCCGGTCCAGCGCCAGTTCACCATCGTGGCGATGGCGATGTGGGCGGGGAGGGTGTCGCTCTTCCACATGACTCCGGGCAGGTGGAAGGCCTCGAGGAGGTTGTTGATCAGGCCGTACTTCTCGCCGAACATGTTCGAGAAGATGAGCGTCACGGCCACGGGCGTGACCACGTAGGGCAGGATCACCGAGATGCGCCAGAACGTCTTGGCGCGCAGGTTCTGATCGAGCACGGCGGCGATGACGGTCGCGGCGATCAGCTGGGGGATCGCCGACAGGAAGAAGATGCTGAAGGTGTTGAAGACCGAGTTCCAGAACAGCGGATCGGTCAGCTCGGCCGCGAAGTTGTGGAAGCCCACCCAGTCCCCGGGGCCGGTGAGCAGGTTCCAGTCGTTGAGCGACACGACGAACGTGTACAGCAGCGGGAACAGACCGACCAGGCCGAACAGGATGAAGAACGGCGCCACGTAGAAGTAGGGCGAGTACCGCACATCCCAGCGGTTCAGACGCTGGCGGAGAGTGAGCCGGGAGTTGGATGCCGCGGGCTGCGGCGCGTTCGGGCGCGTCTGCCGTCGCGGCGGCGAAGAGAGTGTGGAAGTCATGACGAATGCACCTGACGAGAAGGGGGTGCCGGCGGCCCCTGTGGGGGGGCGCAGGGGCCGCCGGCGGCTTGCGGAACCGGTCCGCTACTTGTTGACCACGAGCTGGTTGAGCAGCTTGATCGCGTTGTTCCACGCCTTGGTGCCGTCAGCCTTGCCCGCATCGAGCAGCTGGACACTCGGGCCGAACACCTGAGACTGGATGACCGAGTCATCCGGACCCTTGTACTGGGCGACGACGCCCTCGGCGCGCTTGGCGAGGATCTTGCCGATCGGCGCATCGTTGAAGAACGCCGTCAGCTCACTGGCACCGGTCACACCGGAGTCGCTCTGCGCCTTGATGTTGCTCGGGAAGGCACCGGCCGCCTGGAACGCGGTCACCTGCGACTGCTCGCTGGTGAGGTACTGGGCGAGTTCCGCGGCCTCCTTCGGGTGCTTCGACGTGGTCGGCACGGTCAGGAACGACCCGCCCCAGTTCGCGGGGCCGCCGGGGAACACGTCGGCGAAGTCCCACCCGGAGCTCGCGTCGCCGCCCGCGGCCTCGGTGCTGCCCTTGAGGTTTCCGAGCATCCAGCCCGGGCACACGAAGGTCGCGAACGAGCCGTCGACGAAGGCCTTGCCCCCGCCCCAGTCCCACTGGGTCTGGTTGCTCGACAGGCCGTCGGCCGCACCCTGCGCGAGCAGCGCCCAGCGGGCCTTGAGTTCCGCGTTGTTCTCGACGTTCAGCTGACCGTCAGAGGTGTAGTACCCCTCGGGGAGCTGGTTGACCATCGAGTTCCAGATGAAGCCCGACTGGTCGTACCAGGCCTTGCCGGTCTTCTCGTGGTACTCCTCACCGATCTTGAAGAAGTCCTCCCAGGTCGCGTCGTCGCCGCCGAAGAGCTTGGCGACGTCGTCGCGGTCGGTGGGCAGGCCCGCCGCGGCGAAGAGCTTGCTGTTGTAGCAGAGGCCCTCGGGACCGATGTCGGTGCCGTAGCCGATGATGCGCCCGTTGGCGTCCGTGGCCTGCTTGACCTTCCAGTCGACCCAGTTGTCGGAGATCTTGTCGGCGCCGTAGTCGCGCAGATCGGTGAACGAGTCGCTGACCTGCATCACCTTGGCGAGCCAACCCTCTTCGACCGCCTGCACGTCGGGAAGCCCGGAACCGGCGGCCTGCTTGGTCTGCCAGTCGGTGAGCGCGTTGTCACCGGTGTCGATGTTCGTGGCCTTGATGGTGATGTTCGGGTGCGAGTCCTCGTACTTCTTGTACAGCGAGTCGAGCCCCATGGTGCCGAACGTGGTCACGGTGAGCGTGATCTTCTCGTTCGAGTCGCCGGAGCCCGAGCTGCCGCTGCTGCTGGCGCAGCCGGCGAGGGCCATGGCGGCGGTGGACACGGCTGCCGTCACGATGACGGTGCGCCGCAGTGCACGTGATTTCACGATGTCACTCCTTTGTGGTGTGCGGATTTCTTCGGGTGATGCGGAGGAGTGGGCGGGAGCGCGTCGGCCTGCGAGCATCCTTGTGGGAGCGCTCCCACTCACGGTGCGATCCAGAGTATGGGAACGCTCCCACGCACGTCAAGGGAGCGCTCCCACAGATTGCATCACGGTTCGATAACGGACCCCGCTGCACCCTCGCCGCGATCCGCGAGAGAACATCTGCTCGCCGAGAGAACGGGTATTGCCCGCATCCTCGGCCTGCAGTTGTTCTCTCGCGGACGTGGAGGGTGGGGGTGGGTGGGGGTGGGGGTGGATGCCGCGGACGTGGGGTGGGGGGTGGATGCCGCGGACCCGGGCCGCGCCGGCAGCGACGAGGGGCCCACGGCTCCCAGCGAAACGGCGCGGCGCGGGCCCGTAGACTGGTGGGGCACCCTTTTCCGCGACATCCGGAGCCCTCAATGCCCACCATCGTCGTCGACGTCATGCCCAAGGCCGAACTGCTCGATCCGCAGGGGAAGGCCGTCGCCGGCGCCCTGAACCGCATCGGCGACAGCGCGTTCAGCGCGGTGCGCATCGGCAAGCGCTTCGAGCTCACCGTCGAGGGCGAGGTCACCGACGCCGTGCTCGCCGAGGCCAAGCGCGTGGCCGACGAGGTTCTCTCGAACGCCGTGATCGAAGACGTCGTGGGCATCGAGGTCGTGGAATGACCGTCCGTATCGGGGTCATCACCTTCCCGGGCTCGCTCGACGACGGCGACGCGCAGCGCGCCGTGCGCATCGCGGGTGCCGAGCCGGTCGCCCTGTGGCACGGTTCGCACGACCTCGATGGCGTCGACGCGCTCGTGCTGCCGGGTGGCTTCAGCTACGGCGACTACCTGCGCTCGGGCGCGATCGCCGCGCTCTCGCCGATCATGGCGGAGGTGAAGGACGCCGCGGCCGCCGGCATGCCCGTGCTGGGCATCTGCAACGGCTTCCAGATGCTCGTCGAGGCACACCTGCTGCCGGGCGGCCTGATCCGCAACGCCAATCAGCAGTTCATCCGCCGCGACCAGAGGCTGCGCGTCGAGAACGCCGACACCGCCTGGACCAGCGCCTTCGAGTCCGGCCAGGAGATCGTCATCCCGCTGAAGAACGGCGAGGGCGGGTACATCGCCGACACCGAGACGCTGGCGCGCATCGAGGGCGAGGGCCAGGTCGCGTTCCGTTACCTGGGCGTCAACCCGAACGGCTCGCTGAACGACATCGCCGGCGTGACGAACGAGCGCGGCAACGTGGTGGGTCTCATGCCGCACCCCGAGCACGCGACCGAGCCGGGCTTCGGACCCGACACCGCCGCCGCGATGCGCTCGGGTGTCGACGGCCTCGGCTTCTTCGCCTCGGCGATCGCGGCCGTCGCCGCGGTCGCGGCCTGAGCCCGCGGCATCCCCTCTCCCATCCCCGTCCTCGCACCCTCTCTCAGCAGTGAGAGTGCAGCGGGTGGACGAGGGAGCGGTTGCTTCCCTATCTCTCGTCGACCAGTTGCACTCTCAACGGCAAAGGGCGCGCGCGGCACGGCCCGGCGCGCGCAGAACAGTGGTTGACTGGGCGCGGAAGCGGAGGTGACCGTGTCGCAGAAGATCTCCCTCGTCGCACAGGCGCGACAGGAACTCAAGCTCGCCGCCGACGCCCCCAGCGGGCGGAGCGCGAAGACCGTGTACGGCGGTCATGAGAAGGCCCTGCGTCAGACCGTCATCGGCCTGCGGGCAGGGCGCGACCTCGAAGAGCACAACAACCCCGGCGAGGCGACGGTGCACGTGATCAGCGGGCACATCCGGCTGCGCTCGGGCGACGTCGTCTGGGAGGGGCTGCCCGGCGACCTGCTCATCGTGCCCGACGGGCGCCACGCCGTCGAGGCCGTCGACGACTCGGCGTTCGTGCTGACGGTCGTCAAGTCGGTCTGACCGTACCGTGGAGGGTATGGCAGGTCTCGTCGTCTCCGTTCCCACTCCGCAGCTCGCCGCCGATCTTCAGCCGGTGCCCGACGGCGTCGAGGTGATCGAGTGGGGGATGGATGCCGCGGCCCCGCGCGACGCGATCGACATCGTCGTGCCGCCCTACATGAACGCCGGCAAGGTCTACCCGTGGCTGCAGGGCGTGCGCACCCGGCTCGTGCAGAGCCAGTCGATCGGCTATGACGGCATCGCCGACGTGCTGCCGGCCGGGCACGTGTTCGCCAATGCCGCGAGCGTGCATGAGACCTCGACGGCCGAGCTCACAGTCGCCCTGACCCTGGCGGCGCAGCGCCATCTGCCCGACTTCGTGCGTGCGCAGGAGCACAGGCAGTGGGCCCCGGTGTTCGCCGCGAGCCTCGCCGACCGCCGTGTGCTGCTGCTCGGGTACGGCGGCGTGGGCAAGGCCGTGGCCGAGCGTCTGGCGCCGTTCGAGGTCGCGCTGACCGTGGTCGCGCACCGCGCGCGCACCGAGGGCGCGCTGGTCGTGCACGGCGTCGACGAGCTGCCGGCGCTGCTGCCGGAGGCCGAGATCGTGATCCTCACGCTGCCGGGCGGCGATGCGACGCGGCACATCATCGACGACGCGGCGCTGTCACTGCTGCCCGAGGGCGCGCTGGTGGTCAACGTCGGGCGCGGGCCGCTGGTCGACACCGACGCACTCGTCGAGCACGCGCGTCGCGGGCGGATCCGCGCGGCACTGGACGTCACCGATCCCGAGCCGTTGCCGTCCGATCACCCGCTGTGGACGCTGCCGGGCGTGCTGATCGCGCCGCACGTGGGCGGCGCGTCGACGGCGATGCGTCCGCGGATCGCAAAGCTCATCCGCACGCAGATCGACAGGATGCTGGCCGGTGAGCCTCCGCTGAACGTGGTGCTGCCGGCATCCTGACCCGGTGTCCGCCGCGTCAGCCGCGGAAGATCGTGTGCACGTCGCCGACGAGCGCGCGACCGCCGAGGCCCTCGAGCTCCATGAGCACCGACGTGCCGACGACCTCGCCGCCGAGCTCGCGGACCAGGGTGTGCGCGGCCTGAAGCGTGCCGCCGGTGGCCAGCACATCGTCGACGAGCAGCAGTCGCATGCCGGGCCGGATGTCGTCGTGCGCCTCGATCGTGGCAGTGCCGTACTCGAGGGCGTAGTCGACGGATGCCGCGGGTCGCGGCAACTTGCCGGCCTTGCGGATCGGCACCAGGCCGACCCCTGCCGCGATCGCCACGGCGCCCGCGAGCAGGAACCCGCGGGCCTCGATCCCCGCGACCACGTCGAACGTGCCGGCGAACGGCTCGATCATCGCGTCGATCGTCGCGCGCAGGGCGTCGGCGTCGGCGAGCAGCGGGGTGATGTCACGGAAGAGCACACCGGGTTCGGGATAGTCCGGGATGCTGCGGATCAAGCTCTCCGCACGGGCAAGTCTGTCGTCGGGCACTCATCAACCTTACGCGGCGCTTTTCGGCGCCGACTGTGCCCGCTCACAGAAATGTAAGCGCTTGCACTAGCATGGCCTCATGACTTCGACCGCGCTCGACGCCGCGCACGCTCTGCCCACCTCCCCCGGAGCCGAATGGTGGCGCTCCGCCGTCATCTATCAGATCTATCCGCGTTCGTTCGCCGACAGCAACGGCGACGGCATGGGCGACCTGCCCGGCATCACCGCGCACCTCGCCGATCTCGCCGACCTCGGCATCGACGCGGTCTGGCTGAGCCCGTTCATGACGAGTCCGCAGAAGGACGCCGGCTACGACGTCGCCGACTACTGCGACGTCGATCCGCTCTTCGGCACGCTCGATGACTTCGACGCCATGCTGTCCGAGGCCCACCGCAACGGGATCCGGCTGATCGTCGACCTGGTGCCGAACCATTCGTCCGACCAGCACGTCTGGTTCCAGCAGGCGCTGGCGGCCGCCCCCGGCAGCCCCGAGCGCGCCCGCTACCTCTTCCGCGACGGCAAGGGCGAGGGCGGCGAGCTGCCGCCGAACAACTGGCAGTCAGTGTTCGGCGGCCCCGCCTGGACCCGCGTCACCGAAGCCGACGGCACCCCCGGCCAGTGGTACCTGCACCTGTTCGACACGTCGCAGCCCGACTTCGACTGGACGAACCCCGAGGTGCGCGCCGAGTTCCGCCGCGTCCTGCGCTTCTGGCTCGACCGCGGTGTCGACGGCTTCCGCGTCGACGTCGCGCACGGCCTCATGAAGAAGGACGGCCTGCCCGACTACACGCCCGCGTCCGACGCCGGCTCGATGGGCGGCGACTCGGTCGGCGTGCCGTACTGGGGCCAGCCCGAGGTGCACGACGTGTACCGCGAGTGGCACGACGTGCTCGCCGAGTACGACGGCGACCGCGCGCTGTGCGCGGAGGCCTGGATGCCGACGGTCGCCGAGATCGCGATGTGGGTGCGCTCCGACGAGATGCACCAGGCGTTCAACTTCGACTACATGATGACCGAGTGGGACCCGGCGAAGCTCCGCGCCGTCATCGCCGAGTCGATCCGCGAGTACCACGCCGTGGGCGCTCCCAGCACCTGGGTGCTCTCCAACCACGACGTCATCCGGCACGCGTCGCGCCTGGCGCTGACCGCCGACAGCCCGCAGGGCGAGGGCATCGGGCCGAACTCGCCCGGCAAGCCCGACCCGGTGATCGGCCTGCGTCGCGCCCGCGCCGCCACCACGCTCATGCTGGCGCTGCCCGGCTCGGCCTACGTCTACCAGGGCGAGGAGCTCGGACTGCCCGAGGTCATCGACATCCCCGATGAGGCGCGGCAGGACCCGACCTGGTTCCGCACGAACGGCGAGCGCTACGGTCGCGACGGCTGCCGCGTGCCGCTGCCCTGGGTCGCCGACGCCCCCGCATACGGCTTCAACACGACCGGTGCGTCGTGGCTGCCGCAGCCGGCCCAGTGGGCGCACCTCGCGCGTGATGTGGAGGCGGCGGATGCGGCATCCACCCTCTCCCTCTACAAGACGCTGCTGGCCGAACGTCGCGCGCGCGGCCTCGCAACGGGCACACTGGAATGGGTCGAGGGCTACGGCGCCGATATCGTGGCATTCCGCAACGGGAATATCACCGTCGTCGCGAACCTCGGCGCCGAGCCGGTGGCGCTGCCGACGGGACGTGTGATCGTCGCCAGCGGGCCGGTCGGCGATGCCGGTCTGCCCACCGACACCACCGTGTGGGTCGAGACCGACTGACGCACTGCTGAGAAGGCCACAGGCCGAAAGGGACGCGCAATGGTGAGCATCGACGAGGTCGCCCGGCTCGCGGGCGTGTCCACCGCGACCGTGTCGCGGGCGCTCAGCGGCCGTGGTCACGTGTCGGACGCGGCCAAGACGCGCGTGCGCGCGGCGGCCGACGAGCTCGGCTATGTCGTGTCGGCGTCCGCGTCGAGTCTCGCCTCGGGGCGCAACCGCAACATCGGGCTGCTCGTGCCGTTCCTCGAGCGCTGGTTCTTCAGCACCGTGCTGTCGGGCACGGCGACCGAGCTCATGCGACAGGGGTTCGACACGACGCTCTACAGCCTCGCCGAGGACCGCGATCTGCGCCGCAACGTGTTCGACACGCTGCTGCGCCGGCGGCGGGTGGACGGTGTGATCGCGGTCTCGCTCGAGCTCGAGGACGACGAGATCGACGGGCTGCTGGCGCTCGGGATCCCGGTGATCGCGATCGGCGGCCCGAACCCGCGGCTGAGCACCCTGACCGTCGACGATGTGGGCGTCGCGCGGCTGGCGACGCAGCATCTGCTGGCCCTGGGCCATCGCCGCATCGCGCACATCGGCGCGAGCCCCGAGTTCGACCTCGACTTCCACATCCCGACGCAGCGGCGGCAGGGCTTCGAGCAGGCGCTCGACGAGGCGGGCATCGACGTCAACCCGACGCTGTTCGAGCCGGCCGACTTCACGATCGAGGGCGGCTTCCGCGCTGCGAAGCAGCTGCTGGGGCGGCCAGGTGAGCAGCCGACGGCGATCTTCGCGGCCTCCGACGAGATGGCGATCGGCGCGCTGCTGGCGTCGCGCGAGCTCGGCTACAGCGTGCCGCACGACCTGTCGATCGTGGGCGTCGACGGTCACGAACTCGGCGAGTTCTTCCGCCTGACCACGGTCGATCAGTTCCCGCTGCGGCAGGGCGCGCGGGCGGCGACCGCGATGCTCACCGCGCTGCGCGGCGGCCAGGCGCCCGAGCCGTCGCCGCTGCCGTTCGAGCTCATCGTGCGCGGGACGACCGCGCGACCGGCCGTCGACTGACGAGTGGATGCCGCGGGCCGCGGCTCATCGCGCGGGCCCCGGGTCTGCCAGTGGCCGCGGCTCATCGCGCGGGCCGAGGTCACTTCTGTGGTTGCAGCACCTCGTCGCGCGGGCGGTCGGGGCCGAGCACGTCGTCGAGGTGGTGCTCGACCCAGACGCGCAGGCCGCGCAGCGGCTCGGCGACGCTGCGCCCGAGGTCGGTGAGCGCATACTCGACGTGCGCGGGGACGGCCGGATAGACGGTACGCGAGACGAGGTCTGACGCCTCGAGTCGCCGCAGCGTCTGCGCGAGCATCTTGGGGCTCACACCGCCCAGCAGCTGCTTGAGCGCACCGAAGCGCATCGGCCCGTCTTCGAGCGCGCCGATCGCCAGCGCGGTCCACTTGTTCGCGAGCAGGTCGAGCAGCGATCGGCAGGGGCAACCGGCCTCGTACACGTTGTGATGGTCGTGCCGGCCGGTCGGGCAGGATTCCACGGATGCTCCTCTCATGGTTCCCGAAAGTTACTGATAGCCCTTGCGGGTAACCACTATCCGAAGCATACGGTCGAACCCGCGGGCGGAGACGCCGCCCGGAGGGAGATCAGGATGAACACGATGCGGGCGATCCGCCAGACGGCCTTCGGCGACTCGTCGGTGCTCGAGCTCGTCGAGGTGCCGGTGCCCGAGCCGCTGCCCACCGAGGTGCGGGTGCGGGTGCATGCCGCGGGCGTGAACCCGGTCGACGGCAAGACGCGGGCGGGGCAGGGTATGGCCGCGATCCAAGGCGAGCCGCCGTTCGGCGTCGGCTGGGATGTCTCGGGCGTCGTGGACGCCGTGGGCTTCGGCGTGACAACCCTCGCTCCGGGCGACGAGGTGTACGGCATGCCGTGGTTCCCGCGCGAGGCCGGCGCCTACGCCGAGTACGCCACGGCGCCGTCGCGCCAGTTCGCCCGCAAGCCGCGCTCGATCGGGCATGTCGAGGCGGCGGCGCTGCCGCTCGCGGCGCTGACCGCCTGGCAGGCGCTCGTCGACACCGCACACGTCGAGGCCGGGCAGCGCGTGCTCATCCATGCCGCGGCCGGTGGCGTGGGCCACCTCGCCGTGCAGATCGCAGCGTCCCGCGGCGCCCACGTGATCGGTACCGGCAGCGCCGCGCGTGAGGAGTTCGTGCGCTCACTGGGCGCCGCCCAGTTCATCGACTACCGCTCGACGCGCTTCGAGGAGCAGCTCGAGCCCGTCGACGTCGTCATCGATCTGATCGGCGAGGCGGAGCAGACCGGACTCCGTTCGGTCTCGATCGTGCGGCCGGGCGGACTCTACGTGGGCGTCCCGTCGGGCATCAGCGCCGAGGTCGCTGCTGCGGCCGAGGCCCGCGGCGTGCGCACCACAGGCTTCCTCGTCGAGCCCGACGGCGCAGCCCTGACACAGATCGCCGAGCTCGTCGACACCGGCGCGCTGCGTGTCGCGGTCGAGCGCACGTTCCCGCTCGCGCAGGCCGCCGCCGCGCAAGACGCCGTGGCGACCGGGCGCACGCAGGGCAAGATCGTGATCGAAGTGGTGTGAGAGGGGGGATGCCGCGGGCACGGGCGCACGCGAGCAAGGTATGTCCCCCGAACGCCCGACTCCCGCCGGGGCGTGATTCCAATAGTCTGGGCCTGCTCATGGGCACCCGGCAGTTCGGTCGTGACACATCGATAGGAGACAGATGAAGAGGTCGCTTGCATGAGCACCGACACGCGCCCGTGGGAAGACGCGGAAGACGCGGCGGTCGCCCTGTCGCTTCTCGCTGAGCGTGATGAGCGAGCGAGGCTCATCTCCGCGGTCGACGGTCGCTGGGTGCTCGCCGAGCAGAACCGACAGCATGAGACCGCAGCGGCCGCATACGCCGCAGCTCTCATGGAGAGCGGCATCCATGCCGAGTCGACGACCGGCCGTGGGCCGTTCGTGGCGGCGACGGTGGATGGGCACGTCATCGTCCTGCAGGAGCAGTGTCTGACCAGGGTCACGACAGGCATGCGCGTCGCCTCCGTAGATGAGATCCCGACGACGCCATCCGCACCCGGCCCTGCACAGCGTCTTCTGGACGATGCTCTCCGCGCTCTCGGCCTCACAGACGTCGTGCCCGCCATCTCCCCGCTCACACTCAGTGACGTGGCGGATGCTCTGCAAGCCGCACTCCCGTCACCGTCGGTGCGTGAGAACAAGCTTCTCGGCGGTGTCCGCCGGCGCTCGTGCTTCCCCTTCCACGAAGCGGAATCGTTCAGCTCTGCGGGTGTCCTCGCCTCCGCTGACGCGGTCGATGCCGTGCGACAGGTGCGTGCCGATCTGGAGACGTGCGAGGTCATCTTCGCCGAACGCTGGGCACAGCTGATCGCGATCGAGATGGCTCGGGAGACGGCGCTGTCGCCGGATCCCTCTCCGACGGGTGGAATGGCCTTCTCGCCGGCCGCTCACCAGCTCGCAGATTGGCTGCAGCTCGCTCCCGCCGAACTCGCCGCGGGTGAGGGAAACCTCGTCATCCTCGGCCGACGATTCGCACACGACTCAGAACTGGTCGAGGTCGCGGTCGGTGAGCTCGCTGCGGCTCATCCGGTGACCGAAGACCCCTGGTTCATCTGGCTGTTCCACGACGGCGTCGTGCAACGGTTGCGCCTGCGCACCGACAGCGATCGGCGGTCGAGCGCCGAGTGACGAGTGACGAGTGGATGCCGCGGGCCGGGGCATCCACTCGTCATCCGGCCTCGCCGGCGGTCACCCTCAGCGAGCGCGCGTCGACGAGCTGCTGCCCGCTGACCACGCCCGGCAGACCGCGGCCTCGACCTGTCGTGAAGAACAGGACGATGCTGGCCAGGCCGAACAGCCACACGAGCCAGCCCCACCCGGGGATCATGCCGAGCAGCGCGTAACCGCCGATGCCGCCGACGAAGCGCAGCAGGCGGGCGAGCGGTATCGGGACCGGCCCGCCCGTGTAACGCAGCTGCACGGTGAGGTCGCCGATCATGCCGCCCGTCGTCATCACCGCGATGAGCCAGATCGCCAGCGCCGTGATGCTGCCGGTCAGCGAGGCCGCGGTACCGCCGCGCACGAGCTCGTCGTAGCCGAGCGTGTGCAGGCCGAGCTGGGTCGTCAGGGTCACTGCGGCTTCGACGAGGGTGATCGCGAGGAGGTCGCAGAGCATCGCGAGCGCGCGGCGCCCCCGGGTGACGGGGCGCGGGTCGTCCGCGGTGTCGAGCTGCGGCATCCCCCGATGACGACGCGGAACGAGCAGGGCGATGAGCGATCCGGCGAGCGCGCCCAGTGTGTTCGTCAGCAGGTCGTCGACGTCGAACACCCGGTACGCGCACGGGTACAGACCCCAGACGCCGGTTAGCTGGGTGAACTCGATGATGAGCGAGGTGCCCAGTCCCACGAGACCGGCGACGAGGATGCCGCGGCCGGCGAGCACCCGCAGGAAGAACCCCAGCGGCACGAACAGCACCACGTTGAGTCCGAGCTGCAGGATGCCGCTGTTCAGCAGCGGATTGCCGGGACCGGCGAGCGCGCCGCGGATGTCGTCGACGAACTGCAGCAGGTTGAGGTTGACGCCCGCGCAGCGGATGGTCTCGGGGTCGGGCAGCGGCAGCAGCGTGTACGTCCAGATCGCCCAGAAGTAGACGAGCGCCGCGGCCCAGAGCACGAGGCGGCCGGCGCTGAGTTGTCCGCGACGCCGATAGCTCAGTGCGACGAACGGCACGAACAGGATGAGGCCGACGAACGCCCCGATCCCGACGGCGATCGCTCCGAGCATGACCTGATCCGACACGGATCGAGCCTACGGGCTGACCCGTGCCCTACGGGACGAGCCGCCCCAGCTCGTCCTCGACGGTGAAGGCGACGGCGTCGGTGCCCGACAGCTCTGACCGGAACCCGAGCGCCCGGTCGGGATGGTCGGTGACGATGCCGTCGACCCGTGATGCGAGGTAACGACGCAGACCGTCGTCGTCGTTGACCGTCCACACGTAGACGGCCTTGCCGCGCCGATGCGCCTCCTGCAGGAACTCGCTCGTGTACGACGCCTGCTCGATGACGTAGAAGTCGCACGGGCTGTCGGGCACCCCACCGCGGCTCACGGCGATGGTGAGGCCGACGCGCAGCTCCGGTCGCAGCGTCTTCAACGTCTCGACGGTCTCGGGGTCGAGCGAGTGATACGTCTCATCATCGGTGACCCCCAGGTCATCGAGCACGGCGAGGAAGTCCTCGACGAAGTCGGGCTGTTCGTGCCCCGTCACCTTCAGTTCGATCAGCAGCGGCATCCCCAACTCCACCGCATGGCTCACGTACTGCTCCATCGTCGGAATGGTGTCTTCGAACCCGCCCTCGCGCACGACCGTCGAGGTGACCTCGTCGGCGGTCATCTCGTAGATGTTCTCGTTGCGTCCGGCGACCATCAGCAGATTGGTGTCGTGTGAGGCGACGAAGACGCCGTCCTTCGTCTGCTGCACATCCATCTCGACCGCGTCGGCGTGTGCGGCCGCGGCCGCGTCCAAAGCGCTGAGCGTGTTCTCGACGCCCCCGCCGGAGAAGCCCCGGTGCGCGATCACGATCGTGTCGCTGGGTTCGGCGGAGCTCGCGAGCGCGGCCGACACGGAGGTGGATGTCGCGACCGTGAACACGGCGGCGACAGCGATCAGTGAGGCCCACCGTCGGCGGGCGTGAGACCGGTGGGCGGGTGTCGGCGCGACCCTGGGCAGCGGGGCGAGACCGCGGGTCGGGGCGAGACCGCGGGTCGGGGCGAGACCGCGGGTCGGGGCGAGACCGCGGGTCGGGGCGAGACCGCGGGCGGCCGGAACCGTGTGCGGCGTCCTCAGGGTGTCGGCGACGAACACGTTGGTGGTGGCGACCGTCGCGCCGGCGAGGAGGGTGAGCGCGAGGCACTTCACCACACCGGTCGCGACGCTCACCAGCGCGATTCTTGCGGAGTCGAGATGCGCGACTCCCACGACGAGTTCGGCCAGGCCCGACGACATCAGCCACGCGAACCCCGCCGGTACGCCGACCATGACCACGACGCGCAGCACGCGCCAGCGGGCGGTCATCCGCAGGCTCTCGCGCATGGCGGTCAGCGGCGGGATCCGGCGCAGGAACATGATCGGCACGGTGTAGATCAGCCGCGCGTTCACGAAGACGACGGCGGCCGCAGCAGCGAGGTAGATGGCCGCTCCCAGCCCCGATTTCAGATATTCGCGGGTGACGAAGGGCGGTATGGCGACTCCCTGGGTGACCGCCGAGAACAGCCCGAGCCCGGTGACCGGTGCCAGGACGAGCAGGTAGACGAACAGCACGGCAGCCTGAGGATGGAGGACGACGCGCAGGTTGCGGACGGTGTCGTGGACCATTCCGCGCAGTGTCAGGGCGCGTCCGCGCTGCTGTCTCGCCGAGATCGCGAACAGCGCCGCGAGTTGCAGCAGCACGGCCGCGAGCATGACGACGAGGACGACCACCAGCACCAGGTCGGCGACAGGGTCGGCCAACAGAACGCCGAGGTTGTGATCGGTGACGTTGATGAGACCGGCGTGCGCGAGCGCTCGGGCGAACAGGAACGCGATCGTGGGCACCGCGACGCCGGCGCTGAGCGCCTGGACGAGCACGATGCTCCAGATGCTCTCGGCGAATCCACCGCGGACCGCGCGCCAGACGAGGGAGAGGCGCATCCGGAAGCCGAGACGCGCGGCGCGCGGCGCTTGTCTCAACATGCGCTCACGGCACGACAGGATATCGGCCCGCCCGTTGTCGATCCTGAGTGTCGGGGGCCCGCCGACGGCCCCTGCGGCGGTCGGCGGGCGCGGGTAGCGGGCGCGGGCGCGGGGCTACCCGATCAGCTCACGCAATCGTGCGGCGACACCCGCCGGGTCGCCCGGCATGCCGGGCTGGTCTGTGAACCCGCCGTGGTGGCTGGGGAATTCGACAGGCGGGATGCCGACGGTCGAGGCGACCGCATGCGCTGCGCGAGCCGCCATCGTGGCACCGGATTCGACGCCGAACCCGATCGTGAGGCGGTCGCCGAGTGCGCGGAGCGCGTCGATGTCGGGGCGGTAGGAGGTGACCGAAGGCATGTTGCGCAGCAACGGGTTGGTGCGGGCGCCGTCATCGACCGCCGGCATCCCGAACATCGCCGGATCGGGTGCGGGCTGGTCGAGATAGTCGGCTGGAAGCTCACCCTGCAGCATCACGAGCTGCACGAACTTCGCCATCGCCGCCCCTTCACCCTTCTCGGCATAGGTGCGCTTCATGTCGTCGATGACGGCGCCGATGACGTCGGCGTCGGGGAGCACGGCGCCGGTGGCGGGTTCGTGCGCGACGATGCGGCGCAGGTCGTCGGGGTGAGCGGCGGCGAGGGCGAGCAGCGTCACTCCGCCGCCGCTGTTGCCGAAGGCGTCCACCGGTCCGATGTCGAGCGCTGAGATGACCCGGTGCAGATCGTCGACGTGCTGCTCGACGGTGATGTCGGTGGTGCCGAGCGGGTTGCGTCCCGCGCCCCGCGGGTCATAGGTGATCACGGGTCGGTCGGTGAAGAAGCTCGCGAGGGCCGTGAAGCCCGCGGCATCCATCGGTGCTCCGAAGAGGAACAGCGGGGGCAGCTCTGGGGTGGCGGTGGTGAGGTCACCGCGGATGTCGTAGGCGATCGCGTCATCGCCGGTGCCGACGGTACGTGTCTCGATGGTCGGGGTCGTGGCGTCGTTGCTCATGTCTGTCGTCCTTGCCTTGTGGGATGGTCGTGCGGGTGGTCGTTCACGCCGCGAGCAACTCGCGTTCGAGGCGGGCGTAGCTGTCTTCCATGCCGTCGATCATGCCGGTGGCGAGGATCGCGTCGCGGGTCGCTGCGTCGGGATACTCGATCAGCATCGTCAGCAGCGTCGCGCCGTCCTCTTCGTAGAGCTGCAGGTCGTTGATCGATTCGGGCCCATCGGTGCCGCTCATGCGTTCGGTCATCACGGTGCGGCGTTGCGGTTCGCTGTAGAGGACGTCGCCCTCGAAGCCGAAGGCCTGTCCTTCGGTACCTGGTTCGGGTGCCCAGGCGTTGCGGTAGCGGGTGTCGGTGATCTCGCAGTCGGTCATTCGCCAGCCGTCGGGTCCCAGCATCCACTGTCGGATCAGATCGGGCTCGTGATGTGCGCGCCAGACGAGGTCGCGGGGGCCGTCGATGAGGCGGGTGATGCGCACGTGCTGGTCGTCGAGCACTTCGAGGCGGGTGCCCTTGCCCGCGGCGTAGGCGCGCAGGTCCTGCAGCACGGCGTCGAGCTGGCCCATGGCGAGGCGCGTGCCTTCGACCATGCCCATCTGCACCATCTGTTCGAGCGAGTCGGCGGAGGTGAAGTAGGTCTTGCCGGTCAGGCGGGTGCCGGTGGCGGTCTCTTCGAAGGCGAAGACCATGCGCATCGGTTCGTGATCACCGGTGAGGTCGCCGTCTTCGTCGGCGAAGCCGTCGAGCACTTCGAAGGAGCGCGGTTCGTCGATGCTGAGGAACTCCCACCGACCTCGGGATGTCTCTCCGCGCGGACCGGTCATCTGGTACTGGGCGAGTCCCCCGGGTGCGAAGTCGAAGCGGGTGAAGGTGGCGGGCCATCCGGGAGGCCCCCAGAAGCGTTCGAGCTGGCGCGGGTCGGTGAAGACCCTCCAGACGCGGTCGAGAGGTGCGTCGAAGTCGGCGGTGATGTTCACCGTCAGGGTGTCGGCGTCTGCGGAGATGTCGGTGACAGGCATTTCGGTTCCTTTGTGAGGTGTCTTCTGTCAGGTGTCTTCGGCCAGCAGCGCGTCGATGCGATCGATGCGGCCGCGCCACAGGTCCTGGTAGCGCTGCAGCAGGTGCTGTGCGCGGGCGATGACGGCGGGATCGGCTCGTACGAGCCGTTCGCGTCCTTCGGCACGTTTGATGATGAGGTGTGCCGCTTCGAGGACGGCGACGTGCTTCTGCACCGCGGCGAACGACATGTCGTAATCGGCGGCGAGAGTCGACACCGATTGTTCGTCGGTGACGGTTCGTCGCAAGATGTCGCGTCGGGTCGCATCGGCGAGGGCTCGGAAGATCCGGTCCACGTCGTCGTCGCTGAGTTCGTCTTGTACAACCATTTGGTTGTAGATTAGGCGTCGGTCGCGGTGGTGTCAAGGGGTGGGTGGATGCCGCGGGCCGAGGTCGCGGCGGACGCCGACGGAGGCGCGGGGCTGCAGCACATCGCGTATACGTATTGAACTTCCCGTTCACACAGCCCGCCGGCCTGATCAGACTCCCCGCTCGCACAGCCAGCCGGCCTGAGCAGACTCCCCGTTCATCACCCGGCCTGAGCAGACTCCCCGCTCGCACAGCCAGCCGGCCTGATCAGCGGGTACGCGCGCGCTCTCCGCACGGACAGGGCACGCCCGTGCGTGAGCGGCGTGCTCCCCTGTGTGAACGGGAAGTTCAATACTGCTCTGACAGCGCGTCGGGCGGCACCTCGGCCGCCCCATTCCGCGGCAGGTCTCCGTCCGCGGCAGGTGTCGGTCCACGACAGGTCGGGCTCTGAGGAAGGGCGGACGGTGTTCATGCGGCGTAGGCGTGTCGTGCTTTGCCGCCGGGTCGTGGTGTGCGGGCGGGATCGATGCTGGCGGGTGGGATGAACCAGACTCTCGCGCCGGGGCCGGTGGTGGGGTTGCGGCGGGCACCAGGTGCCGGGTCTATCCGGATCTCCCACCCGTTCTCGTGGATGCGGTGGTGGCACGTCTCGCACAGCAGAACACCGTTGGCAAGATCGGTGCGGCCCTTGTCCCGGGCCCACCAGGAGATGTGGTGGGCGCGGGTGTGTCCGGGTGGGGCCCCGCAGAACGCGCACCCGCCGTCTCGCTCGAAGAGGACGAGTTTCTGCTGTGGGGTGAACAGGCGTTGCGCCCGTCCCAGGTCCAAGACCTCCTTGTGCGGGCCGAGATACATGGGGATCACCGGCCCGGTGCCACCGATGTGACGGACGGCGTCGATGCTGATGGGCTGGTCGATCCCGTCGATGGTCCCGGCGCCGGTCCCCTCGGTGAGGTCTTCCGCGTTGACCCGGACGATCACGGTGGCTCCCCCGGTGGGCTGGTCGGTGTGCCCGCAGTCCAGGTAGTGCCGGCACAGGATCAGCAGCGCGTCCATCCGCCGCTGCCCGACCGTGCGCTCATCGACCATCGCCGCAGCCACGGCCTGCTCGGCCGCATCGTCACCCTGACCTTCACAATCGGCAGTCCCTGCATCGCCGGCATCGCCAACATGACCGGTCTCGCCTTCACTGTCACCACCGCCGCCGCTGGTGGTGCCGGTGCGGAAGGATGCGGTGACCAGGGCGTCCAGGGTGATGATCAGGGGTGCCCCGGTGGGGGCGTCCACGACTCCGTCGATGTGTACGGCCTGGTCCTTCTCCCAGATGCGCAGGTACCGTTTCGCGTGTACCTCCGCTTCCCGCTTCGCAAGCCCTTCCGGGTCCAGGGCGGTGTGGGCTTCGGCGAGGATCCGGTGCCACCGGTCCGAGGGCAGCCCGGCGAGCTCGCCGACCAGCCGCTGCTCGGCCTCACGCTTGCGTTCGGCAGGGATGGTGGCCGGCAGCCGGTCCAGCATCCGGATGATTTGCTCGGCCGCGGCGACCGCCAGCACGTGGGAGGCGACCGCGTCGGCCACGTGCCGGTGTGCGGGCGGGGCCGGGGTGTCCCCGAAGGTGGGACGCGGGGCGGTGGCCTGCCCGACCCTCACCAGCCGGGCAGCTTCTGCGGTGGTGGCACCCGTGGTCGTCGAGATCAGATCCACCACCGAGGTATGCCCACTCTTTCGAGCCAGGGACTCCGGACCCGATCCCGGGCGGGACCGCGACGCCAGCTGGGCTGCGACCTGCGCCTGGGCCGCCTCGGTACGCCGCCGCAGCACCCCCAGTGCCGCGTTCACCTTCAGCAGCTGCTCGTCGGTGAACCCGGCCGGGTCCTCCATACACCAGGCGCCCTGGACCGCGGCTGCCGCCGCGACCAGTCCCGCCATCGGTGTGTCCATACATCCATGCTACCCACATGACCGCATAGTGTCAAATATTTCTTCTATTTATTCATTGCCTTCCCCGTAATCACGGGGTCTCCTACGTCATACCACGATCTTCCGACATCCGCATATAGAACATCTGTTCCTCCACAGGCGGCCTCCTCAACCCGTGTTTCACAGTTATCCACAGGAGTCAGGCCGTCCTTATCCCCAGGAGCGATCGGCCACGACCCGGCAACGCTGCACCGTGGTGTCAGTGATTGACTGATCGACGTGGAACTGAAGCCTCCTGAGCCCGCGGACGTAACGGCGTTGACCACGTTCTTGCGTGAGGTCGATCTCACGCTCAGCGGTTTGGACGCGCCAACCGTCCGACTGTGGATCACCCGCAGCGGCGACGGCGAGATCATCGGCAGCACGGGCTACGAGATCAGCGGCGACGGGAAACACGCGCTCATAAGGAGCGTCGCGGTGAGCTCTACGCACCGCTCCCGCGGCCAAGGCAGCGCGCTCGCGCGTTTCGCACTCGACCGTGCCGCGGCGGAGGGAGCGACGATGGCATGGCTGTTCAGCCGTCGCTCCGGCCCGTTCTGGCAGAGCCTCGGCTTCGACTCCGCAGACCGAAACGAACTTGCAGACGCCCTCGCCGATACGCATCAGGTGCGCCTCTTCCGGCAGACCGGCCAACTGGACCGCGAAGTCGCCTGGTCGCGCCCACTCGCCGATCAGACAGCTCGACGATCTAGTCCTCGACGGTGAGGTACTCCGCCGGCACGCCGTCAGCAAGGTAGATGTACGGCCCGGCCGCGAACAACTCGTGCCCGTCGGCGCGGAAGCGCGCGACATCGACCGACAGCAGAACCGGGTGTGCGTCCTTGCGGCGCCCGACACGCACAGCCACCTCGGGTTCGACGGCGAGATGCACGTACTGCCTGGCCATGGCGCGCAGCCCCTCGGCGCGAATCGCCGGCAGCGCGCTCGGCGCCGTCGCGTGGAAGAGCCGATCCGGTGGTGCGGAGGCGAGTGGATGCTCGATCCGCCCCTCGATCGAATGCCCATAGACGGCGCGGATAGAGACGCCGTCGGTCTCGAACCGCCGCTTCGGCGACTCGGCGACGACACGCTCGATGTCGTCAAGGGTGACTGGCGCGCGCAGAGCCTTTGAGACTGCGTCGCGCACCTTTTCGAGGTCAGTCCAGCCCGCGGCGTCCAATGTCAGTCCGTACTCTTCGGGCGCATGGCGCAATGCGTGCGACATGGTCTTGCTGATCGAGACGTCATTCATCGGGGCCCTCTTCTTCTGCCTCTTCGCGAAGCCACTCCGCGTGCTCCTCTTCGGCTGCTTCCATGAACACGTCGAAGTTGTCCCAGTAGCCGCGGTTTTCATAGCCGGGTGATGCAAACGTATGCACGATGAACACCCGCGGGTTACCAGAACCATCAGCTCCGTCGAAGCAGAAGACGTCGTCCGTTGCCCCATGCTTTGCGAACGGGACGAGTGGCGGTCGAGAGGGATATTGCTCCTTGATCGTCTGCGCCCACCACAGCACGGACTCGTGGTATTCGAAGAGCCACCACCAAGGATCGATGTCTGGAAGGTCGTCCTGGCGAAGGATCGTCTCAAATCGTTGCGGCTCAACGAAACCCAGTGGAAGAAGCGATGTGAAGGCCTCCACCCGTTGTTCTACCGTTGAACGTTCCCTATATTTCATTCTGGTCTTCCCGTGATTCGAGGCAACTCGAAAGTGCCGAGTGGGTTTTCTCTCGCCCATGTGTTTCCCTGCTTCGCGACCCGAGCGAGCACCGCTTCTTCCCACGTGGTTGGTGTCATGTTCCTCCAAGACAAGCGCTCCACCTCTGCAGGAGTAAGTACTTCGTCAGCACTATGGACATTCGCATCGATGAGCGTGTCCGTCTCGCACGCCGCACGCAATCGAGTGTTGTCAACGCTGGTCAACATGCCATCCTGCATCCGTACGACATCGATCGGTTCACCGTCCCACCCCTTCGCCGCCATACTCTCCAGAATGTCGTCGTACGTGTACTCCACGTCACCGCGCACCTTCTTGTACGAGACCGTCTTCTGAGAGAAGCGGACGTCTTGCGAAGACGTAGGCATCAGAAGATGTCCGGGCGCTGGCGAATCACTGCCTCCAGCAGCGGCCACACCCCCGCGCGCCTCCCCCATCGCCCACATCCCGGGCACGGCACCCCCGGCCTCTCCAGCCAGCGCCACCCGCCCACCGTCGCCCCGCAGCATCCGGCCGAGCATCTTGCCGCCGCGCGCGAACAGCTCACGCAGCTCGCCGATGAGCCGCACCAGCTCTCCGAAGCCCCGCTGCAGCCGCACGATCGCCCGCCCGACCGTGTCGGCCACCGACGCGACCCGCGCCGTGACCTGGCCGATCGCGAACGGCGCCGCGATCCCGAGCGTCAGCGCTGTCTCAGCCGCGACGGCGAGCGCCGTGCCGACGACTTGGGCGACGGCATCCCGCACTACGTCGTGCACCACCTGCACGAGCTGCGACGCCACGCGCATGCCTGTGGCGATCGCGGCCGCCCAGTCCCCCGTCGCCGCGAGGTGCCGCGACGCGTCGGCGGCATAGTCGAGGTAGGCGTCGACGGCCGCGCCCGACAGATCGCTCACGTCCGCGGTGCGGCGCAGCAGCTCCGCACCCGAATCGCGCAGTCGCTCGGCCGCGTTCTCCCACGTCTGGGCGAACGCCGCAACCTCGGCCGGACTGCCGGTGAAGTCGTTCAGCCATCCCTTCAACGGCTCGAGGTGGTCGAGCACCCATCCGAGCCCATTGGCGATGAGCGTCCCGATCGGATCGATGACGGCCGCCGCCGTGTCGACGAGCGCCGAGAACGCCGCGGCCCCGCCCTCGAGCCAGTCGCCCGACCGGACAGCATCCACCAGACACTGACCGTCTTCGATGAGGAACGCGCCCGAGAACGGGCTCGTCGTCTCGACCGGCGACGCCACAAGACTCACTCGAACTCCCCGTTCATGGCCCTCAGCGTGTCGACCACCGCGTTCTCGAACTCCTCGCCGTCGCGAGCCGTCTCCCGCAGCTGCCGACCGGTGCGCTGCAGCAGCGCGTCGGAGTCGCCGATCATCTCCGCCGCGGCCGACGTAATGACGCCGGCGGGCTCCACAAGGAACGAGCACAGCAGGCCGAACGCCCCGTCTCCAAGCCGCAGAGACCGCACGGCCGATGCGGCCTCCCCCACGTCATCCCCCACCTGTTCGACCCGTCGCGCGTGCTCGCGCAGCACATCGAAGTCCCACGCAACGTGCCTCACCGGTCCGTCCCCTCGAGCTGCGCGCGCAGACCGTCGAGTGCCGGATCGTCCTCACCGAGGATGTCGGATGCCGCCGCCATCAGCTTCTGCTCGAGATCGCGTCGGGCGAGCCGCGCCGTGTCGAGGATCAGCCGCGCGACCCCGGCCGGCCCACGCCGCATCGCCGCCTCGGTCAGGCGCAGCTCGGTGAGCCACCCGGAGTGATCGACCTGCACGGCGAGTTCGCGTCCGCGTGAGATCGCCGTGCCCCGCGCCGTCGCCGTCGCGCGCTGCAGATCACCCATCCGCTCCGCACGCCGCCGCGCGCGGCGCATGTCGTCCTGCACCTTGGCGATCGCCGCATCCGCGTCGTCGAACATGGGAACCTCCGTGATCCACCGGACCCTGTCAGCCGGTGGTCCCCCATGTTTCCCGATATCGCCGACACCCCGCGAAAGTTATCCACAGGTGGTCGGTTCGACTCGCTTCGCTCGCTCAACGACCAGGGGTCACAGACCCCCGAGCCCTCGCCGCAGCGCCTCGGCCACCGTGGTGTGGAACTCGTCCGTCACCCCGGCACGCCGGAAGATCGCGTCGAACCCGTGGAACACACCGGGCACCTCGACGAACTCGCACGCGACACCGGCGGCCCGCAGCCGATCGGCGTACGCGGCATCCTCGTCGTGGAACAGGTCGAGCGTGCCGACCCCGATCCACGCCGGCGGGAGGCCGGAGAGGTCCTCACGCCGGGCGGGCACCGAGTACGGCGGCACCTCGGCGCTGCCCGCGGGCACCCCCGTGTACGACTCCCACCCGAAGCGGTTGCTCGACCGCGGCCAGAATCGGTGATGCCGCGTGTCGATGTCGGTGCGCAGCACGGTGCGGTCGTCCAGCATCGGATAGACGAGCAGCTGGAACACCGGCTCGGGCCCACCCTCATCGTGCAGACGCTGCGCGAGCGCGGCGGCGAGCCCACCGCCCGCGCTGCCTCCCCCGACCGCCATGCGGCCGGGGTCGATCCCGTACCGCTCCGGAGCACCCAGCACCGCGCGCCACGCTGCCGTGAGGTCGTCGATCGCCGCCGGAGCCGGATGCGCGGGCGCCAGCCGGTACGCCGCCGCGACCACGACGATGCCGAGAGTTCGTGCGAGACGGATGCTGAGAGCATCGTCCTGCTGCGGCGTGCCGATGACGAGACCGCCGCCGTGGATCCAGAAAAGACCCGGAACGGAAGTGGATGCCGCGCGCGGCATATATACGCGGAACCCCTGGTGCCCGTCGGCCGGTGCCACGGTGCTGATCTCGACCTCAGGCGTCGAGTCGGCGCCGCGCGGGCTCGTGCGGAACAGATTGAGCGTCGTGCGTGACACGCCCACATTGGGGATCCAGCGCGCGGCGCGCAGATCGGGATGGAACGGCTCGGGTCTGCCTCTCATGCGGCAAGCGTAGTGAAGGCGTGTCAGTTCGTTTCGACTCGCTTCGCTCGCGGGGCGACCGGGACTCCGACCCCCGGAAGTCCCACGGCGCGTAGCCTTGAAGGCGTGACAACACTCGCCGGCACCTTCGACGTGACCGCCGTCCGAGCCGACTTCCCGATCCTCTCCGAGTCGGTGAACGGCGAGCCGCTCGTCTACCTCGATTCGGCCGCGACCAGCCAGAAACCGCGCGTCGTGCTCGACGCCGAACGGACGTTCCTCGAGCACGAGAACGCCGCCGTGCACCGCGGTGCGCACACGCTCGCGGCCGAAGCGACGGAGTCGTTCGAGGATGCCCGTGCCGCCGTCGCCGCGTTCGTCGGTGCCGATCCCGAGTCGATCGTCTGGACGTCGGGTGCCACCGCCGCCCTCAATCTCATCGCCTACGCGATCGGCAATGCGTCGATCGCCTACGGCCCGCTCGCGCTCCAGCCCGGCGACGTGATCGTCGTCACCGAGGCCGAGCACCACGCGAATCTCATCCCCTGGCAGCAGCTGGCCGCACGCACCGGCGCGACGCTGCGCCACATTCCCGTGCACGATGACGGCACACTCGATCTGGCCGCGGCCGCCGACCTCATCGGCGAGCGCACGAAGATCGTCGCGTTCGCGCACGTGTCGAACGTGCTCGGCATCGTCAACCCGGTCGCGGACCTCGTCGCGCTCGCCCGGCGCGTCGGCGCGCTCAGCGTGCTCGACGCCTGCCAGTCGGCCCCGCATCTGCCCCTCGACCTGCCCGCCCTCGGCGTCGACCTCGCCGCGTTCTCGGGACACAAGATGCTCGGCCCCTACGGCATCGGTGTGCTCTACGGGCGCCGCGAGGTGCTCGATGCACTGCCGCCCGTGCTCACCGGCGGCTCGATGGTCACGACCGTCACACTCGACCGTGCCGAGTTCCTTCCCGCACCGCAGAAGTTCGAGGCGGGCACCCAGCCGGTGTCGCAAGCCATCGGCCTCGCCGCCGCCGTGCGCTACCTCGAGGGTCTCGGCATGCCGGCCGTGCATGAGCGCGAGCGGGTGCTCGAGAAGCGCCTGCGCGATGGGGTGCGCTCGATCCCCGGCATCCGCCTGCTCGGCGACACCGACGCCGACGATCGCGTCGCGCTGTGCGCGTTCGACGTCGACGGCGTCCACGCCCATGACGTCGGCCAGGTGCTCGACGCCCGCGGCATCGCGGTGCGTGTCGGACACCACTGCGCCCAGCCGCTGCACCGCCGCTTCGACATGACCGCAACCGTACGGGCGAGCGCGTCGGTGTTCACGACCGAGGCCGAGATCGACACGTTCCTCGACGCCCTCTCCGGCGTGCGCGCGTTCTTCGGGGTGGGCCGATGAGCGGGCTCGAATCGCTGTACCAGGACCTCATCCTCGACCATTCCAAGCACCCGCACGGCACCGGGCTGGCACCCGAGGAGGGCGTGACCGCCACAGCGCACGAACGCAACCCCGTGTGCGGCGACGAGATCACGGTGCGCGTGCGCCTGGACGGCGACCGCATCCGCGATGTGACGTGGGAGGGCTCCGGCTGCTCGATCTCGCAGGCATCGGCATCGATGCTCGTGTCGCTGATCGAAGAGGAAGGCGGGATGCCGCGGGCCGCGGCATCCACCCTCATCGATGCGTTCCGCGAGGCGATGCGCTCACGCGGACAGATCCCTCTCGACGAGGAGACGTTCGGCGACGCCGCCGCCCTCTCCGGCGCCTCGAAGTTCAGCGCACGTGTGAAGTGCGCGATGCTCGCCTGGGTCACGCTCGAGAACGCACTCGCCCAGGTGTGACGACGGGGCGGGATGCCGCGGCCGCCGCCGCAACCCGCATCAGCCCGCCGCGACCCGCATCAGCCCGCCGCGAGCGCCCCGCGCCCGGCGATGAAGCACCACGCGCCGATCGCGATGAAGACCGGCGCGCCGAGCACTCCGCACCAGAAGCTCGGTGCGGCGACCTCGCGCGGCAGGAACGCCGCGACGATCGCGATCGCGGTGATGAGCGCGCCGGCCAGATGCAGCACGGGCTGGTGGAACACGAGGGCGAGCGCGAAGAAGTGAATGCCGACGATCAGCATGATCAACGGGGCGATGAGGTCCGAGCGGCCGGCCCTCGTCGCGATGATCGCCAGCACGACGGCGATGACGACCTCGACCCAGAAGACGATGACGTAGACGACGAAGCCCGTGGTGTGCGGGTTGATCGCCGACGGAGTGCCCCAGTTCTTGATCGCGAGCGGAATGCTCAGCGCCATCAGCGCCAGCCCCAGGACCGACAGCACGGCCAGCACGACGCGCCACGCGACGTGGGCTGGTGGTTGCTCCTGAGCCCATCCCGCCCACATGATCGTCGCCAGCCCGAAGACGGCGCCGATCATCACCAGATCACGCGGGTAATCGAGTTCGAGCATGGGAGGCTCCGTTCCGTCGATCCTGCCCACCCTACTGGGCGGGTGCGACGGGCGCGAGCGGATGCCGCCGCATCCCCGCCCGGCAACCCCGCGCGGCGCTCACAGCGACCCCAACTAGAATCGAAGGGTCCGGCGCCCGCGATCCCTGGAGCTCAGCCGCATGACCACCCCTCTCATCGACACCGTCGACAACGCCGCCGCGACACCCGAGAAGGAGCAGCCGTACGCCGCGCTCGGGCTCAAGCCCGACGAGTACGAGCAGATCAAGCAGATCCTCGGCCGGCGGCCCACCGGCGGCGAGCTGGCGATGTACTCCGTCATGTGGAGCGAGCACTGCTCGTACAAGAGCTCCAAGATCTACCTCAAGCGGTTCGGCCAGAAGGTCACCGATGAGATGAAGAAGCGGCTCATGGTCGGCATGGGCCAGAACGCCGGCGTCGTCGACATCGGCGAGGGCTGGGCTGTCACCTTCAAGGTCGAGAGCCACAACCACCCCAGCTACGTCGAGCCGTTCCAGGGTGCGGCCACCGGCGTCGGCGGCATCGTGCGCGACATCATCTCGATGGGTGCGCGTCCGGTCGCGGTCATGGACCAGCTGCGCTTCGGCGCCATCGACCACCCCGACACCGCCCGCGTCGTGCACGGTGTGACCAGCGGCATCAGCTTCTACGGCAACTGCCTCGGCCTGCCCAACATCGGCGGCGAGACGGTGTTCGACCAGGTGTACCAGGGCAACCCGCTCGTCAACGCGCTCGCAGTCGGCGTGCTGCGCCACGAGGACCTGAAGCTCGCCAACGCGTCGGGCACCGGCAACAAGGTCGTGCTGTTCGGAGCCCGTACCGGCGGTGACGGCATCGGCGGGGCATCCATTCTCGCCTCCGACACCTTCGCCGACGGCGGCCCGACCAAGCGCCCCGCGGTGCAGGTCGGCGACCCCTTCGCCGAGAAGGTGCTCATCGAGTGCTGCCTCGAGCTGTACAAGGGCGAACTGGTCGAGGCCATCCAAGACCTCGGCGCCGCCGGCATCTCGTGCGCGACCAGCGAGCTGGCTGCCAACGGCGGGTCGGGCATGCGCGTCGACCTCGAGAACGTGCTGCTGCGCGACCCCACGCTCACGCCCGAGGAGATCCTCATGAGCGAGAGCCAGGAGCGCATGATGGCCATCGTCGCTCCCGAGAAGCTCGACGCCTTCCTCGAGGTGACGAAGAAGTGGGATGTCGAGACCAGCGTTCTCGGCGAGGTCACCGGCGACGGCCGCCTGAAGATCTACTGGCACGGCGAGCAGATCGTCGACGTCGACCCCTCGACCGTCGCGGTCGACGGCCCCGTGTACGAGCGCCCCGTCGCCTACCCGACCTGGATCGACGCCCTGCAGCAGGAGCCCGCCGCGGCCCTGCCCCGTTCGGCCGACCCCGACGTGCTGCGCACGCAGTTCCTGCAACTGGTCTCGAGCCCCAACCAGGCCGACACCAGCTGGATCACCAACCAGTACGACTACTACGTCATGGGCAATACGGCCCTCGCCTTCCCCGACGACGCCGGCATGATCCGCGTCGATGAGAACAGCGGCCTGGGCTTCGCCATCGCGACCGACGCGAATGGCCGCTACTGCCAGCTCGACCCGTATCAGGGCGCGAAGCTGGCCCTGGCCGAGGCGTTCCGCAACGTCGCGGTGACTGGTGCGGTGCCGGCCGCGGTCACCGACTGCCTGAACTTCGGCAGCCCCGAGAACCCCGAGGTCATGTGGCAGTTCTCGCAGGCCGTCGACGGTCTCGCGGACGGATGCCTCGAGCTCGGCATCCCCGTCACCGGCGGCAACGTCAGCTTCTACAACCAGACCGGCGACACCCCCATCCACCCGACCCCGGTCGTGGGCGTCATGGGCATCATCGACGACGTCGCACACCGCGTGCCCAGCGGCTGGCAGGACGAGGGCGAGAACATCTACCTGCTCGGCGTGACGGCGACCGAGCTGAGCGGCTCGGCCTGGGCCGCCACCGTGCACCAGCACCTGGGCGGTCGCCCACCGGCCGTGGACCTGGCCGCCGAGATGCGCCTCGCCGAGCTCATCCGCGCCGCGAACGACGAGAACCTCATCTCCAGCGCGCACGACCTCAGCGAGGGCGGGCTCGCCCAGAGCCTCACTGACGGCGTGCTGCGGTTCGGCGTGGGCGCACGGGTGTGGCTCGACGAGATCATCGACCGGGACGGGGTGGATGCCGCATCCGCCCTCTTCTCCGAGTCCACCGGCCGTGTCATCGTGACCGTGCCCCGCGAGGAGGACGTCAAGTTCCGCGGGCTGTGCGAGGGCCGCAACTACCCGGTGCTGCGCATCGGCGTGACCGACCAGGCGGGCCCGGATGCCGCGCTCGAGGTGCAGGGGCTGTTCACGGTGCCCGCATCCGAGCTGCGTGCGACATCCAGCGCGACCCTGCCGGCCGCGTTCGGCCCGACCGTCACGGAGTAGGCGAACCCGCAATCTAGGATTGAGACCATGGCCGACGACGACGACCTCAGTACGCTCAGCGAGCGACGCCAGCGGCGCATCAAGATCACCGCGTGGGTGGTCATCGTCGCGCTCATCCTCACGGCGGGCGGCGCCACGGTCTTCGCCCTGTTGTTCGGCTGACAGTCTCGTCACCCGTCGGGGCCCGGGGCCTACGATGACAGGGTGCATGAGTTCTGGACGTTCGCCGGCAGCTACTGGTGGCTGGTCTTCCCTCTGATGGGAGTGGCCGGGGGCCTCGCGCGGTCGTGGGAGCGGAGCGCGAAGTCGCGGCACCAGCGCAAGCTCGAGACGCTGCACGCGAAGGCCGAGCTCAAGGCCGCACAGGCCGAGGCGCGCAACACCGGCCGGCAGAAGGTCGTGGCAGCGGCATCCACCCCCGTCGAAGAGTCCCACGAGCAGCAGCTCGAGAAGCTCTTCGCCGCGCACGACGCCGTCACGAAGCGCTGGCTCGACTATGAGCTCGACGTCGCGAAGCTCATCGCCTTCCCGGCGATGAGTGACGGGCGCCAGCCGCTGACCGCGGCGTTCCTGCGGGCGAAGAAGGTCGCCGACCGGCTGCGCCCTGCCTCGCCGAAGGTGAAGCTCACCAAGGAGCAGCTCGACGAATATCGCAACGCGGTCACCGACTTCGAGGTGGCGTTCGACGTCGCCGAGCGCGATGCCCGCCGGCTGCGCGATTCGACGTTCACCGACGCCGAGCGCAAGCGCCTCGACACCGCGAAGCAGCTGCTGACCGTCGCGATCGACCAGGCCGCGACGCCCGCCGAGCGGCAGATCGCCTACAAGCGCGTGCGCGAAGAGCTCGACGGGCTCATCTCGATCTCCGACGAGGCCGTCGAGGTCCTCGAGAAGAAGGTCGCGCTCGAGCTGCCGGCGAACCCGGGGTCGTGAGCGCGCGGTGACGCGCCCCTCTGGGAATGCCGGTAACTGACCGGCATTGGATGCTGCCGCGCCCCGATGTTCAACCCCGAGGTTCAACAGTCACGAACTGCGGGTCATACGCGGCCGGACCCGCAGAAGCCGACTGCCGAACAAGGAGACCGCGCCCGACCCGCAGTTCAACAGTCACGAACTGCGGGTCATACGCGGCCGGATCCGCAGAAGCTGACTGCCGAACGGGAGGGGGTGGATGCCGCGGGCCGCGGCATCCACCCCCTCCTCCACGGGGCACGGCGAAGACGCTCGACGTGCCGACCGGGATCAGGCGACGTCGGCGGCCTCGACCTTCACCGTCTTGGCGAGGTCTTCGGCGGTGACCGGTGCGTCGGCCTTCTTGCCTGGCATGAACAGGGTCAGCACGGCCGAGACCGTCGCGGCGATCCCGCCCACGAGGTAGACGACCTGGAAGCCCGAGCCCAGCGACGCGCCGGCCAGGCCCATGATGTCGCCCTGCGAGGCCGTGAGCGCCGAGACGGCGCCGTCGATGGTCGCCTGGGGCGCGCCCGAGGCGGTGAGCTGGCCCATGAACGTGGCGACGACACCGTCCCATCCCGACAGCCAGGCCAGCGGCGGCACCTGTGAGAGTCCCGCCACGGCGTCGGTCGGCAGACCCGCACCGGTCAGCACTCCGGCGATCGGAGCCGCGAACGCCGCGGCACCGAGACCGAACGCGATCGCCGAGCCGACGACGGGTCCGAGGGTGAAGCCGAGGTCGCGCATCAGGCTCGTCGTGGCCGAGGCCATGCCGATCTCGTGCGGCTGCACGGTGTTGATGGCGACCGCGGTGATCGAGCCGATCGTCAGGGCGAATCCGACACCGAGCAGCAGGAGCGGCACGACGAACTCCTGCCAGGGGGTGCCGCCGAACTGCGCGGGCACGCCGACGGTGAACGTCGACAGCCAGTATCCGCTCGCCGCGATGAGGGCGAAGCCGACGGTGAGGATCCAGCGCGGCGAGACCGAGTGGATGAGCCGGCCGACGACAGGTGCGAGCACGAACGCCGGCAGCTGGATGCACACGAACAGAACGCCGAGCACCCACACCGGGCTCTGTGCGAGCGCGCCCTCGGAGATCGACGTCGCGAAGCAGATCGACAGGAAGGCGAACATGCCGATGACGGCCACGATGCTGCCGATCGAGAACGCCGGGTTCTTGAACAGCGACAGGTGCAGCAGCGGCGCCTTCGACTTCAGCTCGATGACGATGAACGCCACCAGCAGCCCGGCGCCGACGATGTATCCGGCGATCACCTGCGGTGCGGCCCAGCCCGCGTCGACCGCCGTGACGGTTGCGTAGAGCACGCTGATGAGGCCGAGCGCGAACGTGACCTGGCCGGGGATGTCGAGCTTGCGTCCGGCCGGGGCCGACGAGTCGCGCGTGGTCAGCGAGATGCCGACGAGCACGATGGCGACCGCGACGATGATCCAGTACGACACACGCCACCCGCTGAAGACTCCGGGGATCGAGAGGAACTGATCGGTGAGCCCCGCCATGACGGGAGAGATGACGGCGCCCAGGGACAGGAAGCCGGCCCAGGTCGCGATGACCCGCGCGCGCTTGGCGGGGTCGGGCGTGAGCGCGGAGACCATCGCGAGCCCGATCGGGAACAGGAGGCCCGCTCCGATGCCGATCACGGCCTGTGCGGCGATCATGAACCCGGTCGAGTTCGCCACCGCCGACAGCGCGGCGCCGAGCACCACGAAGACGCCTCCGGCGACGAGCAGCTTCTTGCGTCCGAACAGGTCGCCGAGCAGGCCGAAGGTGAGCTCGAACGCGACGATGCCGATCTCGAAGATGGCGGTGATCCAGGTGAGTCCGGCGCCGGAGGTCTGGAACTCGGCGGCGAACGTGCCGTTCAGCGCGCCCGGGATCGCGTAGGCGGTCTGCGCCAGCGCGACGGAGAGGAATGCGGCGGCGAACGTCGCGCGCACCGAACCGCGGGTGGCGATGATCGTCGTGGTCTGTGGACTGGTCATGGCTTCAGGAACCCCTTCGTTCCGGACATCGAGCATGCACGTGGGTTGCGTGCTCTGTTGATTGAACACGCATCTTTACACTGTGTCAAGTGAATTTTCACGGTGTCTGGTCTACAAGGTGCGGCCGCCTCGGCGCGCAGGGGCCAGTCGGCCTGCGCGCTGGTACCAGCGGGGCGCGCACGATGCGACGGAGACTGATCCGGTGCTCGCACGGAAGCGGGCCCGCAGGAGAAGGAAGGGACGTCTCATGGTCGAGAACCTCACCCACCGCACGTGGTCGAAGGCACGTCAGCACATCGAGGGCGAGGCCGCGCACAATGATGTGATCGTCGTCGGCAGCGGCCCCACCGGGCTGGCGACCGCCGTCATGCTCGCACGCCACGGCGTGCAGGTCACCGTCGTCACTCGCGAGACCTGGGTCGCCGATTCTCCGCGTGCGCACATCACGAACCAGCGCACGATGGAGATCATCCGTCAGCTCGGGCTCGAAGACGCCGTGAAGGCGCAGGCCTCGCCGCGCGCGGCGATGGCGAGCCAGGTGGTCGCAACGGCCTTCACCGGCGTCGAACTGGGGCGCGCGTGGTCGTGGGGCAACAACCCCGGCCGGCAGGGCGAGTACCTGACGGCAAGCCCGACCGAAGGATGCGACATGCCGCAGACCCGGCTCGAGCCCCTGCTGCTCGGCGAGGCGGCGCGGCTCGGCGTGCGCGTGCGGTTCCAGACATCCTTCACCGGACTCGACCAGGACGATGACGGCGTCACCGTGCACGTCGTGGACGGCGTCACCGGCCGCGCCGAGTCGCTGCGCGCGGCGTATGTCGTGGGAGCGGACGGCGGACAGAGCCCGGTCGCCGCGGCGCTCGGCATCGCCTTCGAGGGCGACGCGGGCATCGCCGGGGCGATGAACATCAGCTTCGAGGCCGACCTCTCGCGGTATGTCGCGCACCGGCCGGGGTCGCTCTACGAGATCTTCCAGAACCGCCCGGAGGGACCGACCCGCGCCATGATCCGCATGGTCAAGCCGTGGCACGAGTGGTCCGCATCGCTCGTCTACTTCGGCGAGCGCGACTCCCGGCTGACCGCCGAGGAGGCCGAGTACGAGATCCGTCAGGCCATCGGCGACGACGACATCGACGTCACCATCACCGGGCTGTACCCCTGGCGGATCAACAGGATCGTGGCCGAGAGCTACGGCCGGGGGCGCGTGTTCATCGCCGGCGACGCCGCCCACCGGCATCCCCCGACCAACGGCCTCGGCGCGAACACGTGCATCCAGGACGCATTCAACCTGGCCTGGAAGCTCGCGTTCGTCATCAAGGGGATCGCCGGACCCGGCCTGCTCGAGACCTACTCCGCCGAACGGCAGCCCGTCGGGCGCCAGGTCGTGAACCGCGCGGTCGACAGCTGGGTGCTCGGCGCCGACCTCCTCCCGGCGATGGGTCTGGACCCGGCGCTGCCCTACGAGGAGCGCGCGGCACGGTTCGCGGAGCTCGGCGCAGCGACCGACGCCGGCGAGCGACGCCGCGCCGAGCTGCGCCGCGTGCTCGACTCGGAGTCGTACATCTTCGAGGCGCACGGCGTCGAGATGAACCACGTCTACCGCTCGGCCGCGGTGGTCGACGACGGCACCGAGCCCGCCTACGAGCGCGATGCGCAGCTGTACATCCAGCCGACGAGTCACCCCGGCGCGCGCATCCCGCACGCATGGGTGGGAGACGCGACCCGCACGGTCTCGACACTCGACATCGTGGGTCGAGAGCGGTTCACCCTCGTCGTGCGCGATCGAGGACGGGAGTGGGTGGATGCCGCAGCCGCCGTCAGCGGCGAGTTCGGCATCGAGCTCGCCACCGTGATGATCGGCCAGGACGGCGACGTGCAGGATCTCTACGGCGACGTCGGCCGGCGCTCAGGCATCGGCGAGTCGGGCTGCCTGCTCGTGCGCCCCGACCAGCACGTCGCGCTGCGCTGCCCGAGCGCGGTCGACGACCCGGCCGACGTGCTGCGGACGGCGCTCGCGCAGATCCTCGACCGCGGGATCACGCCGCCGCGCGCGAGCGCCACGCGCTCGGCGTCTCGCCGAACGCCGCTCGGAACGCCCGCGTGAAATGCGAATGATCCGCGAAGCCGTGCGCGAGCGCGATCTGCAGGATGTCGGCGTGCGACCACGCCGGGTCGACCAGCGCCTGGCGTGCCAGCTGCAGACGCCGCTCGCGGATCCAACCGGTGACCGACATCCCCCGCTCGTGGAACAGCTCCTGCAGGTAGCGTGGCGACACGTCGATCGCCTCGGCGATCGACGCCACGCGCAGCGCGTCGTCGTCGGGTGAGGCGTCGGCGAGCCGCGCGGCGATGTAGGTGACGGCACGGCGGAATGCGGGTTCGGTCGGCGAGCACTCGTCGGCGGCGGCCAGCCTCTCGGCGAGCATGGTGGCGAAGACGCCGACGACGTCCTGCACGATCCGCGGCCCGGACGGACCGGCCAGCAGCCCCGGGTCGTCGAGCACGTCGGTCGCGAAGCGCACGGCGATGCGCGCATAGCCGCCGTCGGCCGCGAACGGCCGGCCCAGTACCGGGCGCAGTGCAGCCGGGGCGAGCGGCAGCGCCGCGCGCGGCGTGCGCAGCATGAGCAGCCGGAACGGTCCGTCGAACGTCCAGCGGTAGGGGACGGTGGGGTCGCCGTAGCTGACCATGCCCGCCTCCAGGCGCACCGGCGGGTGGCCGTCGGCGGGAGTCAGGATGCTGCTGCCGGCCAGCTGCACGACGACGATGTGCCGGGTGTCCGATGTGCGTGCGACATCGTCGGGAGCACGCACGACCTGCAGCTGCGGCGCATCCACCTCCAGCAGGTCGAGCGCCGTGCGGTCCAGCATCCCGCGCACGAGTCCGCCGTCGGCCGACACCCACTCGCCGCGCGCACGTCGGTGGCCGTCGCGGCCGACGAAACGCCCCCAGCCGTCGAGCGCCGCGCCGAGGTCACGCCCGTCGACGCGGCGGCGCTCCGCCCGCGCGGGCGGGAGCAGGCGGCGCGCCGCGACGGCCCGTGACATGACTCACACCGTGAACGGCAGCACGAGCCGTGACGGGTGCAGCGCGTCGCGGTAGATCGTGTGCGTGACCGGGCGCCCGACCGGCAGGTGGAAGGCGTCCGGCGGCAGCAGCGAGTTGTGCTCGTCGGTCAGCGGCTCGTCGCAGCTCAGCTCGGCGACCACCCGGTGCCCGGGCAGGATCGTGGCGGCGAACGGGTACACGCGCAGCACGTACTCCTCGATCTCCCCGGGGGTGACCGGCACCTTGCGGGTGTGCGGGTGCACGGGGCTTCCCGGTTCCGAGCGCACCGGGTCGAGCTCGCGCTGCGACGCCTTCAGGTACGCGGTGGTCAGCAGCTGGCGGGTGCCGCCGGGAGCGGCATCCCACAACCGGAGGATGAAGTTCGTGTCGTCCTGGTCGATCGCGGCGAACAGATGGAATGCGCCCGTGCCGATCATCTCGGCCGGCTCGGTGAACGGCTCGGTCGACCACGACAGGATCTCGACCTTGTCGGTCACGGTCAACGGCGCCTGGAAGAATCCGTCGGGCGCCGCGGCCTCGGGCCCGAAGATCTCGGGTTCGAACGAGAGCTTGCGCCGCGGGCGCAGGTACAGCTCGCGATGCTCGACGGGCTTGGGCGGCCACTGCTCGGCGGTCACGGTCTCGCGCGACCCCTCGACGAAGACCTCAACGGCCGGCTCGCGGTCCACGCCGTTGTCGATGCCCTTGATCCACTTGTCGTACCAGCGGAACATCTTGTCGTGCTCCTCGATCCACGGGCGCGACTGCATCGGAGGGTACGAGCCGATCGACAGGCGCTTGTTCGCCGAGCGCAGGCTCTGGAACAGCTCGATCGTGCCGTCCATGGTCCAGCCGCGGCCCTGGTCGATCTGCAGCCACACCGGGATGTCGATGTTCGGCGCGAGCGTGATGGGGTTGCGCTCCTCGTACCAGTCGCCGTCGAGGTCGTTCGTGATGATGTCGAACCAGGCCTCGTGGTGCTTCGGGTAGTGCAGGGTGTGCACGAGGTTCGGCCAGGCCGCGACATCCGGGTCGGCCAGCCGCTCGGCGACCCGCGCCGACACCTCCGCGGGGTCGACGTTCTCGAGCATGCGCGAGGTGATCCGGTCGGTGAACGCCCAGCCCGAGTCTCCGCCGCGTCCTTCGCGCGCCGCGCGCGGCATGAACCACATCACGCCGCCGTGGTACGTGGTCTCGTAGAAGTCGTAGTGCCCACCCGAGACGAAGATCGCCTTGAGGTGCGGCGGCCGTTCGGCGGCGGCCAGCACCTGCATCGAGCCGTAGTACGAGATGCCGATCATGCCGACGTTGCCGTCGCACCAGGGCTGCGCGGCGACCCACTCGATGACGTCGTAGGCGTCCTGCCCGAGCGGCACTCCGCCGGCGTTGTAGTTGCCGACGTGCTCGCCCTCGGATCCGCCCGATCCGCGCAGGTCGCCGATCACGTGCACATAGCCCTCGTCGACGACGCGCGCGATGTCGCCTGCCTCGATGCAGCCGTCCCACATGGGCGAAGGGCGGCGCTGCGGCGGCATCGTCAGTGCGAGCGCCTGCAACTCCTTGCCGTACGGCGAGAGGGCGATCAGCGCCGGGCGGGGCTTCTCGTCGGGGGCGTGGTACGCGTCGGCGACGAGCGTCACGCCGTCGCGCATGGGGATGGCGAGGTCTTTGCGGACCGTGATCTCGCGGGTGCCGGCGGTCACGGTGGTGATGTGGGTCATGATGCTCCTGCGTGCTGCGCGGCGTAGCCGCGCATCGTGGTGAAGAAGGGCGACGGCTCGAGCGTCGGATCGCCGGAGTAGTCGAGGGATGCCGCGACCGCGGCATACGGCGAGTACACCGAGTCGGATGCCGCGGCAGGATGCGCCTGCACGGCGGCGCGGATCTGTGCCTCGCGCGCCAGGCTTCCGCCCAGCGCCTCGGCCGCCTCGGCGGCGTCGAGGGCGACGGGGAACGGGCTGCCGTCGCCCCGCCGGTAGGGATGCCCGAGATAGAGGTGCTCCGGTGCCAGGGCGCGCAGCCGCTCGAGGCTGGAACGGTAGGCGTCCGGGTCCTCGAAGCCCGGGAACCCGCTCGCCGCCCCGAAGCACTGCACGGCGTCGCCGGCGAACACGTGCCCGTCGACGGCATAGGCGACCGCTCCCGCCGTGTGCCCAGGCACCGCGTGCACGTCGACGGTCACACCGCCCAGGTCGAGCGTGTCGCCGTCACGCACGAGGCGCGTGGGCTCGAACTCGCCCGAGATGGCGTCCGCCGCCTCGGCGGTCTTGGCCGCCTCGAGCTGCTCGCGCCCGACGATGTCGCCGCGCAGGGCGAGCGCCTCGTCGATGTGCGCACGGCGCGAACGGACGAACTCCGCATCGTCGGCGCCGATCACGACCTCGGCCCGGCGGCCGGTGGCCTCCCAGAGCGCGTGCGCGCCGCCGACGTGGTCGATGTGCCCGTGCGTGAGCAGGATCCACCGCACGTCTTCGATCCGCCGGCCGATGCGCTCGAGCTCGGCGGGCACGCCCGCCGCCGATGCGGTCACGCCGGTGTCGACCAGGGCGAGCTCGGGCGCGTCGATGAGGAAGCTGTAGAGGTGGAACCGCCCCCACGGCGCGGCGATCGGATGGACGGCGACGGTCATCACGCGTCTCCGACGAACCGCGCCACCCGTGCGATGGCCTCACGGCTCTCGTCCAGGTGCGGGAAGTTCTGCACGAAGCCGTGGTTGACCCGCGGCATCCGCACCACCTCCGCCGCGACCCCCGCATCGCGCAGCCGCTGCCCGTAGGCCTCGCCCTCGTCGCGCAGCGGGTCGAACGCGGCCGTCACGATGAGCGCCGGCGGCAGGCCGGCGAGGTCCGCACGCTTGATCGGCGAGACGAGCGGATCGGCGGGGTCGGCGCCCGTCGACAGGTAGAAGCCGTTGAACGGCGCAAGTCCCGCGTACTCGAGACCGTATCCCGTCGCGTTCTCGACGAGCGACGGGTAGCGGCTCTGATCGAAGTCGAGATCGAGCGACGGATACAGCAGCACCTGGTGCGTGATCCGGTCGAATCCCTCGTCATGCAGACGCGCGGCGACGGCGGCGGCGAAGGTGCCTCCCGAGCTGTCGCCGGCGACGGCCAGGATCGGCCCGCCGTCGAGTTCGGCGGCCCAGCGCACGACACCGCAGGCGTCGTCGAGCCCGGCGGGGAACGCGCTCTCCGGCGCGAGCCGGTAGCCGACCGAGATCACGTCGAGCCCGGTTGCGACGGCGAGCGCCCGCGCCACGTGGTCGTGCGTCTCGAGACTGCCGAGGAAGAACGCGCCGCCGTGGAGGTAGACCAGGATGCCACGGTCACGGGTGCCGTCACGGTACAGCCGCACCGGCACGTCGCCGTGCGGCGCGACGCGGTCTTCGACGCGCGCGACGTGCGGGCGCGACGAGACCGGGGCCAGGTGCGCGTGCTCGGCGGTGCGCAGCACAGCCGGGTCGATCGGGCCGGGCTCGGGCGCCGGCAGCGTGGCCAGGAAGCCCGCGATGTCAGGGTGCAGGGAGGTGGGCTGCGGCATCCTCACTCCTTCGTCGTCGCGGCGAGCTCACCGGGCTTCTGGCCCGGGAACACCGTGTCGATCTCGTCTTCGCTCCACCCCTCGCGCGACACCTTCTGCAGCCCGTCGGTGACGGGCTTGCGCAGCGCCTGGTACCGGGTGAGCGCCTCGGCGACGGTGTCGGCCGCGGCCAAGCAGTCGGCGAGCACCGCCGCGTCGAGGATCGCCGAGTTGGCGCCCTGCCCCTGGTGGTGGCACATCGCGTGCGCCGCGTCGCCGACGAGCACGACGTCGTCGGAGTGCCACACGTCGATGGGGTCGATGTCGTACACCGAGCGGATGTTGACGATGTCCATGTCGAGGTCGCGGGTCGCGGCCACGATGGCCTCGTCGAACCCCTCGACGGTGTCGATGATCATCCGCTTGGTGTCGAGCGGGTTGGGCGTCGGGTCGGCGTTCAGCGCGGTGATGTCGAACGAGATCTGTCCGCGGTGCTGCAGCGGCAGCGCGTAGATCTTCGTGCCGTGTCCGAGGTACATGCGCAGCTTGTCGTCGAAGGGCAGGCCGTGCCATGCGTCGACATCGATGACGGCGCGGTAGGCGTGCTCGCCGGCGAAGACCGGCTCGGCGTCGCTGAACAGCTCGCGGCGCACCCGCGAGCGGATGCCGTCGGCCCCGACCACGAGGTCGGCGGTCACCGTCGAGCCGTCGTCGAACGTGAGCACCGGCCGGTCGCCGCTGTCGTCGATGCCGACCAACCGGTGCGAGGTGTGCACCATGCCCTCGGGCAGCACGCCGATGAGCGCGTCGATGAAGTCGCCGCGGTGCACGAAGCGGGTGGTCAGGCCGAAGGCCTCCTTCTCGGGCCACTCCTCCTCGGCGATGCGCTGGCCGGTCGCGGTGAGGATCTCGAAGCTCTCACTGGGGCTGGTCACCGCCTCGATCGCGTCGAGGATGCCCCAGGTGCGGAACGCGTCGAGCGACGACGGGCGCAGGCCGATGCCGGCGCCCACCTCGTGGATCTCGCGCGCCCTCTCATACACGTTGACCCTCGCCCCCAGGCGGCTGAGCGCCTTGGCGGTGGCGGCTCCGGCGTAGCCGGCGCCGACGATGGCGATGTCGAGGTTCTTCAGGTCCATGACGCGTCCTTGTCGTTCTGGGGTCGTGCGGGTGGTGCTGTCGTGCGGGTGGTGCGGGTGGATGCCGCCGGCCGGGCCGGTTGGGGGTATCGGCAGAGTGTCAGTCGCCGATGGTGAGGAAGCCCGCGGGGTTCGTCACGAAGATCCGGTGGATCGTCGCGTCGTCGACGCCGGCGTCGCGCAGCGCGGGGATGAGCTGCTCGAAGAGGTAGTTGACGGTGTGCCCCTTCACTCCGGGCCAGCCGAGCGGACTGCAGTTGGCGTCGGCCGAAGCGAGCAGCTGGTCGACGTGCCCGGCCCGCACGAGCGAGAGGAAGTGCTCGAGCCGCTCGTCGCGGTGCCGCCCCCAGAAGGGCGGGTCGGGCAGTTCGAGGTCGTAGCCGAAGGTGTCGAAGCCGAGGCGCCCGCCCGCGGCGAGGATCGCCTGCTGGTTGACCTTGCCCTGGCTCACGCCGTCGTCGGCGTGCCCGAACAGCACGCGGTCCAGCGGCAGTCCCTCCTCGGCGAAGATGGTCAGCGCCGGCTCGACGTCAACGGCCAGGTGCGTGAAGATCGGCACCCCGGTCTCGAGCGACGCCTGGGCGGCGGCCCGGTAGATGCGCAGGTCGAGCTCCTTCATGCGGAACCCGCGGCTCACGCCGACCTTGATGATGCCGGCCTTGGCCGCACTCCCCTGGATGCCGACCGTGATCTCGTGCACGAACTGGCGCCGCAGGTAATCGACGCTCGCCTCGGCGAAGAACTTCAGCGCGGTGTCGCCGCCGACGAATCCCGTGCAGGCGACGATGTGCACGCCGGTCTTCTCCGACAGGGACTGGTAATACGGGATGTCGCGGCCGTTGCAGATGCCGGTGGCGTCGACGAACGTGCCGCCCCCGTTCTCGTGGAACAGGCGCAGCTTGGGGACCGTCTCCTCATACCGCTGCTCGGGCGACTTCCACCACTGCGTGTCGAGCTCGGATCCCGGCATCCCGTATCCGATGTGCTCGTGCACAGCGACGAAGCCGAGCTCTTCGGGGGCGATGGCCCCCCGGACGGTGTTCACACGGGGCATGTCAGCCCTCCTTCACGGCGAGAAGCCGGGCGGGGTTGTCGACGAGAAGACGATGGATGCCGTCATCCGGCACTCCCGCATCCCGCAGGAGCGGCATGAAGGCCTCGAGCACGTGGGTGTACGCCACGCCCGCGTCGGGGAGGCCCTTCGCGACGCCGGTGGCCGACGAGGAGAGGATGACGCGGTCGCCGTGCCCGGCGGCGATGAGACCGGCGACCAGTGCGGCGCGGGTCGCGTCGTCGACCTCACCCGCCTGGCCGATGTGGTCGATGGCGACGTACGCGCCGGCCTCGGCGACGGCGGCCGGGGCGCCGGCGGCGATCGCGTCGGCGCGGTCGAGGCCTCCGACGACGATGCGTTCGGCGGGCAGTGCCGCGTCGAGCACGACCCCCAGGTCGTGCCGCGCATCGGCGCCGTAGCGGATCGACAGGGCGACGCCCGTGATCGCCGCGGCGCGGGCGCAGCCGCGGAACTGGCTCTCCTCGGTGGCCGTCATCCCGGCGCGGGTCGCGCCGGTGGCGATGAGCCCCGCTGCTCCGCGTCGCTCGACGCGCGGCACCACCATGCCCTCGGAGACCTCGCGGGCATACAGCTCGGCGAAGCGCTCTGCCGGCCACGGCGTAGGCGGGTTGGTTTGCGGAGTGAGGAAGTACCCGCCCAGCTCGTCTTCGGGACCCTGGCCCGTCGACGCGACGATGTGCACGCCGGTCGCCCGCGAGAGCGCTTCGTACAGCGGCAGGTCGCGGCCGTGGAACATGCCCGTCGCATCGACGATCGCACCTCCCCCGGCCGCCGCGAACGCACGCAGCTTCGCGGCGAGCGCAGCGAAGATCTCGGCGCGGTCGAAGGGGATGTCGTAGGCGTACTGCGCGCCGGGCGCGACCGACAGCAGCGCTTCGTGCACCGCGACGACGCCCAGCCGGTCGGCGGGGATGTCGCCGAGCACCGTGTGGACTGTGCCGTTCACTGGATTCCTCTCCATCGAGTCGCTGTGGGATCCGTCGTGGATCGCGACCCAGCATCGCACTCACTTTACATGATGTCAAGTGAACGAGCATTGTGATCGGAGGCGATTAGGCTCGCAGTCATGGCGAACCTGCGACAGCGGCAGAAGGAATCGACGCGCAAGCGTCTGCTCGAGGTCGCCCTCGACCTCTTCGTGACCCGCGGCTACGTCGCCACGACGATCGACGACATCGCGAGCGCCGCCGGTACGACCCGCGTCACGTTCTATGCGCACTTCGAGTCGCGCAAGGATCTGATGCGCGCGCTGATGGGCGAGCTGAACGAGATCCTCGGGCGGCACACGCGCCCCGACACCGGCGGCTCGACGGCGAGTCCGCTGGTCGAGGCCGTGCAGGTGGGCTCGCGCGAGCTTCTGGCCGACTGGCTGCGCAACCAGGCGCGGCAGTGGCCGCGCATCCGCCCCTACATCCTGTCGGCGACCGAGGCTTCCGCCGTCGACCCCGACATCCGCTCGCTGTTCCACGAGTGGATCGAAGACGTCGTCGCCGACGTCGTGGAGGGGTTGGATGCCGCGGACCGGTTCGATGCGGCCGGGCGCCACTTCCGCGGCGAGCTCGCGTTCGCGAACCTCGACCAGACCGCCCTGTACTGGATGCGAGGCGGCGGCTTCGACATCGACACCGCCCCCGAGTTCGACGTGATGGTCGAGGCATGGTGGCGTCTGGTGGGCACCGGCGGCCTGCGCTGACGCCGCGGGCAGCGGCATCCACCCCCTCCTACGGTCGCGCACGACGAAGGGCCGGCATCCCGCGAACGGGATACCGACCCTTGCGCTCTCTGACGACTTACTGGGTCAGCGAGTCGACGAAGTCCTGGTTGTCGGCCATCCACTTCTTGACGATCCCGGGGTACTCGCTCTGCTTGTGGTCCTCGCGGAACATCACGTTCTCGAGCGAGAACAGCAGGTCGGAGTCCATCTTGAACGCCGTGAACCACTTGTTCGCCTCGGGCTGGTCATCGGCGAAACCGGTGCGGGTCACCGTGTTGATCGACTCGGCCGCGCCCAGCGCGCCCTTCGGGTCCTTGAGGTCCTTCAGGTCGTAGGCGTCGTATGCCCAGTGCGGGCGCCAGAGGGTCACGACGATGTCCTGGTCGGCGTCGATCGCCTTCTTCAGCTCGGCGAGCATGGCCGGCGTCGACGAGGTGATGAAGTCCATCTTGTCCAGCCCGTACTCGGGGATGACCTTCTTCTCCATCGCCTCGGTCAGGCCCGCGCCCGGCTCGATGCCGATGATGCGGTTGCCGAACTTGTCGGCGTTCGCCGCGAGTTGGTCGATCGAGTCGATCGGCGCGTCGGCGTTCACCGTGAGGGTCAGCTTGGCGTCGTCGTTCCAGTCGCCGACCTTGACCAGGTCGTCGCCGTACTTGTCGAAGTAGCTGGCGTGCGTGGTGGGCAGCCAGGCGTCGAACGTCACGTCGTAGTCGCCCTTGGCCAAGCCCGCGAAGACGGGGCCGGCGTCGGCATACTCGAGGTCGACCTTGTAGCCCTGCTTCTCGAGCACGGCCTGCCACAGGTACGAGACGGCCTCGCCCTCGGGCCAGCCGTTGAACACGCCGACCGTGATCTCCTTGCTCTGGGCGTCGCCCGAGCCGGAGCCACCGTTGTCGCCGGTGCCGCTCGCGCAGCCGACGAGGGCCACGCTGGCCGCGACGCCCATGGCGAGGGCGCCGAGCAGTGTGCGCTTCTTCATGTGATCGATTCCTTTCCTCCCGTGTGCTGTGGCACGGGTGTTGGGGAGGCCCGCGCGGACCGCGGGCATGTCGGCGCCTCGGGTGGTGACCGGGTGCCGAAGTGGGGATGCCGCTAGCCGGCGTGCACCACGACGGTCTCGGCGCCCGCATCGGGCGCTTCGTCGTTCGCGGTCGCGGAGGTCGCGCGCTTGCGCCCGCGCTTCGCGTTGCCGAAGCCGCTCGTGATGCGGTCGAGGATCATCGCGATGATGACGACCGCGAGGCCTGCCTCGAACCCGAGGGCGATGTCGGTGCGGCTGAGGGCCTGGATGATGTCCTTGCCCAGGCCGGGCCCGCCGACCATGCTGGCGATGACCGCCATCGACAGGGCGAGCATGATGACCTGGTTGACGCCGGCCATGATCGAGGGCATCGCCAGCGGCAGCTGGATCTGGCGGAGGATGCGGCCCGAGGTCGCGCCGAACGCGTTTCCGGCCTCGACGACCTCGGGGTCGACGCCGCGGATGCCGAGCTCGGTGAGGCGCACGCCGGGGGCCACCGCGAACAGGATCGTGGCGACCATGCCGGGCACGACGCCCACGCCGAACAGGAAGATCGCGGGGATCAGGTAGACGAACGCGGGCATCGTCTGCAGGAAGTCGAGGATCGGCCGCACGATCGTCGAGACGGTCTGCGACTTGGCGGCCCAGATGCCGAGTGGAATCGCGATGATGAGCGCGATGACCACGGCCACGATGGTGAGCGCGAGGGTGTCCATCGCGTTCTCCCACTGGTCGAGCACGGCGATCAGCAACAGGCCGACGATCGCGCCGACGGCGAGCTTCCAGCCCTTGGCGAGCCAGCCGATCGCGGCGATGACGAGGATGATGGCCCAGAACGGCGGGGTGGCCAGCAGCCACGCGACGCCGTCGTAGAAGCCGGAGAAGATCGTCGAGACGACGTCGAAGAAGCCGCCGAGCACGTCGATGACCCAGTTGATGAAGGTCTCGACCCAGTCGCCGAGCGGAATGCGCGGGATGTCCATCAGTGCTCGCCTCCTTCCGTCGCGGCCGCAGCGCCGTCGGCGGCTCCGGCCGCATGGGCGAGCGCGCCGGGCTCGAGCCGGCCGATCTCGGCCGCCAGCTCGAGGGCCGTGGCCGGGATGATCGGCATCGACTGCGTCGTGGCCGGCACGTTGCCGAGCGCGGCGAGCAGGGTGATGCGCGGGATGACGCCGAGCAGGCGCCCACTCTCCCCGACGACCGGCAGCGGCACCGGGCTGCCGACGGCCTGCTCGACGATGTCGGTGAGCAGCTCGTCGGGACCGACGCCGTGCACCGATCGGTCGGCGATGGTGCGCAGGTCGGTGGTGCCGCCCTTGACCGCGTGGATCACCGCGCGGTCGGTGACCACACCGACGAGCCGGCGGTTCTCGACGACGTAGACCTCGCCGACCTGCTCCTCGCGCATGACGCGCAGCGCGCCGCGGATGCCGGCGGAGACCGGCACGGCCAGCGGGCGCTCCATGACGGCGCTGGCGGTGAGCACGCGGGCACGGTCGACGTCCTGCACGAACTGGGCCACGTAGTCGTTGGCCGGGTCGGTGAGGATCTCTTCGGGCGTGCCGTTCTGCACGATGCGGCCGTCGCGCATGACCGCGATCCGGTCGCCGAGGAACATGGCCTCGTTCAGGTCGTGCGTGATGAAGATGATGGTGCGGCCGAGTTCCTGCTGCAGCTCGACGAGCTGCTCCTGCAGCTCGCGGCGGATCAACGGGTCGAGCGCCGAGAACGCCTCGTCCATGAGCAGGATGTCGGTGCCGGCGGCGAGGCCGCGGGCCAGACCCACGCGCTGCTTCATGCCGCCCGACAGCTCGTCGGGCATGGCGTCGACGCGGTCGCCGAGCCCCACCTTCGTGAGGATGTCGCGAGCACGCTCGCGACGCTCGGCCTTGCCGACGCCCTGGATCTCGAGCCCGTAGGCGGCGTTGTCGAGCACGGTGCGGTGCGGCAGCAGCGCGAAGTGCTGGAACACCATCGACATCGACCGGCGACGGATGCCGCGCAGCTCGCCCGGGCTCGCCGTGGTGACGTTCGAGCCCTGCACGAGCACCTCGCCCGCGGTGGGCTGCAGCAGGCCGTTGAGCATGCGGATGATGGTCGACTTGCCCGACCCCGACAGGCCCATGATCACGAAGATCTCGCCGGGCTGCACGGTGAAGCTCGCATCGATGACGGCGGCCGTTCCGGCATCCGCCACCTGGGCGCGCGTCTCGCCGGCCTTGAGCCGGCGCACGACGTCTTTCGGGTTGCGCCCGAAGACTTTGTAGAGGCCCTTGGCCTCGACTGCTGGTGGGATGGTCACGTTGCTTGGCCTCCGCAGTCGCTGCCACTCGACTGCATCGGTTACGCCCGGGTGACGATCTTCGGCGTTCCTCCCGGCATGCATCATCGGATGCCTGGACAGCGGAAACACGTCGGCGACACACATCGGGTCCGTCGCCCAGACCGTCGACCATACGCCCGCATCAGAACGCCCCAGGGGCAGGCGACGCGGCCGCGGACTGGTCGTCAGGGCTCGGCACACAGCGGTGCGGCCCTTCTATCGACGTTATGTCAATCTATAGAGCTTCGCAACCCGACCGCCGTTTCGCCGGATTCACATGAGTCTGTCCCATGCCCTGGGTGGCAGTCTGTTTGTGAACCATTCTTGAGGAGGTTCGCGATGACAGTTGCGACGGTTGTGTCGAGGTCGTTCTCGACGCAGCAGAAGCGTGAGCATGTGCTCGCGTACATGGAGGCCCCG
>Ga0180219_1000270_pt1 | contig 49191 bp, 43 predicted proteins | sample eDN3rd30CBELigMG_FD_151338 | JGI IMG/M metagenome (GOLD analysis project Ga0180219, IMG submission 151338) | Enriched Miracle-Growth compost microbial communities from Emeryville, California, USA - eDNA 3rd pass 30_C BE-Lig MG (version 2)... ... | reverse complement strand
TGACGGCTTCACGGTCGATCCGTCTTCTCTCGGGTATATCGGCCAGGATCTGCAGCGCCCCGAATGCATCCTGGCTGAACGCGATGGCTCGCTCTGGTCGGCGGACGCGCGCGGCGGCGTCATGCACATGCGTCCCGACGGCAGCCAGAGATTGATTTCGCAGCAAACCGACAGCTCGTTCGCTCAGGCCGCCAGCGACGAAGCCCGCTATGTTTCGGGCACCTTGCCCAATGGCCTGGCCTTTGCGCGCAACGGTGATGTTGTTATCTCGAATTTCGGCACCGACAGGCTCGAACTCATGGCACGCGACGGCTCAAGCCGTGTTTTGGCCGACTCGATAGACGGGGCGCCCATCGGCAAAGTCAATTTTGTGTTGCGCGACAGCCGCGACAGGTTATGGCTGACCATATCAACCCGAACCAAAAACTGGATGCGGGCCATGAGCCCCGCCATCGCCGACGGGTACATCGCCTTGTACGATGAGGGACGCTTGCGCATCGTGGCCGACGGCTTTCGCTTTACCAACGAGATCCGCCTGGATGCGAATGAAGAATGGCTTTATGTGGTTGAAACCTGCGGCCGGCGCATATGCCGCCTAAGAGTGCTCGATGACGGCAGCCTCTCGGGGCGAGAACTCTTCGGCCCCTCGGATCACGGCGCCTTCATCGACGGCATCGCCTTCGACGCCTACGGCAATCTTTGGGGCACCCACGTCATGACGGATCGTGTATTCGCCATCACCCCCCAGGGTGAGCTGCGCATCGTTCTGGACGACGACGGCGACAGCCCGGCCGGCCGGGCCTTGATGGCCGCGTTCGAGCAGGACAAGGCCACGCCCGAGTTGATGCTGGCCTGCGGCGGAAGCATTGCCCCGTGGTTCGCCAGCGTGACTTTCGGCGGGCCGGATCTGCGCAACGTGTATATAGGCAGCCTGCGCGGGACGCGGATCCCGTACTTCCGCTCGCCTGCGGCCGGGTTGCCGATGGCGCACTGGTGAAGATATTGTCAGAGCCTGGCCCCGCCTAGCTGCGGTTGTCCGATCCGTGCCTTTTCCGCCTGGAGTTCCTGGAGAGATCCTTGGCCATGTCGCGCAGCAGCTGTCGGAACCAGGTTAACGCGACATCGTCGGTAAGGTGTTTGTTCCATTGCATGCCGATTTCGATGGGTGGAATGGCGATGGGGCAGGGCAGGATTCTTATCGGCCATTGTCGCGCCATCACTTGGGCCAGCCGGGTTTGCATGGTGGCGATGCGTCGCGTGCCGACGATGAATCCGGGCGCCATATTGAAGTTCGATACGGTGACTTCGTTGCGCCGGCGGCGGTTGGCTTTGTCCGAAGCGTCCTGGTCGTGAGTCAAAATACGCCCACGGCCCCACTCGATGGCGACATGGCCGAGCTCGTAGTATTCATCGGCCGAAATTCGGTCGCCGATGTCGGGGTTTTCCGACCACGCTATGCAGGAATAATGTTCATTGAACAGCCTTTCGCTCGGGTGGCCGGGGATGAAGGCCGCCGTCGAGGAAACCATGAGCTCCACCTCGCCGGAATCGAGCAACTCGCCGAAGAACTCGCTGACCGGGCGGATCGTGATCCGGATGCCGGGGGCCTCGCTGGCCGCCCGTTTCATGATGTCCTGCAGCACCACCGTGGTCATGTAGTCCGACGCTGTCAGTGCGATGTCTCGCTGTATTTTGGCCGGATCGTTTTCAGGCCGCCGGGCGGCAATGGCTTGCGCCTGCAGTAAAACATTGCGCACGGGTTCGACCAATGTTGCCGCAAACGATGTGACGACCATGGAGCGGCCTATGCGCATCAACAAGGGGTCGTCGAAGTAGTCCCGCAGGCGGGTCAGAGCGGCGCTCATGGCGGGCTGGCTCAGGTTCACGCGAGTAGCGGCGCGGCTGACGTTCTTCTCCGCCAGCAAGGCGTCGAGACAGATCAATTGGTTCAGGTCGAGCCGGTTCAGCCGCATGGATCTATGTATTTATATTATGAATATATAAGATAAATATAAATCATTTTACTAGATAGTTACAGGTTGGCATGATGCGGGTAGGCCTTGTCCAGGGGGGGCTCACCGGGCATCGAGCGCGCCATGTGGGCTGCCGCAAATACAAGGCGCACCGCATAACAGGCAACGACCAACTACCAGGAGATGAAAAAAATGAACAGCCCCAACGATATTCTGATATCGCCTCGGACAGAGGCATTCGCGCAGCCGGCCAATTATCCGCGCAACCTTTGGTGGTTCGCGGCCAGATCCGACGAGGTAAGCCGCGACAAGCCGCTGGGGTTGTGGCTGCTCGATGAACCCGTGGTGTTTTATCGCAGGCAGGACAACTCGGTCGTGGCGCTGGACAACCGTTGCCCGCATCGTTGGGCCCCGCTTTCCGAAGGCAAGGTGGACGGAGACAATATCGTTTGTCCCTACCATGGCTTCAAATACTGTCCCAAGGGGGATTGCGTAGAGATCCCCTCTCAAGAAAACATCCCGAGCCGGGTCAGGGTCAAGCCTTATCCGGTCATTGAAAAAGACGGACTGGTCTGGGTCTGGATGGGCGACGCCGATAAAGCGGCCGGCGAGTCTTTGCCTCTTGATACAGGCTGGCTTTCCGATCCTTCCTGGTCCTATGTGAATGGCTTTACGGCAATCGACGCCAATTATCAGTTGCTTAAAGAGAATATTCTCGACCTGACGCATATTCCGCATGTCCATGCGGCAAGCATCGGCGCCGCCGACTGGACTCGTCCGCCCAAGGTCGAGGTGACGGATCAAGAAGTGACATACCGGCAAGAGTTTCCAGCCACCCCGTTGCCCGCGGTATACGGCATACCCACAGGGCTTGGCATGCAGCAGCCGGCCGAACGAAGCAATTGGGGCACTTCGTATTCGCCTGCTGTGCACCGCGGCTTCGTCGAAATCCGCAATCCGCAGGCCAAGCCGGGCGAGCGCGATAAATGGCTGTTTTCCGTCATGCATCTGACCACGCCGGAAAGCCCGACGCGTTTTCGCTATCAATGGTTCATGGGTTGGGATATCGACTTGAGCGAGGAGTACCTGAACGCCATGAGAGTGAATGTGCCCAAAGGTTATGCCGAGGACAAATTCATCCTTGAAAAAGTGCAGGAGATGATACTGCGCGACCCGCGCCACCTGGATTATCCGGAAATCATCGTGCAGGCGGATCAGGCGGCCATTCAGGCGCGTCGAAAGCTGGACGCTTTGTTGGAAAAAGAACGAGACTAAACGGCGGTAGATGAGTTGTCGGGCTGGCGCTGCGCCTTGCGGTACGCGTTGGGCGGCAGGCCATGCTGGCGCTTGAAGGCTTCCCGAAAAGCCGTTTCCGACTGATAGCCCAGTTCGTGCGAGATGATGGCAACGGGCCGCTTGCTTGCGGCAAGCAGTTCGGCGGCCAATTGCATGCGCCATTCCGTCAGGTAGTCGATGGGTGTTCGGCCCAGCAGGTGCTGGAAGCGTTCGGCAAACGCCGAACGCGACATGCCGGCGGAGTGGGCAAGCGACGCCACGGTCCAGTCCTCGCCTGGACTGGCATGAATGGCGGACAGCGCCTTGCCGATACGCGTATCCAGCAGGCCGCGCAGCCATCCGGTCGGTGGGTTGGGCGTCGAAAGAATGTAGGCCCGGATAAGGCTTTGGAACAAAAGCTCGGCGAGGCGAGAGGCGATGGCGATGTAGCCATGTCTGGCGTCGGCTTCCTCCGCGGTCAGGAACTGCGTGGCCGTTGTCACCCATTGCGCTGTGCCATTGTTCTTGCCGGGGAGAATAATGAGATCGGGCAGCGACGACAACAATGCATTTCGGCGTTCGTCGCGAAAGGAAAAAGCCAGGGAGACGATGCGGCTTTCTTTGCCCGATCCCCCCAGGCGCAGGAGCAGCGGGGCGGCAAGACTGTTGCCGCGCGAGTAAAAAGGCAGTGCGCGATCGTGCCATAGTTCGCTGGCGGTAACGAGGGGGGCGTTGGGTGCGGAAGCGATGACGCAGCGTCCGCCGTGCGGCAGGAGCACGGTATCGCCCGGCTCCAAGAGCACTGGAGGCCTATCGTCGGGAAGCACCCAGCAATGCCCTTCGGCGACGCAGTAGCAAAAAGCGGGTTCGAAGCCGTTGATGTCCAGTCCCCACGGCTCGGTCAGCCTGAAGTGGCCGATCGCCGAGGATTCGACCTTCAGTGACAGCAGCACATCACTCAATAAATCCATGAGAGCTTTTTTGGGTTGCCGCAGGGCAACGATTTATACGCATGAGTTCTGGACGAAATAGTTGTTTTTCAGGACAAAACATACTTCTTGATCCAGGCCAGGATAAGTATATTTGTCAGCGGTCAGGAAAATCAAGAGTCCGAAATATAAAGCGCGCGCAGAGCGCGTCGATCGGGCCGCATCGAGTCAAGGAGACGAGCCATGAATTTTTTGCGGAATGCCTGGTACTGTGCCGGCTGGGCAGCGGATCTGGGCGCAGAACCCATCACCAGAACCTATCTGAACGAGCCCGTGCTGCTGTATCGCATGCGGGACGGCAGGGCGGTCGCCATCGGCGAGCGCTGCCCCCATCGTTTCGCCCCGTTGCACAAGGGCAAGCTGCGGGACGACTGCATAGAATGCCCCTACCATGGCCTGCGCTTCGACTCTTCGGGCGCCTGTGTGCACAATCCCCACGGCGATGGCTCGATCCCAAAGGCGGCGAAGGTCAAGGCCTACCCTTTGGCCGAGCGGCACGGCGCACTGTGGATATGGATGGGAGATTCCGCCTTGGCCGACGAGTCGACGATTGTCGATGCGCACGAAATCGAGAAGCGCGCCGGCTGGGATGTCGTGCAGGGGCAATTGAATGTGAAAGGCAATTATGAATTGCTGGCCGATAATTTGCTGGATCTGAGCCACGTTCCCTTCCTGCATCCCTTTCTATCTTTCGACGGCCCGCCACCTCCCGGGTTTTCGTTCCATAGCGACCTCAAGCAAGAGGGGGATACGGTGTATGCGATGAATCTTCTGGTCAACACACCCATCAGCCCCTTGTATAAGCTGCTTTGGGAAAATCCGCCGGAAGTGGGTGAAATGCGGGCGCATATGCGCTGGGACGCGCCCAGCACGCTATTGCTGGATACGGGAATGACCTCTGTCGGTGGGCCGCAATCGGACGGGCCTTCGCTGCCCACGGCGCATTTTCTTACACCCGAAACCGAGACATCGACGCATTATTTCTGGGCGCAGGCCCGCGACCATAAAGTCGGCGACGAACCGTTGAGCGAGCTGTTGGCGAAGGGGGTCAACGACGCTTTCCAGAACGAAGACGAGCCCATGATCGAGGACTGTCAAAAATTGATGGGCACGACGGACTTGATGTCGCTCAAGCCGGTGCTGCTGCCGACCGATGCCCCGGCGATACGCGCGCGGCGCGTGCTGGCCTCGCTAAGGGAAAAAGAACGGCAGGCCGCTGCGCGGCCAGGGGGTTAGTGTCCTGTTTGGCTAATTCCGCCACTTATCTTCGGCGCCTGGGCTCGCCATGCGGCGTTGCAAATCCTCGCGATAGCTACGGCTATCGCTGTGGTTTGCGCCTTGCCTGACAAGCCCATGCATCCGAATATAAGTAAGCAAACTAACCAAACAGGACACTAGGCCTGAACCTCGGGCCGGCCATTTTTCGCCGTTTGAATCATTTGCATGCTTGAAGAATAAAGACGATGGATAAACTTGAATTGCCTTTCCCTGCTTTCGGGCTGGGCCGATTTTCTGTGGCTGGCTGTACACCGTTTATGGGGGTGGTACTGGAAGATTCCGCCATGGCGCTGCAGGCTCTGGCGCCGTTGGCCCAGCGTATGGGCGCGGTTTGGCCGTGCCCGGTGGAGCAATCGCCGTTCGAGCAGTGGCCGGCGCTGTTCGATGTCTTAAGCCGGGTCATCGCCGAGTTTGCCGAAGACGAGGCATTCGAGAGCGCGAAAATACCGCTGGAAAGACTCAGGATACATGCGCCGTTTCAACCGCGTCAGGCGTTTTGCACGATTGCCAACTATCGCTCCGGCGCCGTTCAGGCAAGGCTGGACGCGGCTCGCGCGGCGGCCATCGAGGCGTGCGAGCAGCGTTTGCGTGATGGCCAGCCCTATGTGTCGAACAAACTGCCCACATCGGTGATCGGCCCGTTCGACGCCATTGCGTTGCCGGCCCATGTCCGGCAGCCCGATTGGGAGGTGGAGCTGGGTGTCGTCATCGGCAAGGAGGCCCGCAACGTAAAGCGTGAGGATGCCATGAGTTGCGTGGCGGGCTATACCGTCGTCAACGACATAACGGTGCGTGAGCTGGTGTCCCGCCACGAGCCGCAGGGCATGGGAACCGACTGGCTGCAGGCCAAGAACGCGCCGGGGTTCCTGCCTGTGGGCCCCTGGGTCGTACCGGCGGCGTTTGTGCCCGACCCCTATGCGCTGCGCATGACGCTGCGCTTGAACGGCGAATTGATGCAGGACGAGAAAACCGGCGATATGATTTTCGATATCGCGGCGCAAATAGAATATGTATCGCGGCATGTTCGTTTATTGCCGGGCGACTTGCTGTGCACCGGGGCCCCTGCGGGATTCGGCTTGCATTACGGCCGCTTTCTCGAGCCGGGAGACATGGTGCAGGCGGGTATCGACGGCCTGGGCGGTCAACGCAACGAGTGCCGCCGCGAAGGTGCGGCGTAAGACATAATCAATCGAGGAAAACATGGTATTGCATGCACAACCAGCCGGGACAGTGGTATTGACCGATTACGCCTGGCCCGATCTGGAAATCGAGCACCGCATCATCGAGGGGGCCGGCTACACGCTGATCGCAGGCGATTCCGAGCCGGCGCCCGAGGCGCGCATCGACGAACTGATCCTTCAACATAACCCGGTCGCCGTCATGACGTGCTGGGCAAGGGTGTCGGCCAAGGCCATCGGCGCGTCCCCCGATTTAAAGATCGTGGCCAGAATGGGGGTGGGCCTGGATAACATTGCCGTGGAAGCCGCCACACGCCGTGGCGCGTGGGTTACGAATGTGCCGGATTACTGCGTGGAGGAGGTGTCCGATCATGCCGTGGGCATGGCGCTGGCCTGGACGCGCGGGCTGATCCAGTTCGACCGTGATGTCAGGCAGGGGAACTGGAACCCGGCGGCGGCTCGATTGCGCCGTCTTGCCACGCTGACCTGCGGCATTGTCGGCTACGGCCGGATCGGTCACCGCACCGGGGCCAAGCTCAAGGCGTTCGGCGTACGCCTGCTGACGCAGGCGCGCTCGGGGAAAGCCTCCGATGGCGGCATCGAGCTTGTCGAGCTGGACGATCTCATGCGGCTCAGCGATATCGTCATTGTGCATGTTCCGCTCAATGGCGAAACCCGGCATTTGATCGACGCCAGGCGGCTTGCCCTTATGAAGCCGGGCTCCATGCTGATCAACGTCAGCCGGGGCGGCGTCGTGGATACCGAGGCCGTCATTGGCGCGTTGGAGTCCGGGCGTCTGGCCGCCGCCGGCCTGGATGTTCTCGAGGACGAGCCGAAGGTTCCTGAAGCGCTGAAAGCGCAGCCGGGCGCCATCCTGACTCCCCACGTCGCTTTTTCCTCCGATGCGTCGTTGCTCGAGCTGCGTGTGCGCGCGTGCGAGGACGTGGTGCGCGCATTGCGCGGCGAGCCGGTGCATTTTCCGTGTAACGATCCGGCGGCCCGCCAGGGTTGACCACGCGTTTTCGAAATTTTATTTGAATAGGCCTGATATGAGTTCTTCCAGATCCATCTGTACTGTGCATGCGCGCCAGATACTCGATTCACGCGGCCGGCCCACGGTGGAGGTCGATGTCGCGCTGCAGGACGGTTCGTTCGGCCGCGCTTCGGTGCCCAGCGGAGCCTCCACCGGCGCGGCCGAGGCGCATGAGTTGCGTGACGGCCTGGCCCAGCGCTACGAGGGCCGCGGCGTGTTGCAGGCGGTCGGCCATGTCAATGTGGAAATCGCGGAGGCGCTGAAGGGACGGGATGCCGGCGATCAGGGCGGTCTCGATGCGCGGCTGCGCCAATTGGACGGCACCGACCAGCTTTCACGGCTTGGCGCCAACGCCGTGCTGGGGGTCTCGCTGGCGGCGTGCCGCGCGGCGGCGGCCAGCGCGCGCCAGCCCTTGCATGAGCGGCTTGCCGAGTTGGCCGGAGTGAAAGCGCCGACGATGCCCATGCCCATGGTAAATATTCTAAGCGGGGGGCTGCACGCGGGGCGCGGCATGGATGTGCAGGATTTTCTGGCCATCCCCGCCAGCGCCGGCTCCATCGACGACGCTATTCATATGGTGGCCCGTCTGCGAAGCGCCGCGGCCGAGGTCATGCAAAAGCGCGGGCTCACGACTCTTCTGGCGGATGAGGGCGGTCTGAGTCCGGGGTTTCGGACAGGCCGCGAGGCGCTGGAGCTGATGGTCGAGGCCGCAGAACACGCCGGCCTGGCTCCCGGCGCCGATATGGTCATTGCGATAGATGTGGCCGCCAGTTCCCTGAGTTTGACCGATGGAACTTATCGTCTGGCCCGCGAGGGACGCCAGTGCGCCAGCGATGACATGATCGCCATGCTGCAGTCCTGGGTGGCCGATTTTCCCATCGTTTCGATCGAAGACGGCCTGGGCGAAGAGGATTGGCCCGGGTGGCAACGGCTTACGACGGCTTTGGGCGGAAAAGTGCGATTGATCGGCGACGATTTGTTCACGACGAATGTGCGCCGGCTGAATAAGGGCATTGAGCAGGGCGTTGCCAATGGCGTATTGGTCAAGGTCAACCAGAACGGCACATTGTCCGGAACGCTTGAAGTCATTGCCAGGGCCCGCGAAGCCGGATACGTACCAGTGGTGTCCGCCCGCTCCGGCGAAACCGAAGACAGCTTCATCGCGGATCTGGCTGTCGGCACGGCCGCGGGTCAGATCAAGATCGGCTCGCTGCGCTGTTCCGACCGGCTGTCCAAGTACAACCAGCTATTGCGTATCGAAGAATACGGCAGCTATCCATTTGCAGGCATGGATTCCGTTTCCAGAGTATCGAGGGAGGCCGGCAATGCCAGAAACTCGGCCCTTTGAAACGCCCGAGCCGGAATGGCTGGAATTTCTCATTGCCACCGGGCTAGCCCGGCGCGGCGAAGAAAGCCGTTGGATACCGCTGACCGGAGGCGTGTCTTCCGACATTTGGAGAGTGGATCTGCCTGGGCGCTCGTTATGCGTCAAGCGGGCGCTCGCCGACCTGAAAGTTGCCGCCGACTGGCAGGCGCCGGTATCCCGCAACGCCTACGAATGGGCCTGGCTGTGTTTTGCCAGCCAATGCGAGCCCGCCTCCGTGCCGAGACCCTTGGCGCATGACGAGCAGGCCGGCCTGTTTGCCATGGAATTTCTGGATCCGGCCGAATATCCGGTCTGGAAAAGCCAGTTGATGCGCGCCGAGGTGCATGTGAATACGGCTGCCGCCGTCGGCGCCCTGCTTGGGCGTTTGCATGCCGCCAGCGCTTTCGATCCCGCCCTGGCCGCTGCGTTCGATACGTCGGATATTTTCTATGCCTTGCGCATGGATGCCTATCTGCTCGAAACGGGGCGCCGGAACCCTGGCCTGGAAGCCCCGCTGCGCAATCTGGCGGACAAAACCCTGAGCCGCCGCATCGCGCTTGTGCACGGCGACGTCAGCCCAAAAAACATACTGGTGGGTCCAAGGGGGCCGATTATTGTCGATGCCGAAACCGCGTGGTTCGGCGATCCGGCCTTCGACGTCGCTTTCTGCCTGAATCATCTTCTGCTCAAATGCCTGGTATGGCCGAGATCCGTCGACGATTATCTGGCTTGCTTCGAGGCTTTCACTCATGCGTATATGGAGCAGGTCGATTGGGAAGCTCCTGCCGGGCTCGAGGCCAGGGTCGCCGCGCTATTGCCCGCGCTGATGCTGGCTCGTGTGGACGGCAAGTCGCCGGTGGAGTATTTGACCGGCGAGACGCAGAAAAACCTGGTACGCAAGGCCGCGGCGCCGCTGGTGGCCGAGCCGGTGCAGGCCTTGGCCGAAGTGGCCGCGCGCTGGCGCCTGGTCTTTGATGCCTGAGTTCTTTGTTCCGCGTTGAGAGTCCGCGCAGCGGCACCCGCCATTATGGATAGCCTGCCGGCCTTATGACTCCGGGGGTGAATGCACGAGCGAACCGGACACGGCGCTGGAACTGGCGTTTCGGCTGTACTGATTTGCGTATTTCAGGGGCGAAAGTCCGAAGCGGCGTTTGAACACATGGCGGAACGCGGCTTCCGACCTGTAGCCGACACGTTCGGCGATGATGCTGATGGATTCCTTGCGGGCGACGACGTGTTCGGCTGCCACGTGCATGCGCCATGCCAATAGGTAGCCGGCCGGCGTCTGTCCCACCAGTTCCGAGAAGCGCCGTGCAAAGGTCGGGCGCGACATCCCCACCTCGGCGGCTAGTGTGGCCATGGTCCAGTCCCGTTCCGGGCGGGCGTGGATCGCCGCCAGGGCCCGTCCGATTTGCGCGTCGGAAAGCCCGCGCACCCAGTTGGGCGACAGGGTGGGGGCGGACAATACGTGCGCCCGCAGAAAGCTGCTGAAGATCAGTTCGGCCAGATGGGTGGCCGTGGCCAGATAGCCCGCTTTGGCATCGTTTTTTTCCGCGGCGAGAAATTCCAGGGTGGCGGGCAGCCAGGGAAAATGCCCGCTGCCGCTTTCCTTCAGCAGGATGGTGCTGGGCAGTATGGACAGCAGCGGGCTATGTGCGGGGTCGCGCAGGAAGTAGGCGATGGCAAGCAGACGCGGCGCGCTATGGCTGCCGTCGAAGCCGAAATGAATCGGCGCCTGGCGCCTGGTTTCCGGGCCGAAATCGGGCAGACCCTGGGCCTCCCAGTATTCCAGCAGAGGCGTCAGCGGGGCGCCCGGCTTCGACGCCAGGGCGTGGGCATGTCCGTGCAGGATCAGGGCCGAATCGCCATGGTTCAACGGTATGGGATCGCCGCCAGGCGAGAGCAGCCAGCACGGCGGGCCGACCACACTGTATGCAAAGACCATCGACGCGGGGACGTCGGGCATGGCAAAGCCCCATTCGTCGTTCGCGTGAAAGATGCCGATGGAATTGGCTTCGATGGTCGCGGAAAGCAGCACTTCCCCCAGCAGATCCATATTGTCTCTTCTTGGTGTTGTTGAGTTGAATCAGTCGAAAATTGATTCATTACATCATAGATTGATCTACACGTTTTCCATAGACTGGCATGCATCGCCGGCTGATCGTGTACGGCGGATAAACAAGAATGGAGACGAAAATGGCTTACTTGAGAAATGTCTGGTATATCGCCGCCTGGGGCAAGGAGATCGAAGAAGGCGGCATGCTTGGGCGCACTATCCTGGACGAACCTATTGTGTTCTATCGCAAGAAGAATGGCGAAATTGCCGCCATCGGCGACCGATGTCCACACCGCTTCGCGCCCTTGCATATGGGTAAATTGGTGGACGACTGCGTGCAGTGTCCCTATCACGGCCTGCGCTTCGATGAACAGGGGAAATGCGTGCACAACCCGCACGGCGACGGCGCGATTCCCAGGGCCGCACAGGTAAAGTCCTATCCTGTTTGCGAACGCCACCTGGCTGTTTGGATATGGATGGGCGATGCGGCGCTGGCCGATCCTGGCCTGATTCCCGATTACTCTTTCTTGAGCAAGGCCAAACCTACGGCACGGAACATCGGCTATTTGCCCACCCGCGCCAATTACGAGTTATTGAGCGACAACATCATGGACCTGAGCCATGTCGACTTCCTGCACCCGGCCACGCTGGGTGGCGGCGCGCTCAGTCGGACCAAGGCTAAGGTCAGCGAGATGGGCGACGGCCGCATTCACATTCTGTGGGAGGCCAGGAACGAAACCGCTCCCCCGGCTTTCGCCGCGCATTTGCCGGATCCTGCCGCGCCGGCGGATTTATGGACCGATGTCATCTGGTCCGCGCCCGCGCTGATGCATTTGTCGACAGGCGTAGCACCCGCCGGGCAACCCTCCGCCCAGGGCATCGGCAGTTCCAACCTGCATATGATGACGCCCGAAACCGAGACCAGCACGCATTATTTCTTCGCCAACACGCGCGATTTCCTGACTGACGATGGCGATTTCAACGCCATGCTCGACCGCATCCTGACCGGCGTGTTTTCCAGCGAAGACAAGCCGATGGTGGAGGGCCAGCAGCGTTTGATCGGAGCAGAGGATTTCTGGTCGTTGAAGCCGGTTTTGCTGTCGGGCGATGCCGGGGCGGTGCGGGTGCGCAGAGCGTTGCAGGAAATGATCCGGGCGGAGCAGGAGCAAAAGCAGCCCTGAACCTGTTTACGGAGGGTGGCGGTCCGACATCGAAAATTTTTTCGTCGCTTGCCCGCCGTGTGGCATAATCGCCAAATGTATGCAATGCATACATTTGGCGATTACAACAAAGAACCTGCGGTGACTGGATGGCCGTGAAGTCCTTGAAAAACACTGGATGTGCAATGGGGCGGAACAGCGCGATCAAGCGCGGTTCCCTATATTGTTCTGTTCGATCTGTCTGGAGACTAGGTAAATGATCAAGATTGTCGCGGCAATGCGGCGCAAGCCGGGCATGACTCATGCCGAATGCCTGCAGTATATAGAGCATACGCATGGGCAAATCGCCCGCGATAAGCCATTAGGCTTGAAAAAATATATCCAGAACCATGTGTTCGACTCCGCGTTTGGGAGCGACTCGGATCCAGCCTATGTGCAGACATTTCATCGGGACTCGGTTACCGAACTCTATTTCGATGACTTTGCCGGGGTGATTCAAACATTCAGCGACCCTTATACGCAGCAGAAGACGGGGCCGGACGGCAGGAATTTCGCCGACCTTGCCAAGCAGGCGGCGCAATTGATGGATGAGTCGGAAGTGCCAGTAGCCAAGCCTGGCGCGGCTCCCACCAAGGTCATGCATTTCATCAAGAAGGCGCCGGAAGCCGGACTTGATGAGTTTTTCAACGGTTGGAGTGCCGCCTACGAGGCCGCACAGAAGGCCTGCCCGGAATTCTCCCTCGCGCTGCGCCGGCACGTGCGCTCGCATTATCTTCCGGAAGGGGACAAAGTGACCGCCTATTTCGGGCCCGAAATCGAGGTTCACCATGGCCTGTCCAGCATGTGGTTCGAGAGCGAGGCCGATCTGGCTGTATTCCGTCCTTATCAGAGATTGATTACCGAAGCGCTGGTCAAAGAAGGGCTTATGGATGCCTCCGGATCTTTCTTTGTCTATGCCAGAGAAGTTTCGATTTTGAATTGAAATGAAAGCTGGTTTGCCAGGATAGAGGCAAACATTCACTTCACATAGGAAGCATGGATGTCCGACGATAGAATGCCCGCGGATCAAATTGAAACGCTTTGGATGCCTGCGTTTGATCCCAATAACCCCAAGGCCCGTTTTCCGGGGTTCAATCCCAGGGAAGAAATACTGAAGGCCGGCTCCAGGAAATCCGCCAAAAGCAAGCCGCTACCCTGCGGCATAATCTGGAAGGTGGATGTGCCCGTCCGTTTGCGAGACGGGGTCATCATTTATATAGACATCTTTCTTCCAGAGCATGCCCTTGCCGCGGCAAAAATTCCGGCCATTGTGGCCTGGAGTCCTTATGGCAAGCAGGGCGGTCTGTCCGCGTTGGAAGACTTCCCATCGCGCATGGGCGTAAAAGAAGAAACCCTGTCCGGGTACCAAAAATGGGAAGGCCCGGATCCCGCATATTGGTGCGCCAAAGGCTACGCGGTCATCAATCCGGAGGCCAGGGGAGCCTATTCCAGCGAAGGCGATATTCAGTCGTTTGGCGAGGCTGAAGCCAAGGATGCCTACGATTTAATCGAGTGGCTGGCAATCCAGGATTGGTGCAATGGCAAAGTCGGGCTGGCGGGAAATTCCTGGCTGGCGATTTCCCAGTGGTTTATTGCGGCCTCGAGGCCGCCTCATCTTGCCGCCATCGCGCCTTGGGAGGGATTCACCGACGTTTACCGGCATCATGCCGCTGTCGGGGGAATTCCCGACGTCGGATTCATGGAGTCCATATTTCCGTTTCTGGCGGGCAATGGACGCGTGGAAAATGTGCCTGGAATGATTAAGAAGTACCCATTGTTCAATGCGTATTGGGACACTAAATGCGCAAAAGTGGAAGACATCGAGGTTCCCGCCTATGTCGTTGCAAGCTGGAGCAATCCGCTCCACACTCCGGGTACGTTTGAGGGCTGGAGCCGGCTGCGGGGCAATGATAAATGGCTTCGCGTGCACGATTCGCACGAATGGTATGACTTCTACAATAGTCAGGACGATCTTGCGCGATTTTTCGCCAAATACCTGAAAGGCGAAAACAATGGCTGGGAGAGCACCCCGAAAATCAGGCTGTTCTTACTGAATAACGGTAAAAAGCCAAGAGTGGAATGCATGACCCTGACGCAGTTTCCGCAGGACGAGGCGGAAAGAGTTTACATCGATGACGGATTCAAGACTCTGAGCTGCGCCGTGCCCGGGCAAGGCGCCGGTGGCGTCTTCAAGTTGCAAGGCAATGAACAACTGAAGTTGCGTTATGAATTCAAAGAGAGGACAGCTGTAATCGGGCCGATAAAAATATGCTTGCATCTATCCCTGGAAGAGGGAGGCGACGCCGACGTTTCCGTCAAGGCCCTGCCTCTGGATAAAAACGGAAGGGTCAAACGGTACAGGACGGCGCCGATCAAGGATCTCGTCGGCAAAGCCATTACAAATCTGCTGCGTCTTGCAGGAAGCCCTTTGCATCGACACTTTTTTTATGACGGCTCGTGGGGAAAATTACGCGTATCCCATCGCAGCTATGACAGGAATGCCGGTAATGCCTTCACTATCGCTTATACCCATCAAGATCCGTTGTTCTTGAAAAAAGACGAGATCGTCAAGGTGGATCTGATGCTGACGCCCATGGGCCTGGAGTTCGAGGCTGGCGAAGCGCTGCAATTCATCATTACGGAACGCGATTTGTCGCCTATGCCGATTGGCAAGCGTAAAAAAACGCCGGCTGCACGGAACAAGGGCATCAAAATATTCGCGGCCGGAAAAGATGGTTCGTACTCGCGCATAGATCTGCCAATTCTGCGGCAATGAGCCAATTGGCCGGATTCAGACCTTAGGGCGCGGAAGTCCAATTGCCGCTTGCAGCACGGCCGCTTCTATCTCGCCCGCGCTCAAGGTGTCTTTCATGTACGACAACAGAATGCCGCTTTGATTGATTTTGGCGAAACCGTACAAGGTTGACCACAGGGTAATCATACGTAGCTTTCGCGCCTGGCTGCCTGCTTTGGGCATGGCAAGCGCCAGCAGTTCGGCATGGCGTTCGTAGGCTTGCCGTTGGCTTTCGGCGAGCTGGGGGTGCGGGCATTCCCCGGTAAGCAGTTCTGCTTCGTACATAAGCCGGAAGAGTCTTGGGTTGGCGCGCACGAATGCCAGGAACTCCCGGGCCGCTACGTACAGCTTTTCATTGGCTGGCAGTGGCTTGGCACTGATATCTTGCAGCAGTTTGTTCAATACATTGAATCCATCGAGAGCGACTTCGGCGAGCAAGGACTCTCTGTCGGTGAAATGCCGGTAGGGCGCTCCGCGGGACACTCCCAGGCTTTCCGCCAGAGAGCGCAGAGACACAGCCTCATGGCCTTGCTGTTGAACGATCTCGTGGGCCGCTTCTATAAGCGCCGCACGCAGGTTTCCGTGATGGTAAGAGCGTGGTTCTGTCATGGGAAAAGTTCTTCTCTGGATGGCTGATAGTGTGCCATAATAATCTAATGTATGCGATGCATACATTAGATTCAGGCAATAGGAAAATATCAAAGGGAGGAGATTATGAAATTCTTGAGAAACACTTGGTACGTGGCGGCATGGGACAGCGAAATCGAACCGGGCGCGCTATTCCAGCGTGTCCTGCTCAACGAGCCGGTGCTGATGTTCAGGGACGAGGCGGGCAAGGTGCAGGCCATTTCGGATCGATGCCCCCATCGCTTTGCGCCCTTGCATATGGGCAAGCACTTGGGAAACGCCGTGCAATGCCCGTACCATGGGCTGGAGTTCAATGGGCGGGGGCAGTGTACGCACAATCCACACGGCGATGGCGCCATTCCCAGAGCGGCCGTGGTCAAGACGTATCCGGTCGTTGAAAAATACAGTTTGATCTGGATATGGATGGGAGATCCCGATAGGGCGGATGAAGGCTGTATTCCCGATTTTTCCAGCCTGGATCCCGAGCATTTTTATGTCGGCAAGCGCTACCTGCATGTGCTGGCCAATTACGTGCTGGAAACCGACAACATCATGGATCTGTCGCACATCCAGTATGTGCATCCGGGCACCCTCGGCAGCAGCGAGGTAAGTCAAAGCAAGACCAGTGTGGAGCAGCAGGGCGACAGCGTATGGTCATACCGCGAAGTGCGGAACGAGATCATGCCCGACTTCCTGTACGAGGCAATGAATATCCCGAAAGGCACCCGCGTCGACAGATGGATAGATGTGCGCTGGGATGCGCCGGCCAATATGATGCTGTTCGCGGGTGCGGTGCCTACCGGCCGACCGCGCGAAGAAGGCGTCAACAATCCCTTGCCTCATCTGTTCACCCCCGAAACGGACAAGACGACGCATTACTGGTTTGCGTTCAGCTTGCCCAAGGCCATGGGTGACATGGCGGCGGGAATCGTGGAGCAGCAGGTGGCGTCGATAGAGGTGCCGTTCCGCACCGAAGACCTGCCCATGCTGCAGGCCCAGCAGAACATGATGGGCGAATCCGAGTTCTGGGACTTGAAGCCGGTGCTGCTGGTCGGCGATGCCGGCGCGGTGCGCGCGCGCCGTGTCCTTGACGGCCTGATCGCCGAAGAACAGGGCTAGCCCTGAAAGGCTCGCATTAATCCGAGCCTTTCAGAGCATTCAGAATCAGGTCTTTCAAGCTTCCGTCGTGGCGGAATCCGGCCTGGATCGAGAGCGGCACGTCCAGGGGCGGCTGGTGCCCGAACACCGCCTCCACCGCTTCGATGGGTTCGTATTTGATACGTTGCAGGACGTCGGCGCCGAACAGTTCCGCGACGCCGGCCACCAGCTCTCCCATTGATGTCCTGATAACGGGCAGCATCCAGGTACGCCGCTGATCGACAACCTCCTTCGGCAGCCCGGCGGCGTGCAGCAGGTTGTCGGCGATGCATCGGGCCGACATCAACCAGGCCGTTGCATTGGCGCTGACCGGGCAGGTATACGAGCGGCCTTCGGCCAATTCGCGGATTATGTCGCTCATGAAAATCGAGATGGCGCCGTTGGGCTGGGGAGGGCGGGCCACGATGCCGGGTAGCCGGAGCGACCGGCCGTCTATCCAGCCGCGCCGGCTGAAGTCGTCGACCAGGATTTCGCCTATCATTTTCTGGGCGCTGTAGCTCATATTGTTGGGACGCGCGGGCGTGTCGTCGGTAATGAGCTTGGGAATGGGTGCGCCGAACACGCCGATGGTGCTGGCGAAAACCACAATCGGCGGCTTGGGCTGACCGCGCAGCAGCTCCAGCATTTCCAGGGTCGCGTCCAGATTGATGGCGCGCCCAAGCTCATAGTTTTTCTCGGCCAGGCCGCCCGGAATGCTGGCAAGATGGAAAACCAGATCGAATGGTTCGGCCAACACCTTCTTCAGCAAGGCGCTGTCGCCGATGCTGCCGGTGACTTGCCGAAAGCAGGGGTGGGGCGCAGCATGGTCGAACTGGATGTCGAGCAGCGTCGCGGTTCCGATGTCGATTGGGGATTGACCCGCGGCAAGCAGCGCGGCCAGCCGGTTGACGAGTGCCTGGCCGACGAAGCCGTTGGCGCCGGTGATGAGAATATTCATGAGAGCTCCTGGTTATAGGCTGGCATGCCACCGAAAGTCGAGATGGTCGATGCCAGGGCCTGTTTTGGAGCAGTGTAGAAAGTAGAGCGGGATTGCGGAAATCGATAGATTCGATCCAATGTATCCGGATACGCGATGCATTCGGCTTCAGGCTTTGCGGGCGGTTTTGGCCTGGCTTTGCCGCCGTGGCATAGGAGGGCCCAACTCGGTGGCGACGCGATGCAGAAGCTGCCGGAACCAGATATTGGTCTGGTCGTGATCCTTGAACTTATGCCATTGAATCGTTTCCACAATGGGCGGGATGTGGAATGGAAGCGTCAACAAACGCAAGGGCATGGTCTGTGCAAACAGACGCGCCAGCCGGGTCTGTACGGTCGCTATCATCTGGGTGCCCACGATCAGGTAGGGCAAGGTCGTAAAGCCCTCGGTGATGGCGCCTATGTTTCGCTTGTGGCCCAGGGCTTCGATGGCGATGGTATCGCGTGAGCGTATGCGTCCTTCGTCGAATTCGGCGATGGCATGGGTAAGAGCGAGATATTTTTCAAGTGTGAGCCGTTTGCCTATTTGCGTATTGCCTTCCCATGCAATGCACGTGTAGGTGTCTTTGAGCAAAGGCTCGGCTGAATGAATGCTGGATGCGTATTCGGCCGGCATGATCGCAAAATCGTTGTTGCGGCGATCCAGGGCTTCCACCACGGGATGCACGCCGTGGCGCATAGGCAGTGCTGTGGGGCGAATTGTTATCTGGATGCCGGGCGCCTGTTGCTCCAGGGCGCGATTCAGCGAGGGCATCAGAATGGTTCCGATGTAATCGGAAACCGTCAACGTGAAACGGCGCTGTGCCTTGTGCGGGTCGAAATGAGGCCTGACGTTGGCGATGATCTGCATCCGGTTCAGCGCTTCCTTGATGGGAAGCGCAAGATTCTGCGCCAGGGGAGTGGGCTCCATGCGCCTGCCTACCTGGATCAACAGTTCGTCCTGATAGTGTTCGCGCAGGCGCGCCAGCGCTGCGCTCACGGCGGGTTGCCCCAGGTAAAGCCGTTTTGCGGTCTTGGTGACGCTTAGCTCTGAAAGCAAGGTATCCAGGACGAAAAGCAGGTTCAGGTCGAGCCGGTTGAAGCGCATGTTTATCTATCGAAACCATTGATTAATAGTTAGCAAAATTATTAATTTTCATTATTACTTCGCCGTGCCGATAATGCAAGAACGCATTGGCGATGCTTGCGTTGGGCCTCCATTCGGCGTGGATCCGCATGCATGCAGGCAGGCTTGGCGATGCGCAAGGATCAATCAAACGGAGACAATCATGCAGGATGGAATCAAGATGTTGCCGGGCGTGGCCGGCTATCCCCGGAACCAATGGTATGTGGCGGGGTTTTCGCGCGAGATAAGCCGGGAATTCACGACGAGGAATATCCTGGGCGTGCCGGTGCTGATGTATCGCAAGGAAGATGGCAGCCCCGTTGCTTTGTTCGACCGATGTCCGCATCGCGGCATGCCTTTTTCCAAGGGCAAGCTGTTGGGCGACGCGGTGCAATGCGGCTATCACGGCATGGAGTTTGGCGCGGACGGGAAATGCAGCCATATTCCCTCAGGTGGCAAGACGCCCGCCGCGATGTGCGTCAACAGCTACCCCGTCGTTGAGAAATGGGAGTGGGTGTGGATATGGATGGGAGACCCCGCGCAGGCCGATCCCGCCCTGATTCCCGATCATGATGAGTTGGGCATCACACGCGAGGGCTGGTTCAGCGAGCCGGGCATCCACCTGCACGTGGCCGCGAACTATCTTCTGCCTTTCGAGAACCTGGTGGACGCAACCCATATTACATACTTGCATCACGGGCTTATCGACACGGGCAATGTGGCTGCTCATCCTTATGAACTGCGCGCCGAAGGCGACCGCGTCGGTACGATCAGGGTCTTCAAGAACGAGCCCTTGCCGACCATGCTGACGAAAACCTTGGGGTTGGCCCCCGATGCGCGCGTCGATCGTTGCCTGGAGCTATGGGCTTATGCGCCCAATCTTGCGCTGATTCGAATCTCGCTGGAGTCTGTGGATAAGCAGGACATGAAGATGGAAAATCACCTCATCGTCGCCTTGACGCCCGATGGCATAAAGGGTACTCACCAGTTTGCCGTCATGGCCGCCAATTTCCCCAACCCTCACCCAGGGCGGTTCGACGACCTGCGCAATCTATTGATGGAGGACGTCGTGGTCATCGAGGAAATCCAGCAACTTTTCGACCGTCTTGGCGAGGGCGACGCGCCCGAGGTCAGCGTACGTTCCGACGACATCGCGATCCGCATCCGCCGCAATATTGCCGCAATGATCAGCCGCGAGCTTGGTTCCAATGTCAAAGCGGCCTAGATCGAAGGTTATCAATATGAACGACATCAAGAAGGCACTGGTTGTTGGGGCGGGAATCAGCGGCTTGACGGCGGCCATCGCCTTGCGCGGCAAGGGTGTGGAAGTCGATGTGATCGAATTGCGCCCCGAGAACGTGGGCCAGGTGGGGGTGGGACTGTCCATGCAGGGCAATTTGCTGGCCGCCTTGGATCGCATCAGCTTGGCTGACGAATGCATTGCCGCCGGAATGCCAAGCAATCATTTGAATATCCGCCGGCCCGACGGAACGTTGATCGCCCGGCAGCCGCTTATGCCGATGGGAGGGCCGCGGTTTCCCGCAACCGTGGGCGTGGCGCGATCGGCGCTGCACCGTATCTTGTCGGCCAGAGCCGTCGAGCACGGAGCCCACATCCGGTATGGGCTTAGCGTCGACATGCTGGACTCATCGGAAGGCAGCGTGGACGTGGCTTTTACCGACAAAAGCGCTGGCCGCTACGACCTGGTGGTGGGGGCCGATGGCTTGAATTCGGCGATTCGCAAATCGTTGTTTCCGAAGGCATGTCCCACTTATTGCGGGCAGTCGGTCTGGCGGGCCGCCGTGCCCAGGCCCCCCGAATGCGAGACCTCCGAACTGCATTTCGGCGGACGCCATGGTGTCGTGGGCTTGTGCCCGATTTCGCCGCGGGACGCCTACGTTTATGTCGTGGAAAGCGCGGCTGAAGGCACATTCCATCCCGACGGTACGGCCGCAACGGTTTTGCTCGAAAGGCTCGAGGGCTACGATAGCCCGATCATCCAGGCGTGCATTCCGCATATCCGCGGTTCCGGGCATGTGACGTTCAGGCCCCTCGAGGCGATTCTTGTCGAGGAGCCGTGGTATCGGGGCCGGGTGGTGCTCATCGGCGACGCCGTTCACAGCGGCCCGCCGGTATTGGCGCAGGGGGCCGCGATGGCTGTCGAAGACGCCATTGCCTTGTCGGAAGAGCTCGATGCTTCGGGCTCGTTGAGCCAAAGGCTGGATGCGTTCATGGCACGGCGGATCGAACGGGCGGGCCTCGTGGTGCGCAATTCCGTCTACCTCTGCGAGCAGGAGGTCAACCACACGGCAACCGCCGCCGACGTCGGGCGCATCATGCAGGAAACCCAGGCTGTCTTGTCGGAGCCTTTTTGAACCCTCGATGGCCGCCATGTCCGGCGCGGCGGTTATGGTTGGCTGTGCGCTTCGCTGATCTCGTGCGCCGTCTCGATGATCAGGTTGCGCATCCACTGGTTGCCTGGATCGCTATCGTGATAGTGATGCCATTGCAGGGTTTGCCGGAGAGGCGGAACGGCCATTGGGGGCTCGAGCAGGCGTATAGGTAGATATCGGGCCTGCTTTTGCGCCAGCATTCTGTGCACGGTCGCAATGCGATTGGTGCCCACCACCAGTTCGCTGAGCCCCGAAAGGTGGCCGGTGGATATTTCCGCGTTCAGCGTGTAGCCGTATTCGTCGTGAAACCAGGTTTCGAAGGTATAGTGCGCACGGCCGAATTGTGCAATGGCATGTCCCATGCTGCGGTATTGTTCGAACGTAAGGGTGTCGCCAACCAGCGTGTTTCCGTTCCAGACGACGCAGACATAGGTTTCATCAAATAAGCTGGCTTTGGGCTGTACGGACGAGGTGTAGTTTTCGGGGATGATCAAGAAATCGACGTCGCCGCGTTCGAGCTCTTCGAACGGGTTGTTGATCTGCAGCAGGAATTCCAGCGTGATGTGGGGCGCCTGGATGTGAAGCTTGGGCAATAGCCGGGTCATCAGGATCGATTGGCTGAAATCGGAAATAAGCATTTTGAAATGGCGGACCGCCACGGCGGGATCGAATTCCGGCTTCGTCAAGACGGTGGATTCGATTTGCAGCAATACATTGCGCACCGGATTGATCAGGCTTTCGGCCAGAGGCGTCGGCATCAGCTTGCGCCCGATGGGCACAAAGAGCTCGTCGCCGAAGTATTCCCTCAGCCGCGCCAGGGCGCCGCTCATGGATGATTGGCTGATGTGCAGGCGGTTCCCGGCCCGGGTGACGTTCTGCTCGGTGAGCAGTGCATCCAGCGCCACCAAAAGATTCAAGTCCAGCTTGTTGAAACGCATGTCTCCCTCGTTCTTGGTATCGGGTTTACCGATAGCTTAGATCATTAATAACCATTTCTCAAATGATTTGGCCTTGCCTAAGATAGCGTCAACTTGCCGCGGTAATGGTTATGGCGGCAAATAAACAAGCAGTCGCGGCATGCCGTCAGGTCTAGCCGCCGGCGCGTGAATATAAAAAAACTGGAGACAATCGTGAGTGAAGCCAAGTCTTCTTCATTTTCATTGGGCACGTTCTCGATAGCGGGATCGCCCGCTTTTCCCGCCTTGGTGCGCAAGCAAGAGGCCGTTGCGCTGACCGCGCTGCAGCCTTTGGCGGCTCAATTGGGTTCTCATTTGCTGAACGCCGAATCCATGGTCGGGTTCCTGGATGGCTGGACGCAGAACGGCAAGGCGCTCGAAGCGCTCAATACCTTCCTGAACCACGAGGCTCAGGGGGCTAAAACCTGGAAAGCGCTGGCTGCGCCGATTTCGGCGCTTACGACACATGCGCCCATCATGCCCCGCCAGGTATTTTGCTGCGGCGCCAATTATTTCAAGCATGTGGTGGATTTGATCGTCGACCAGGGGCCGGGCGCGAACCCCGGCACCGAGGGCATGGACGCCGTCACACTGCGCAAATACGCCGAAGACCTGATGACCCGCCGCAAGACGACCGGCGCCCCGTATTTTTTCAATAAACCTGTCTCGTCGATCACCGGGCCAAACGACTCCATCGTCCTGCCAGGTTTTGCCAAAAAGCCCGATTGGGAGCTGGAGCTGGCTGTCGTCATCGGCAAGTCCGCCCGCCATGTCAAGCGGGCCGATGCCCTGGATTATGTGGCTGGCTACACCATTGCCAACGACATCAGCAACCGGGACTGGATCTGGGCGCGCGCCGAAGTCAAGGCCATGGGCACAGATTGGGTGGCGGGCAAAAGCTGCCCGACTTATCTGCCCTTGGGGCCGTACATCGTGCCGCGGCGGTTCGTCGCCGACCCGCAAGACCTGAAGATTACGCTCAAGCTCAATGGCGAAGTCAAGCAAAACGAAAGCACTTCCGACATGATTTTCGACGTCGCGCGGCAGATCGAGCATTTGTCCAGCCTGGTGCAATTGCTGCCGGGCGACATCATCTGCACGGGTTCCCCAGCCGGTAATGGCACGCATTACAACCGCTTTCTTCAAGAAGGCGATCTTGTCGAATCGAGCATCAGCGGGCTTGGCTCGCAACACAATCCCTGCGTTCTGGAAAGGATCTAACTATGTCCCGTTATGGCATCAATGGTGTTGAAACCATTTTGTACGGCGTCGACGACGTTGCCGTATGCACGCGTTATTTCGATGACTTCGGCCTCATCTTGCATGACCAAAGCGACGCGCATGCGCACTTCGTCCTGCCCGAGGGCTCGCATGTCATCATTCGCCACATCAACGATCCATTGATCCCCAAGTCGTCCATCGTCGGCCCCGGCGTGCAGGAAACCATTTGGGGCGTCACCACGCAAGATGGCCTGGATAGGCTGATCCGGGATCTGTCGGTGGATCGCGAAGTGCGCGTCGATGAGGACGGTACGGCCCACACGTTTACCGATGACGGCATGGCTATTGGTTTCCGGGTATTCAAGAAGATTCCCGTCATATCGGCGCCCGATCCGGTCAATTCCCCGGGCAACGCCAATCGCATCAACCAGCATCGTAAATGGCGCACCCGCGCTCATCCCAAGACCATTCAGCACGTGGTGTTCCAGATGCCCGATTATGAAGCGTCGTGGGCGTTTTACCGGGATCGCCTGGGCTTTCTGCTGTCGGACATTCAGCGCGGCTTCGGCATTTTCGCCCGCGGCGATGCGGCCCATGACCATCACAATATTTATTTCCTGAATGCCAACCTGCCGTTCAAGGGGCCCGGCGTCTGGGGCATGGATGGCCAGATCCGCTTCGATCACACGAACTTCGGCGTGGACGACGTGGACGAAGTCATGGTCGGCGCCAATTACATGGAACGCAAGGGTTGGCCCAAGTCGTCCTGGGGCCTGGGCCGGCATCGCATTGCTTCGTCCATTTTCATGTATTTGCCTTGTCCGACCGGCGGCCAGGCCGAATACGGCGCCGACTCCGACCATCTGGACGACGCCTGGGTGCCGCGCACCTGGAATCCTATGTTCGGCTTTTTCAGCTTCATTACGAACATGGCGCCGTTCATGCTTGACGCCGCACCGTGGGAAGTGGATTTCGCGCCGGGCTATACGCCGCCGCGCAAAGAGGGCGCCCATGGCGCGCCAACGGCATCAGCGGGCGGCAGCGATGCGGCGCCGAAGCCCGCAACCGCTAGTTCGGACGAATGACGGCGATGCAACTGCATACCTGCGGCCCGTCCTGTCCGCCTAATTGCCCCTCCCAGCTGCGCCTGGATCTAAAGGGGGCATCCAGGCGCGCCCTGACTATCGACATGCATTGCCATGCCGTCGTCCCGCAAGTCGAAGCACTGATTGGCGATCGCCCCGAAAAAGCGGCTGAAATGGCGCGGCTGGCCGAGGGCATGGGCGCGGCTTCGGTCGAGCACAATCAGAAAGTCATGTTGCCCGCGGCGGGCCCCCGTCTGGTGAATCTGGACATGCGCCTCGCCGATATGGAAAGCATGGGTGTGGATATCCAAGTTATCAGTCCTTCGCCCACTCAATACTATTACTGGGCCGACGAGGACCTGGCCATCGACTTCGTGCGTGCGCAGAACGAGAGCATTGCGGCGTTATGCGAGCAGCATCCGCGACGGCTTGCCGGGCTGGGCAACGTGGCATTGCAGCACCCGCAACTGGCCGCGCGGCAGCTCGAGTACGCAGTGCGCGAGCTGGGGCTGAAGGGGGTGGAGGTTTCCACAACGGTCAACGATCTGGAGCTGGCGGATCCGCGTCTCGACGTTTTCTGGGCCAAGGCCGAGGAGCTCGGTTGCGTGGTCTTCATCCACCCATTCGGCACTTCGCTGGGCAAGCGGCTGGACCAGTTTTATCTCGGCAACACAATTGGGCAGCCGCTGGAAACCACGGTGGCGCTGTCGTCGCTGATCTTCGGCGGCACCCTGGATCGCTTTCCCGGCGTCAAGATCGTGGCCGCCCATGGCGGCGGGTACCTGCCTACCTATATTGGCCGCTCCAATCATGCCTGGCGCGTGCGCCCGGAAGCGCATAAACCCCTCAAGCAGCCTTTTGAATATCTGCGGCAGATCTGGTTCGACACGGTGGTTTACGAACCCCATGCCTTGCGCTATTTGATCGACCAGGTGGGTGTCGGCCAGGTTGTCGTGGGTACGGATTATCCCTTCGACATGGGCGAGTATCAGGTGCATCGCCTGATCGATTTGGTGGAGGGGCTGAGCTCAGAAGAGAAAGACCGGATTCTTGGTGGAAACGCCAGCGCCTTGCTGGGGCTGGGGGCGGTAAACAGCGGTAAAGCGGAATAGCGGCGTTATGCACGGCAAGAAATGTAAGCGTCGCTGATCACTACTAAGTAGAATGACACGAGGAGACATAATGATAAATCGGAAGATAACGGGCGGCGCGAAGCCGTTCTGTCAGCCGGCGCTTGGCGCCGTGGCGGTGGCATTGATGGCGATGTCGTCATCGCCGGTTCAGGCCTTTCAGGTGGAAACGGGCAATCCCGATGTGCGCATCAATTGGGACACCACGGTCAAGTACAGCAATGCGTTCCGGGTCAAGAACCGGTCCGAGCAATTGGTCAGCAGCCCGGCCCAGGACGATGGCGACCGCAATTTCAGCCGGGGACTGATTTCCAACCGTTTCGACGTCCTGTCGGAAATGGACATCATCTACAAGAACTTCGGCGTGCGTGTCAGCGGAGCGGCCTGGTATGACGATGCGTACATGCACAGGAATGACAATGACTCGCCCGGCACGTCGCAGGGTCAGCCGGCGTACAACAATTTTGCCCATGGCACCCAGGTGCTCCATGGCCGCAACGCGGAGCTGCTTGATGCCTTCATTTTTGGACATGGCAGTCTCGGTGGCGACGTAAAGGGCAGCTTTCGCCTGGGGCGCCATGCTTTGCTATGGGGAGAAAGCCTGTTCTTCGGGAACAACGGCATTGCGGCCGGCCAGGCCCCGATCGACGTGGTCAAGGCCTTGTCGGTGCCCAATACCCAGTTCAAGGAACTGATCCGGCCCGTGAACCAAATATCCGGTCAGGTCGAACTGACGCCCAATGTGTCCGTGGGCGCCTATTACCAATTCGAATGGGAAAAAACCCGCCTGCCGGGAGCGGGCAGCTATTTCTCGGGCGCGGATCTGCTGGATGACGGTGGCTATGCCTTGCAAATGGTTCCGGGAATTCCGGGTGTCATGCCCGGGGTCAGTGCCTACCGCAAGGCCGACATGAGCGCCAAGGACTCCGGACAGGGTGGTTTGCAATTGCGTTTCCGCTTGCCCGAAAGCGGCTATGATTTCGGGCTGTACGCCATACGCTACCACGACAAGACGCCGCAAACGTATACCAGCGGGCTGCAATTCCCGTTCGGCCCCCAAGGGCCGGCTTTCCCCGCCTACTATCAGCTTGTCTATCCCGAGGCCATCAAGGCGTATGGCGCCAGCGTCAGCACGTCCATCGGCAATGCCAACGTGGCGGCTGAAGTCTCGACACGCCGCAATGCGCCTCTGGTCAGCGATCCGGTTTCCCTGGCCATGGGCGATACAGCGGCGGACAACAATGCCAATGCGCGCTATGCCGTGGGCAATACCTTGCATGCCCAGGTTTCCATGCTGTATTCGTTCGAGCCCAATTTCATTGCGCGCGAATCGAGCTTTGCCGGCGAGATTGCCTGGAACCGGGTGCTCAGTTGCACCAAGAACTGTGAAGCGTTTACGGCGATGACGGCCGAAGGCCCCGTATACCGTCCCAACGGCGCGTTGGGCCAAAATACGACGCGTGATGCCTGGGGCTTGCGCTTCGTGTACACGCCGACATATCGCCAGGTATTGCCGGGGCTGGACATCTCGATTCCCATCGGGATGAGCTACTTTCCCAAGGGCCGCTCGGGCGCGGTGGCGGCTTTCGGCCCGGACAAGGGCGGAGACATCAGCATTGGCGTGAAAGGCGTGTATCTGGACAAGTGGAACTTCGCGCTGACCTACACCCACTTCTACGGCAAGGAAGACGTGGCGCTGAACAACCGCAACGAATACACCTATCAGCAAAACATGCGTGACCGCGACTTTGTCGCGTTCACCGCCAGCACGGCATTCTAAGCCCACGATAAGCACAAAACATGGAAGGAGACAATACGATGACGTTCATCATGAAGAGGCTGGCGACGACCGCTTTGCTGGCGGCAAGCCTGGGCATGGCAGGCGGTGCCCTGGCCGCCACGGCCCAGCAGGCCGAACAATTGAAGACCACGCTCACGCCCCTGGGCGGCGAGAAGGCGGGCAGCAAGGACGGCGTCATTCCCGCCTGGACGGGCGGCTACACCACGCCGATCCCGGGCTTTGTCAATGGTGGAAAGCGCGGCGATCCCTTCGCCGCCGACAAGCCTTTGTATTCCATCACCGCCAAGAACATGGCGCAGTACGCCGACAAGTTGTCGGACGGTGTCAAGGCCATGTTCGAGAAATACCCGGACACCTACCGCATCGACGTCTACCCCACCCGGCGCACGGCCGCCGCGCCGCAATGGGTGTATGACAACACCTTTAAAAACGCCACCAACGCCAAGCTGGTCGATAGTTCCGGCGGCCCCATCCCCGAAGGTGCCTACGGCGGCATCCCTTTCCCGATCCCCGAGAACGGCACCGAAGTCATGTGGAACCATCTCTTGCATTGGCGCGGCACGGCTTGGCATTTCGACATTCACGGAGTGTTGACGACGGCCGACGGCAAGCATGTGCTGACGGTGGACGGCCGGGGCGACCAGGAGATGCCGTATTACCTCAAGGATGCCTCGCCGGACAAGTTCAATGGCGAGTACTGGATGGTGCGCCTGATCAATTCGGGCCCTCCCATCCGGGCCGGCGAAGCCATTACCGGGCGGCTCAATGTCAATGACGAGAAGAGCCAGTCCTGGGTTTACCTGACCGGCCAGCGCCGGGTGCGTAAGCTGCCCTCCGCCTGCTGCGATACGCCGACTCCCGCTACCGCTGGCGTCATGAGTTTCGACGAGCTCGAGGTGTTCAGCGGGCGGCTGGATCGCTACAACTGGAAGCTGGTGGGCAAGAAGGAAATGATCGTGCCCTATAACAGCAACCGCTCTTTGACGCCGACCAAGGACGACGAGTTCTTGAGCCCTCATCACCTGAATCCTGATCACGTGCGCTGGGAGGTGCACCGAGTATGGGTGGTGGACGCCGAGCTGGCGCCGGGCAAGCGGCATCTGGCGCCCAAGGCCCGCTACTACATCGACGAAGACACCTGGATGGCCTTGCTGGGCGACCGCTGGGATGCCAACGGCAAGCTGTGGAAGACCATGTGGCAACTGCCTATCGTCATGCCCGATCTGCCTGCCGTAGCTGGCATTACCTTCGGCTTTTATGATCTGGTGTCCGGTGCATGGTATGCCAATTTGGTGTTCAACGAAAAGGCCGAGCAATATAAGATCGTGCCGCCCTATAGCGATACTGTCTTTACGCCTGCAGCCATGGCTGGCGAAGGGATTCGGTAGGGCAAGAGCTGTAGCCGAGGCATGGGCGCCTGGGAACCGGCTCCCATGCCGTGGTGCTTTGCCATGATATTCAGGGGGGCGCTGTTTATGCTTGGCTGAACAGTGCCCTGGCTGGCCGCATTGCGGCAAAAGAATAATAGCGACACGGAGATCACGACGAGCTTGCTCGTTCGCAACACCTATGATGGTTCAAAGAATCCTCGCCTTTGCCGGCATCGCCCTGGCTGTGCTGCAAGCCCAGCCAGTTGCACAGGCCGCACCGCTGGCGCCCATGCTGGAGCGCCCCGCGCTGCAGGTCGCCCATCCCGAACGCAGCGTATTGCTGGATGTGGCCAGGGCCGGCAAGCGCCTTGTCGCGGTGGGCGAGCGCGGGATTGCGATTTTTTCGGACGATAACGGGAAAACCTGGACACAGGCGAAAGTGCCCGTATCCGTCACGCTGGTGGCGCTGGCCTTTGCCGACGAGCGCCACGGTTGGGCGGTCGGACACAGCGGTGTGATCCTGCGCAGCGACGATGGCGGCGCCACCTGGGCCGTACAGCTGGATGGCAAGCAGGCCGCGCAACTCGTGCTGGATGCCGCGACGGCCAGCACGTCGGCTCAGGCGGCCGGCCTGCAAAAGCTGGGCAGGCTGCTGGTCCAGGACGGCCCGGACAAGCCTTTTCTGGACGTCGTGTTTTCGGATGCCGAGAACGGCTGGGTGGTCGGCGCTTATGGGTTGATCTTCAGAACCCGCGACGGCGGCCGGCATTGGCAGCCCTGGCTGGATCACGTCGATAATCCCGAAGGCTTGCACATTTACGCACTGCGCTACGACGCCGAAAGCGGCGGCAAGCGTATTTATTTGGCCGGAGAGCAAGGGTATTTTGCGCGCTCCAACGATGGCGGCGAGCATTTCCAACGCATTGCCACCCCCTACGAGGGCAGCTATTTCGACATGGCTGTCCTGCCTGGCGGCGAATTGCTGCTGGGCGGATTGCGGGGCAATCTCTGGCGCAGCCAGGACCACGGTGGCCATTTCGACCAGATCCCGGCTGCTCCCGTCAGCTGGAACATGATCAGGCCGCTGGCGGACGGGCGTGTCGTGCTTTTCAACCAGGCTGGCTCGGCCTTCGAGATTGCCCCGGGCGCCTCCGCGCCGCAGCCCTTGGTCGTGCCGCCCGGCCTGCCCCTGACGGGGCTGGCGGTCGCCGCCAACGCGCACTACGCCGCCGTGGGCCTGGGGGGCGTCACCCTGTTTGACTCCCTCAAGACCGCCGCCACGGCAAATTCAATGTCGAACAAGTCGAGCAAACCATGATGTCCAGCCACGCCGACGCGCAGCCCGTCGTTAAAAACCTGAGCGATTTCGACACCCGCAGCGGCAGCCTGACGGAGCGCGTGTTTTTCAACCACCGGCGCATCGTGGTGCTGATCTGTTTACTGTTGACGGTGTTTTTTGGATGGCAGCTTTCACACCTGCGATTGACGGCCAGTTTCGAAAAGATGATTCCCGCCAATCATCCCTATATCGTCAATTACCTGGAGCATCAGCGTGATTTGTCGGGCCAGGGCAATGCCATTCGCATTGCCGTCGAGGCCGACAAAGGCAGCATCTATAGCGCTGCCTATATGGAAACGCTGCGCAAGATCAGCCAGGAGGTATTTTTATTGCCGGGTGTTGACCGCGCCTATATGAAGTCGCTGTGGTCGCCCTCGACGCGCTGGACGGGCGTGACGGAGGAAGGCCTGGATGGCGGGCCAGTCATTCCTGATAACTACGATGGTTCGCCGCAGTCCCTGGCGCAATTGCGCATCAATGTTTCCCGATCGGGCGAAATCGGGCAACTGGTTTCCTTCGATGGCCGCTCCAGCATTTTGTATGTGCCGCTGCTCGACAAGAACCCCCAAACCGGCCAGGCGCTGAACTACGCCGATTTTGCGGACAAGCTCGAGCAGATCCGCGCCAAGTACAGCCACGGCAACGTCCATGTTTATATCACGGGTTTTGCCAAGGTGGTCGGGGACCTCATCGACGGCATCAGGCAGGTGCTGCTGTTCTTCGTCGTGGCCATCATTATTGCCGCCGGCATGCTGTATTGGTATACGCGCTGCGTGCGCAGCACTGTGTTGGTTGTCGTCTGTTCCCTGATTGCGGTGACCTGGCAATTGGGGCTGCTGCCTATGACCGGCTATACGCTGGGCCCGTTTTCCGTGTTGGTGCCGTTTCTTGTCTTTGCCATTGGTATGAGCCATGGCGCGCAAAAGATGAACGGCATCATGCAGGACATCGGCCGGGGCACGCATCGCCTGGTCGCGGCCCGCTATACCTTCCGCCGTTTGTTTCTGGCCGGCCTGACCGCGCTGCTGTGTGATGCCGTCGGGTTTGCCGTGTTGATGATCATCGATATCGAAGCCATCAAGGAACTGGCCATCATCGCCAGCATCGGCGTGGCCATCCTGATCTTCACCAATTTGATTTTATTGCCGATCCTGCTGTCGTTCGTGGGCGTCAGCGCCAAAGCCGCCCAACGCAGCCTTCGAGCCGAAGAGGCCGAGCTGCATGGCGGGGTTCGTCATCCCCTATGGCGCTTTCTGGATTTATTTACACGGAAAAAATGGGCGGCGCTGACGCTGCTGGTATCGGCGGGGTTGCTTGCCGTGGGTTACCTGACCAGTCTGCACCTGAAAATCGGCGACCTGGATCAAGGAGCCCCCGAATTGAGGGCCGACTCGCGCTACAACCGGGACAACGCCTTCATGAACCGCAATTTCGGGGCGTCCAGCGATGTTTTCGTCGTCATGGTGGAAACGCCCGATGGGGCTTGCTCGTCGTACCAGACCTTGATGAAGGTGGACGCCCTGGAGTGGCAGCTTCGGCAGCTTCCCGGGGTCGACTCCACCAATTCCCTGGCGTTGCTGAACCGGCGTGTTCTGACGGGATTGAGCGAAGGCAGCCCCAAGTGGTACGAGCTGTTGAACAGCCAGTCCATGCTGAATACGATTACGGCCGCCGCGCCTCGCGGCTTGTACAACGACGAGTGCAATCTGCTGACCTTGTACGCCTATCTCAAGGATCACAAGGCCGACACGCTTTCCCGGGTGGTGGATACGGTGGAGCGGTTCGCGGCGCAGAACAATACCAAGGACGTGCGGTTCCGGCTGGCCGCGGGAAGCTCGGGCATCGAGGCGGCGACGAACATCGTCGTCAAGCAGGCCAGCCGCGAGATGCTGCTGTGGGTGTATGCGGCCGTCATCCTGTTGTGCCTGATTACGTTCCGCTCCTGGCGTGCCGTGGTTTGCGCGGTCGTGCCGCTGGTGCTGACCTCGATGCTGTGCGAAGCGTTGATGGTGTGGCTGAACATCGGGGTCAAGGTGGCGACGCTGCCGGTCATTGCGCTGGGGGTTGGCATTGGCGTGGACTATGCCTTGTACGTCATGAGCATTCTTCTGGCGCGCATGCGGGCGGGCGATAGCCTGTCCCAGGCGTATTACCGCGCGTTGCTGTTCACCGGCAAGGTGGTGTTGCTGACCGGGGTGACATTGGCCATCGGGGTGGCGACCTGGGTGTTCAGCCCCATCAAGTTCCAGGCCGACATGGGCATCCTGCTGGCGTTCATGTTCCTGTGGAACATGCTGGGCGCGCTCATGCTGCTGCCCGCGTTGGCGTATTTCCTGTTGCCGCGGGTACATGCCCGGCAGCAGGCCGAGGCGCCTGATACCGGGCGGAGCGCCGGAAAGCGCCAGGAGAATATCGATACGCACGCGCGGCTCGCCGATCCAGCCAACGAAGGAGCTGTATGACATCCCCCATGTTCGATCTGGAGGGCAAGATTGCCGTCGTGACGGGTGGATCCAGCGGCATCGGCCGGGCGACGGTCATCGAACTCGCGCGCCACGGTGCACGGGTCGCCGTGGCGGGTATCGATTTGGCGGGATGCGGCAAGGTTCGCGACCAGATACTGGACGAAGGCGGCGACGCCATGGCAATTGAATGCGACGTCGGGTCGCCCGCCGATCTGCGCCGGCTCGTCGAGCAGGTGGCCGGCCGCTGGGGGCGAATCGACATTCTGGTGTGCAACGCCGGCATTGCCCCCCATGCCGGGCCGCTGGCCGCCGCCAGCGAAGACGACTACGAGCGCACGATGGAAATCAATCTGCGCAGCGTGATGCGATTGTGCAATCTGGTTGTGCCGGGCATGGCGGAACGCAGAGAGGGGGCCGTGGTCATTATTTCCAGCATTGCAGGTGTCCGTGGCAATAAGGCCCTCGGTTTGTACGGTATGTCCAAGGCGGCCAGCGCGCAATTGGCCCGCAACCTGGCGGTCGAGTGGGGGCCGAGCAATGTAAGGGCCAATGCGGTTTCGCCGGGCGTCATTACGACGGATTTTGCAAAGTCCATGACACAGGTGCCTGAAGTCGCCTCGGTACGGCTTGGCAAGACTCCGTTGCGCCGCTTTGGCCGAGCCGAGGAAGTGGCGGCGGCCGTCGCATTTCTGGCGGCGCCATCCGGCGCCTTCATTACAGGACAGAACCTGATTATCGATGGCGGGACGACCATCAGCGATTAGTGCGCTGTTTGGCTGATTTGTGTACTCAAATTGGTATTTGCCGAACAGCACGTGGACATCAAGAACGAAAACAAGGAGAGAGTGAAAAATGGCAGCAGTCAGAAAGGTATTGGTCGTCGGTGGCGGAATTGGCGGCATGAGCACTGCGATTCAGCTTCGCAAGGCGGGCATCGAGGTCGATCTGGTCGAGCAGGACAAGGACTGGCAGGTTTACGGGGCGGGCATAACGATCAGCGGCCCCACCTTGCGCGCCTTCAAGACCATAGGCGTGGTCGACCAGATCGTGCAATTGGGGTTTTGCGCCGACGGCTGCTCGATAGCACTGGCCAATGGCCAGGTGATTGGCGAAATCCCGACGCCGCGCATAGCGGGGCCGGAAATCCCCGGCGGGGGCGGCATCATGCGGCCGGTGCTGGCACGCATCTTGTCCCAGGCCACGCTGGATGCGGGGGTTTCGGTTCGGCTTGGGCAGACATTCGTTTCCATCGAGCAGGCTGCCGACAAGGTTCATGTGACGTTTACCGATGGCAGTCTAGGCGAGTACGACCTTGTCGTTGGCGCGGACGGCTTGCATTCCAAAGTGCGGACGACAGTCTTTCCCGATGCGCCAAAGCCGAAATTCACCGGGCAGGGCGCCTGGCGCGCGGTCGTGCCCAGGCCTGCGGAAGTGATCAAGCCCATTATGTTCATGGGGCACCACACCAAAGCCGGGGTGAATCCGGTTTCCCAAGATGAAATGTATTTGTTCTTCCTGGACAAGCGCGCCGAAAACACGTTCATCAAACCGGAAGCCTGGGCGGGCCTGCTGGCCGAGGAACTAGCCGAGTTCAGCGGTTTGGTGGCGGATATCCGGGATGGCATTTCCGCCCAGTCGCGCATCGTCTATCGCCCGTTGGAAAGCGTTCTCATGCTGTCGCCCTGGCATTCGGGGCGCGTCGTGCTGATGGGCGATGCGGTTCACGCCACCACGCCGCATCTGGCCTCCGGCGCGGGCATCGCCGTCGAGGATGCGATTGTCCTGGCCGAAGAGCTGACCCGGGACGACAGCGGCCTGGAGGCCGCGCTGACCCGCTATCAGGACCGGCGCCGCGAACGCAGCAGGCTGGTCGTCGAGAATTCGCTTCGCCTGGGCGAGATCGAACAAGAGGGCGGCTCGCAAGAAGAGCATCAACAGCTTATGCGCAGCACCATGGCGCTGCTGCTGCAGCCTATCTGACCAGGGGGGCAACGCAGGCTTCGTCCCTTGGCGAAGTCGGCGGGGAACCCTTTTTCGGGAGCCGAAGGCTCCCCCTCGCATCGCGGCGCAGAACTTCGGTTTTCCAAGCGGATCTCGTCGTCGCCCAGGAGTTAGACGGAATACAGGAGACTTTCAATTGCCAGGCGATCGCGGCCGGCTGCCCGACGACCGGATCGCCGGTTTTATTCAGGGCCTGCTGTTGATGCTGGGCAGTTGCCTGCCCGTTATGGGGGCGGTGCTGATTGCCCCTGTTCTGCCCCGAATCGTGTCCCATTTCGCCCATGTCCCCAACGTTGCGTTATGGGCGCCCCTGGCGCTTACGGCTCCCGCGCTGATGGTGGGGCTGAGCGCTCCTTTTGCCGGCGCGATTGTCGACAGGCTTGGTCGTAAACGCTTGCTGCTCTTCGCCTTGGTGCTGTATGCGGTGACGGGCCTGGCGCCGTTATGGCTCGAGTCCCTGCATCGGATCGTCGCCAGCCGAGTAGTGATGGGTGTCGCCGAGGCGGCGATCATGACATGCTGCACCACATTGATCGGCGACTATTTCGACGGAGCGCGCCGGGCCAGATATCTGGCGCAGCAAACGATTTGGGCCTCCATGTCGGCCACCGTCTTTTTTGCCGTGGGGGGCCTGATGGGCGAAGCGGGCTGGCGCACGCCATTCTGGGTGTACGCCGCGGCGTTTTTCCTGCTTCCGATGATGGCGTTCTATTTGTGGGAGCCCATGCGTTCGGCGGTGGCCCGGACTGAACGCGAGGCGCCAGGTTCGGCGGCATTCCCATGGAAACCGATGACGCTGATTTGCGTGCTGACGTTGCTGGGCGCGATCGCCTTCTATTTGCTGCCGGTGCATCTGGGCTTCGTCCTCGAGGCGCGCGGCTATGCGTCTCCCCGGCTCATCGGCTTGGCCATGGGCATAGGCAGCCTGGCGACGGTTCTCGGCGCGTTTCTCTTCCGCTATTTGGCGCGTCGTGGCGTTCCGGCGCTGCTTGCCATCAGTTATGCGACGTTGGGCCTGGGTTTCGTGCTGGTGGCGCGGGCCCAGACCTATAACGAAATCGTGACGGGAGTGGTCGTGGCGGGCTTTGGCGCGGGCGTCATTTTGCCCAGCCTGGTTACCTGGATGATGGCAAAGCTGAGCTTCGAACATCGCGGCCGGGGTACCGGCGCGTTCCTGGCCAGTTTTTTCATTGGTCAGTTTATTTGTCCCGTGGTGGTCTTGGGGCTGGGCCGTGTTGCCGGCGGGCTTCCGGGCAGCGTCGAGGTCTTCGGCTGGACGTTTCTTGGCCTGGCGGTTTTCGCCGCAGGCATCGGTCTAAGCCGCCGCTTTGTGCCGCAAGGTTCCAACGCCGCCATCCATAAAAAGGAAGCCGCATGAGCAGCAACGAAAAATCTACATTTCCCCCTGGCGCCAGGCCCATGAAGCGGGTGGTGACCGGGCACGACGCCAATGGCAAAGCCGTTGTGCTCAGCCAGGATGCGCCCGCCAAAATCGCCCATATCGACGCCATACCCGGCACGTATTTTTATGAAATCTGGAATACCAATCAGATGCCGGTCGGCTTGGCGAAAGCCGCCGCCGACCCGACTCTGAAAGAACTTCAGTTGCGGCCGACGCCGAGCGGCAGCGTGATTCGTTTCGTGGATATTCCTCCGGATACGGCCGACTACCTGGCGCACGGCGCCCGGAAAATGGGCCAGGCGTTTTCGCAGATCGGCGATGCGCACGCCTCGACCGTGAAAAAAAGTTCGCCGCATCCCTTGATGCATCGCACGGAGTCCATCGACTACGGCATTGTGATCGAAGGGGAAATGACGCTGGTGCTGGACGACAGCGAGGTAACGCTCAAGCCGGGCGATGTCGTCGTGCAGCGGGGCACGAATCATGCCTGGAGCAATCGCGGCAGCGTGCCTTGCCGCATGGCGTTCATATTGCTGGATGGCCGCTATGAAGACGGCTTGCGCGAGCAGATAGCTCAGTACGATCAGCCGTAATAGCGCCTGCGTGGCGCTGGCCGGGGCCGGACCCGGCTTGTTTTTCCGGTATGTGGATACTTATCAAACAGGTGTTATCGATGTCTCATGGTAATAATGGCAATGGTGGCAACGAGCAGGCTATCGTCGATGAGCTTCTTGCCCTTGAACATCGGCGCGGAAGAGCGCTGGTCGACAAGGACTTCGAGGCTTTGGCGCAGCTTGTCAGCCAGGATGTGGTTCATGTCCACACCCGCGGCAATGTGGATACGTTCGACAGCTATATGCATTACGTCCGCAATGTCCTGGAGTTTCTGGACGTGGAGCGTTCCGACATGCATGTGAAAGTGCTGGGCGACACGGCCATCATGACGGGCGGGCAAGTGAACACCGCGCGCTTGATCGGCCATGAGGATGTGGTGCGGGTTACGTCGCGGGTTATTCAGGTCTGGATGCGCCAGGCGCAAGGCGGCTGGCAGCAGGTGGCATTTCAGGCTACGCCGGTGGGGGCGCCGCCGCCCGTCGTCAATCGGCTGATGGCGAAGCCGCGCCAATAATCAATTCAACACGGTTCAAACAAGCTAAGGCCGGGATGATCCCGGCCTTAGCTTGTCTGCTTATCGATGGATGGAGGTCACGCCGTTTTGTGCAAGGCAGCGGGCTTTTCGCGTCGCTGTTCTTGCTCCTTGCGGATTTGCGCGCTCAGCAGGCGGCGCACTCGAATGGCCCCCGAATCCTGCAGGGCTGAAAATTCCTGGTCCAGATAGCTCAGGCCGTCAAGGCCGTTTTCCACCAGGGCCAGCGCGGTTTCATCCTGAGCGCGCACGGAGTCGTACATATGGATGTTGGCTGCGGTGAATGCCTCGTCGCCCAGGCGGAAGTCGCGCATGAATCCTCCGAAATAGAAGGTGGACGTGGAGGTTTCGGGTGTGATGGCGTGCAGGAAGCACATCTCTCCAAGTTTTTCCCGGCTTGTTTCGGGCTGACCCGGGTCGGCAGCCCGGAAGAAGGGGCCGCCGGTGATCACCAGGCTACAGCTGTAGTAATCCGAGAACACATCGGTATCCACCAAGTAGTCGCCGGGGCCGAACAGGAATGTGTAGTAGGGTGAGTAAGGGGTGTTTTTGGTGCGGCGAACCATGCGCAATATGCCATCGTGCTCGGTGGTTTCGACCGGCGTTTGCACCAGTTCCGAGACATCGCCCACCAGGCTTTTGTGGATGTAGCCAAGGTGGCTCAGATCGAACAGGTTGTCCAATGCCAGCTGATAGCGTGCCTTGACGTGCAGTGTTTGCGCGGGCGTGCTTTCCCAGTCCGGATCGTCGAAATAAGCGGGTTGGGGTATGGCCGCCGGATCCGCCTGGGCGGGATCGCCCATCCAAACCCAGATCCACTGCCATCTTTCAATCGCGGGATAAACGCGTGTGCGGCATTTTCCCGGAATCTTGTCCTGCGTCGGAATCTCGACGCACCGGCCGTCGGGGCCGAACCTCATGCCGTGGTAGCCGCATTGGATGGTGTCGCCGACCAGGGGAGACTGGGCCAGCGGATAGAAGCGGTGAGGGCAGCGGCCCTGCATCACGACCGGATCGCCCGCCTCCGTACGGTAAAAAACGAGAGGCTCGTTGCAAATCGTGCGTTCGAACGGCTCGCGCCCGACCTCGGGGCTTCGTGCGGCTACATACCATTGGTCGAGGGGAAAGGTCTGGCCTGCTTCCAGTGGATACATGTGTGTCTCCTGTAATGATTGTTTTCGTTGCCGCGCATAGGTGGCGCGGGTGTCCACGAGGGGGGGCGTGTTGCGATGGCTACGGAGATGATAGGAAAGGATGGTTCGGACGTACAGCGTGTTTTATCTAGAATAACGACGGAATCGTCCAGATTGGCCTTGCCGTGTCATCTAGCAGTCTTGGACACCCCGGCATTTCAGGCACTCTCGAAGATGGTCTATCATCAAGGGTCAGAGAATCTCTTCCATATCAAGGTTTTTTTGCCGCTGACCCCGGCACCTGGATAGACGCCGAATTATGTCAAGAAAAGCCATTGCCGAATCATCCACGCGTTATTTCCAAGAGGTCAGTGTTGGTGATAACAAGAAATCGCGTACCCGTGCTCTGTTGCTGGACACCGCCATCATGGTGTTTGCGAGGCAAGGTATCGATTCTGCGTCGATCCTCGAAATCACAGAGGCGGCAGGTTTGGCCAATGCCAGCTTTTATTATCACTTTCGGGACAAGGCGGCGCTCGTCGAAGCCGTCGGGGGGGCTGTCGCGGCGACGCTGGTGCGCGAGACCGACGACGCAATGTCCCATATGGAACGAGGCTCCGAGCGCGTCGCATTCGGATCGACGTTTTTTATACGCCGCGGCGTCGCGGAGCCGGTCTGGGGACGCCTGATCGTGCGGGCTATCGCCGATTTAGGGGAGTTTCGCGAACAAATCTCTTCCGGCATCCGAAAGGATGTCCAAATGGGCATAGACCAGGGAGAGTTTGACGTGGCGGCGACGCCCGCACTTCACGCCATGCTTTTCGGCATAGTTGGTGCTGCAATGCATGACCTTCTTGAGCATCCTGAAGCGCGGGGTACGGCTACCCTGGCCTGTGAGTCAATGCTCAGAGTGTTGGGTTTGCCTCGCGGCAGGGCGAAGGCTCTTGCCCAACGTGCCACGGGCTGGGTTGACGAGGCGCTTGGGCAAGCGGCGGTGCTTAAATCGTACGATGAACGTTTGTCGTCCGCTCAGATAGGATAGGATTGGGTTGGGTCTTCAACGGAAACCCACTGGACCTCAGTGAATTCGTGAATCCCGGGCAAGCCGCCGAAACGCCCATAGCCGCTGGATTTCATGCCCCCAATAGGTGCTTGCGCCTCGTCGAAAACGGTCGGGCCGTTTATATGGCAGCAACCAAAGTCAAGCCGTTGTGCCAGCTTCAGCGCGAGCGATACATCTGCCGTGAAGATGGAAGAAGAGAGCCCGTACTCGGTGTCATTTGCGACGCGGATTGCCTGCTCGTAGTCCTTTACGCGGATGATGCTTACTACAGGCCCAAATGATTCTTCATGGTAGATGTCCATATCAGGTGTTACGTAATCGAGAAGCGATGGCCCCATGACGGCGCCCTGGACATGGCCGGTTACCCGCAGTAGCGCTCCCTTGCCGACGGCATCGTCGATTAATTGCTGAGTGCGGTCGCACGAGGCTTTATCGATCATGGTGCCTGGCGATGCGTTATTTTCAGCGGGGTCGCCGGCTGGTAAATCCGCGGCTTTGATTGCCATTTTTTCTGCGAACTGATCAGCAATGCTTTCGACGATAACGATTCGTTCCGTCGACATGCAGATTTGGCCGTAGTGCATGTAGGAGCCGAAGAATGCGGCACGCACGGCATGATCGATTTCAGCGTCGGCCAACACGATCATTGGCGCTTTTCCACCCAGCTCCAGAAGCACCGGCTTCAGATACTTTGCGCATGTCGCCGCAACTTGACGGCCGGTGCGTGTAGAGCCGGTAAAGTTAACCCGGCGCACGGCGGGGTGGGAAATCATGGCCTCTGCAATGGCTGCCGAGTCGGCGGGAGCATTGGTTAGAAAGTTAAGGACCCCTGGGGGCAACCCCGCATCCACCATGATCTGCGCAAGCAGGTACTGTGTTCCGGCGCTTAGCTCGGATGCCTTGAGGACGACTGTGTTGCCGCAGGCCAGTGCCGTGGAAAAAGAGCGCACGGCCAGGATAATGGGAGCATTCCAGGGGGCGATGGAGACAACAACCCCGGCGGGACGTCGTATTGCCAGTGATAATGTCCCAGGTTTGTTGCTGGGAATGACCTCGCCTTTTATCTGGGTGGTCAAGCCGGCAGCCTCGCGCAGCATATCGGATGCCAGGCGTGCGTTAAACCTGCTCCAGGGAAGGGAAGCGCCTGTTTCGAGGCGCATTTGCTCGATAAGGGCGTCAGCACGCTGGTCGAGCAGGTCGGCGGCTTCCAGCAGGATATTGCGCCGTTCTGCTGGTGCAGTGGCAGACCACTCGGTAAAGGCGCTTGCGCATGATTCAACGGCAGCCCTTGCGTCTTCTACTGTGGCGGCGGCGCTGGTGGACGCCAGACTATCGTTCGCGGGGCTGTGCCGTCGAAAGGTTTTGGCCGAACCAGCCGGGATAGCCTGATTGTCGATGATGAGGTAAGATTCCATACGCCCTCCATTTTCGAGATTGCTCTCGATTTTTGTATGGTTTCACAAGAAAAAACTGTCCGCCATCGGGACAAACCATTATCGTGAGAGCTCTCGAAATTAGGTGTCGCCGTACGAACGATGCAATCGGACGATGCTTGCCGGCGTCGGCCGGCGCATTATGTCTGTTGGCCGACTCAGGCGCGAGGGGAGGGACTATTCGTCTTCGTGATACGCGACGCCGCGTCTTACCACGATGGGCACTGCACCCAATTGCTTTTTGGCGACCCATTGGGCCAGAGAGGCATCCAGGTAGTCGGTGTGGCCGGGAAACCAGCGGGCCAGTTCGGTGGCCAGGCGGCGGGCTTCGGCGGGTTCGCCGCCGTTCGCCACGTAGTTTTCAACGTCGCGCATGGATTTCAGCACCGCTGCGTGCTCGTTGCTATGGCATTCCGTGGCGGGGAAGGCCGTTTTTTTCATCCAGCCTTCTTCCTGCGAGAAATGATGCTCGGTATGGGTGATAAGCTGCCGCAGGCTTTCCAGAAGGGCCTCGTCCGACCCGCGCAGCATGGCTCCGACGATATCGACGAACTCGCGGTGCGTTTCGTCCATGGGGCCGTAGCCCGCCAGGAAGGCATCAGTCCAGATAAGGTCTTCGGTAGCTATCATGATTGTCTCGTGGCCACGCGGGGCGGCGGGCCGTGTTCTTGCGGTTGACTATTGCATAATCATAGCAAAATCAAGGTGGTTTCTCCGCCACCGCCTTGATTGCGAGCCGCCGTTTTGGCGTTCTATGAATGTAGCGATACGGCAGGAACGAATCTGCCGGCGACCTGTGCTCCTACCTGGCTTGCCATCTAAGCAGCTTTTTCTCGGCCAGCGAAAGCAGGCCGTTTGCGGCAAAGCCTATTATTCCCAGCAGGACCACGCCGGCAAACAATTCGCTGGCCCGGAACGAGCGGGCCGCCAGCAAAATAGCCTGCCCGAGCCCTGATTGCGATGCGATCATCTCGCCAACCACCGCGATAATCAGCGAGACCGTCATCGAAAGCCTCATGCCGGCCAGGATATCGGGCATGGCGCTGGGCAGTCCCATTTTCCAGATGAAGGCGGTCCTGGACAGGCGCAGCGCGGTGGCGACTTCGCGCAGGCGCGGATCCACCGAGACGAAGCCATGGATGGTGGCCAGAAGCACCGGCCACATGGCGCCGAACGCCACGACAAACATCACCATGGCGGCATTCAGGCCGAAAATGGAGATCGACAGCGGCATGATGGCCGAGGCGGGCAGGGGCCGGATGAACTCCAGCGTGGGTTGTATCCACGCCCGGGCCGACGACGATATGGCGACCAGGGCGCCAAGCAGGATGCCAATAAGCGACGCCAGCAGCCAGCCGAGCAGCATGCGGTTGATGGTATCGATGCTGAAGCCTGCCAGTTCTCCGTGCAGCAGTCCCGACTTCAGGCTGGAAAGCGTGGCTTCAGGCGTGGGAAGAAACACCTTGCTGACCCACTCGTTGTGGCTGGCCAGCCACCATAGCGCAATCAGCGCGGCCAGCAACATCAGGGATTCGGCTGTGGCCTTCAAAGGGAAACGCGGGTTCATGGCATGGCTCCCATGCGGCGCGCCACGAAATGCTGCAGGCGCAGGGCGGCTTCGTTCACTATATAGCCCACCAATGCTATCCATAGCAGCCAGGCCAGCATCAGGGCCGGTTCCATGCTTTGCTGGGCAATCATGATGGCGTACCCCATGCCGTAAGGGTTGGCCACGATTTCGACCGTTACCGCCACGACCAGCGCAATGGCGACGGCCAGCCGCAGGGCGACGAAAAGCCGCGGCAGTATCGCCGGGACGATGATCTTGGCTAGGCGCGCGCCGGGCGACAGGTCCAGGGCTCGCGCTACTTCGAGCAAGGCGGGCTCGATCTGGCGCACTGCGGTCTGGGTCAGGATGAGGATGGGCCATACCGTGGCGAAGGCGACGACGCTGACCTCCATGTTCATGCCGAAGCCGAAGATAAGCATGGCAAGCGGAATAAGCGCGACGGATGGGATGGTGCGGAATATTTCCACGGATAGAAAGCTGGTTTGCGCGGCGTGCCGTGAAAGCCCCAGCAGTATGCCCAGCGCTATGCCGAGCACGGTTGCAACCAGCAGGCCCAGCCCGGCGCCAAGCAGGGTGAAGCCCGTCGCGGCGAGCAAGGACCCATCGCTCACCGCCTGCAGAAAGGCCTGGGCGGCCTGGGTCGGCGGCGCCAGGGCATCGCTGTTGATGGCGATGGTTCTGGCGTAGACTTCCAGCGCTGCCAGCACGGCCAGGGGGAACGCCAGCGCTCGCGCCCATTTCAAGATGGCTTCAGGCATGTCAGTGGTGCCCCAGGAATTGATACAGCTCGCGCCGCAGGCGCAGAAAATCGGGATGCTCCTTGGTGGAAAGCTGGTCCCTGGGGTGGGGAATGCTTACGTCGATCATGGCGGCCAGGCTGGGCTGGGCAGGCGTGGGGTTGGCGCGCAGCGCAATGACGCGATCGCCCAGGTAGATGGCCTCTTCCAGGTCGTGGGTCACGAACAGGACGGTCAGGTCGCTGTTGCGCACGAGTTTCAACAGCCCGTCTTGCAGGCTTTCGCGCGTCATGGCGTCGAGCGCGCCGAATGGCTCGTCCATCATCAGGATTTCGGGCTCCTGTGCCAGGCAGCGGGCAATTTGCACGCGTTGCTGCATGCCGCCCGAAAGCTGGGCGGGAAACTTGCGCGCATGCGCGGCGAGGTTGACGGTTTCCAGCACCCGGCGGATGCGTTCGGGGCGCTGGCCGGCCGGAACAGATGCGGCCTCCAGGGCCAGGCTGATGTTGCCTTCCACGGTGCGCCAGGGAAGCAAGGCCCTGCCGTAGTCCTGGAATACAAAAGCCATTTCCCTGGACGGGCCGGCAACAACCTCGCCGCGGCGGCGCACGGCCCCGCCGCTGGGCGTGACGAAGCCCGCCGCGGCCCGCAGCAGCGTGGTCTTGCCGCAGCCCGACGGTCCGATGATGGAGATGAACTCGCCCTTGTTCACGGTAAAGCTGGTGGGAGACAGGATTTGCCTGCCTCCCAGCTCGATGGCTACGTTTTCGAAACTCAGAATGCTCATTGAACCCGGCTCACTTGACGATGAGCCTGGCCAGGTCGGGCGTGGCTTTCAGCATATGTTGTTCATTCATGGCTTCGACCCAGTAGGACAATTGCTTTTCGGTGATGACGGGGCTGGGCGGATTGATTTGCATGGCGGCCAGGACGGGGGGCGGAAGCTTGATGTACTTGCCCAACTGTTGACGGACGACGGCGTCGTTCTTGGGGTCGGCGGCAAAGGCCGAGCCTTCCTTCAGCGCCGCCTGGAAGGCTTTGACCTGCTCGGCGTTCTTTTCCGCCCAGTCGCGGCGGGTCACGAAAACCAGGGTCGGCATGCCCTCGGGCAGTTCGGTCAGGAAGCGCGAGACGATATGCCCGGTGCCGGTGGATGTGATGCGCTGCATGAAGGGGTCGGCGGTCACGACGCCGTCGATGGAGCCGCCGCGCAGCAGGTCGTTGTGCTGCGGGAATGCGGCCTCGACGAACTTGACCTTGGTGTAGTCCACGCCCTGCTGGGTCAGCCACTTTCGGAACGCGACATGCAGCAAGGCTCCCAGGCCCGGCGCGCCGATGGTCTTGCCGATGCAGTCCTGGGCGGTCTTGATGCCGCTGGCCGTGCTGGCGACGAAGCCGGCACCGGTGGAGTGCTTCGACAGCTGGCTGCAGCCGCCGATAATGACGTGATCCAGCCCGCCGTCGTTGGCTTGCAGGAATACCGAAGGGGTCTCCCCGCCCACGATCAGCGATCCGGACTGCACGGCGGGCGGCAGCGACGGATTCAGGGGAATGAACCTGGGTTGCACATTCAGTTTGTGCTTGGCGAAAAAGCCGCCTTCCGTGGTGGAAAACAGATAGGCAAAGTCGGCGACCGTGGTGTAGCCCACGGAAATATCGGCGGCGCCCTGGGCGCGAAGCGGCAGCGCGCGCGTGGCGAGAAGGGCGGTCGCCGCGCTCAGGAATGTGCGCCGGCTGATGGTCGAGCTGATCGTCATGGTGTCTCCTTCGTGGTTTTAATGGATGTTGCGTTTCATTGGCGGTGGCGATGAGGCTTAGTTTTCGAATATGGCAACCGCGCGGGTCCATCCAGCTGAAGCGCCGCGTATTTTGTGCGGAAAGCAGCTTATCAGGAATCCGTCGCCGGGCAGGGCCTCGAGATTGTGCAGCTTTTCCAGGTGGCAGTAGCCGATGTCCTTGCCCGCCTTATGGCCCTCCCATAACAGGCTTTTGTCGCCGGTTTGCGCGAATTTTTTGGCGGTGTAGGAGAACGGGGCGTCCCAGCTCCAGGCGTCGATGCCGGTCAGGCGCACGCCGCGCTCCAGCAGGTACATGGTGGCTTCGTAGCCCATGCCGCAACCCGTGTTGACATAGTCATTGTGGCCGTAGCGCGAGCCGGCCCGAGTATTGACGACGACGATTTCCAGCGGCTGCAGCGTATGGCCGATGCGTTTGAGTTCGGCTTCGACATCCGCCGCGGTGACGACGTAGCCGTCGGGAAAGTGGCGAAAGTCCAGTTTGACGCCAGGCTGGAAACACCATTCCAGCGGCACCTGGTCTATGGTGATGGAGGGCTTTTTTCCGTCCAGCTTTTCATCCATTGTGGAATGGAAGTGCCACGGCGCATCCAGGTGGGTGCCGCTATGGGTGGTCAGCCGAACCCATTCAGCGGCGGCCGCCTCGCCGTCTGGGAAGTCCTCGGGCTTGGTGCCGGGCAGCAGTTGCGTGAACTCCTGGACGGTGTCTTTATGGGTTTGATATTCGATTTTCGGCGCGAGCGGAGGCGGATCCGACAGCACATCGTTTTCAAGATAAATGGAAAGGTCGACAAAGCGTCGCATGGCGATTCCTTGGTATCTACACAGTAAGATTTCTGGGCCGGTTCGGGGCCCTTTTCGTATGGGCGGCCTTTAGCTTGCGGCTTTGGGCGATTGCACGATGCGTTGCTCGATGACGCCGAACAGGGGCTGGCCGTCAGGCGTCTTGGCCTGCATGCGAACGGTGTCGCCAAAATGCATGAAGGGTGTCATGGAGGCGCCTTTGTCGATGAGTTCGATGGCGCGCCGTTCGGCGATGCAGGCCGATCCCGCGCTGCGATCCGCGTTGGAAACCGTGCCCGAGCCCACGATGGTTCCGGCGCTGAGCTTGCGCGTCAGCGCCGCGTGGGCAATCAGTTGATGGAAGCCGAAGTTCATTTCCTGCCCGTGGGGATGGCCGAACCATTGCCCGTTGTAGTCGATGTGCAGCGGCAGCTTGACGCGGCCGTCTTCCCAGGCAGCGCCGATTTCATCGGGCGTGATGGCCACCGGGGCAAAGCTGGACGAAGGCTTGGCGTGCAGGAAGCCGAAGCCGGCCCTCAGCTCGCGAGGCCCGAAGCCGCGCAGGCTGACGTCGTTGATCTGGACCAGCAGCTTGACGTGGCCAAGCGCGCGATCGGCGGAGCAGCCCAGCGGCACGTCGTCGACGATGACGCCGTATTCGCCCTCGAAATCGATGCCGTGCGCTTCGTCGGGCAGCGGGATGTCGTCGTTCGCGCCCAGGAAGTCGTCGGAAGCGCCCTGGTACATAAGGGGGATGGTGTCCATGTCGGGAATGGGCGGCGTGTTGAAGGCTTTTTCCATCAGCCGACCATGATTCAGAAACGACGAGGCATCGCACCATTGGGGCGCGCGCGGCAGCGGGGCGGCGGCCAGGCGGGGGTCGAAAGGCCGGGCATCGGCGGCGCCGTTATTGAGCTGTTCGTACAGGGCCTGCAGTGCGGGCTGAACGGCGCTCCAGCTTTCCAGCGCGGCCAGCAGACTGGGGGCGATGTGTTCGGCCGGTGCATAGCGGGCCAGATCGCGCGACACCACGACCAGTGTTCCATCCTTGTGATCGCTTTTCAGGGTAGCGAGTTTCATTCGGGTTTGTCTCCTTGTGGTGGAGCGTGTTTTTCGCTCCAGTGAATCATGGGCAGGCCCGCCACCGGCGAGCGGAAGCTGGGCAGCGTGCTGCCGCGCAGGCTGCCCAGATATACGGTTCTCCGGTCGGGGCCGCCGAAGGTGATGCTGGCCATCCAGGGCGCCAGGGTTCCGTGGATGGGGGCCAGGACTTCAGGCGTCAGCGTGCCTTCATCGAAATGCCGTGCCAGCGTGGATGCGGCGCCCGGTGTGCTGTCGTCCAGCAAGGTCAGCACGTCGCCTTCTGGCGTGATGGCGATGAGTTCATCGCTGAAGATCAGGGTTATCCATAGGTTGCCGAACTCGTCAAAGGCAAAGCCGTCCGGAAAGCCGCGCAGGCGACTGGGACCATAGGTTTCGCGCCCGCTCAAGGAGCCGTCGTCTCCGACACGCAGCCGCGAGATTCTTTGCCCTGTGCTTTCAACCACGTAAAGCCATTCTTCGCGAGCGTCGAAGCGGATTTCGTTGGTGCCGCAAAATCCGTCCGCTGCAATACGGATGCCGTGCTGGTCGATGACGGCGATATAGCCGTCGCAGGCCTTGGTGATGAGCTGGCGCGTCCAGGGCTGCGCGCGGGTGGTTATCGTCAGCCATAGACGTCCCTTGCTGTCGCGCAGTACGAAATTGGCCTTGCCCAGCGGCTGGCCGTCGATGCGGTCGTGCAGCGTGCGCAGCGCCCCGTCCCGGCCCATGATTTCCAGGGCGTCGCGGCCCCAGTTGGCAATGAGAATATCGCCGCTCGCCGCAAACGCCAGCCCGTTTGGCAAGGAACCTTGCGCCTGCACATAGCGACCCGCGAAGGAGTCCGCGTTGTCCGTCGTGCCGGATGATGGTCGCCCGGTGATCAGGGCTTGCGTGCCATCGGTGGCAAGACGCATGACCCCGCCGCGCGCATCGGCGGCCCACAGTGTTCCGTCGGCTTCGGCCAGCACGCACTCGGGGCGCTGCAGATCCCGGCCCACATGGCGTATGGCGGCCCGATCCACCTGCCAGCCCAGCAATGGGTTGGCGGATGCAGGGCGTGGCGGCTTGATGTGCATGGTCTCCTGGGCTCGTCTTGCCCGTCGGCGGGCAGGTTTTTGCTTATGCCGGCATGGTAAGGGCTGCCTGTTTCTTGCGGAAATCGTTTTTCGCGATGGCAGGTATTTGCAGACCGATTCGATATGCCGGCGCCATGGGCATGCCTTATGATCCCGGGTTGGAGACTTTTTATTTGCCTCGACCGGAGAATACCTGGCCATGCGCTATCAACGTATCGATCTGAACCTGCTGATTGCTTTGGACGTACTGCTTGCCGAACAGAACGTAACGCGCGCGGCGGAGCGGCTGTTCATGACGCAATCGGCCATGAGCGGCGTTCTGGGAAGGCTGCGCGACTATTTCGAGGATCCGCTTTTGACCCAGGTGGGACGAGCCATGCGTTTGACTCCGCTGGCCGAAAGCCTGGTCGAGCCGGTGCGGGACATCATCCTGCGCATCGACTCGACGATTTCCGCGCGCCCCGATTTCGAGCCCTCCCAGGCGCAAAGGCATTTCGTCATCATTGCCTCGGATTATGTTTCCCGCGTGCTGCTGGCCGATGTGCTGCGCCGGGTCAGCCGTGTTGCGCCGGGACTGACCTTTGAACTACGCCCCAGTTCCCCGCAAATGGCGCAGGAGCTGGAGCAGGGCCAGGCCGATTTTCTGGTGACTCCGGCGCATCTGGCCAGCGCCGACCATCCCCAGGCCGTGCTGTTCGACGACACTTATAAAATCGTCGCCTGCGCACAAAACCCGCTGTGCGAGCGGGGCATCCGCTTCGAAGACTATATTGCCTCGGGCCATGTCGTCTACCATTACGAAAAGGGCGGCAACCCCTGGTTCGAGCAGTGGTATGCCAATCAGCACGACCGCGCGCGCCGCATCGAGGTCGTGACCCACGACTTCAACCTTATTTCCCGGTTCATCATCGGCACCAACCGCCTGGCCACCGTCCAGACCCGTCTGGCCAGCCAGTTCGAGCAATCCATGCCCGTCCGGCTGTTCCCGCTACCCATGGAAGCGCCCAGGCTGGTCGAGGTCCTGCAATGGCACCGCTATCGCGACGACGACCCCGGCTGTGCCTGGCTGAGGCTGCAAATCCTGGAAGCCGCCCAGGCACTGCCTGTTATTCCGGGGGGCTAACGCGATGCATGCCCGCGTGTTTTGGCTGATTGCCTTCGGTATGCAGCGGTGCGGCTACTCCGCTTTCCCAATACCGGG
>Ga0180219_1000269_pt1 | contig 49285 bp, 40 predicted proteins | sample eDN3rd30CBELigMG_FD_151338 | JGI IMG/M metagenome (GOLD analysis project Ga0180219, IMG submission 151338) | Enriched Miracle-Growth compost microbial communities from Emeryville, California, USA - eDNA 3rd pass 30_C BE-Lig MG (version 2)... ... | reverse complement strand
ATGCGGATATTTCATCCGCCGCTGCTTTGAGCGCCGCAAGATTCTGCGCCGCGAATTCATCCGCCGTCATCAGCTCGCGTTTCCAGCTCATCGAGAGGGCGCCGATAGCGGCCTGCTTTTCAAATAGCGGTACCGCGATGGCATTGCGGTCTCCGGGGGTCGATTGCGACAGCCGCCGGGTTGCAAAGCCACGTTTGCGTATGTCTGCGAGATCTTTCAGCAGCCGCCTTGGTGTGACGCCGAAGCGGGCGAGCGACGAAAACATATCGTTCTTCAACTCGTCGACGATCGCCAACACCCGCTCGTCTTCAAGCGCCGCCAGAAAGACCAGGCCGCTGGCGGCGGCGAAAACGTTCAGCTCCGTCTCAGGCTTCAGCATCTGGCTCGGCGGAAACGGGCTGAGGCCGCGGGTCGAATCGAGAATCTGCATGCGGCCATGCACATAGATATGGAGATCGACCGGCCAGCGGGCTGCGGTCGTCAGCGCCAGCATGTGCGGCCGCGCCACTTCGACGAGCTGGCCGATCTGCACGATCAGCCCGGCGCGCGGGTGATCCGGCAGGGCGGTGTTGGAGCGGTACATGGCGTCACTGATGCCGGTCCGCACAAAGCGGCGCTCGACCAGGGTGGCGAGCAGGCGGCGCAAAGTGCTTTTGGAAAGCCCGGTGCCCATGTGGAGCTTGTGCAGACCGGAGGGGCCGTTCTCGCTCAGGAACTGGAGGACGTCCAGGGCGCGATGCACGGAGCGCGTCTGCAATGGGCCGGTCACCAAGGTCTCCCGCGATTTTCGCGCGTGCCATCTGGTGGCACTTGGGGGTGTTTTCCCTTGATCCGGCCCGGATGGCAACCCACCCTGCGCGAAATGCAACCGTAGGGGGAAACAATGTCCTGCCGCCGTATTGGGAAGGCGCCGCATGTCGCCTGAGAACGCTCCCATCCAGCTCAAACTGTGCAAGGCGTCGAAGCGCGAGCCGGGCACGATCTACTTCACCACCCGTCCGGGCGGTGCAGGCGTGCGCGCCCAATACGGCTGGCTGATCGGCATCGGTGGTGATGGCCAGATCGTCCTGAACAAGAAATTTCTGGGCACGTCGCAGGACCTGCGCTGCCTTCCGTCTGGAAACATCCTGTTCTCGCAATCCGCGCAAGGGTTGCTCTATGAGGTCGGCCGTGATGGCGCCATTCATCGCACCTGGCATTCGCGCGACAAATGGGCCGGCCTGACGCCGCCCGCCGGCAGCATCGAACTGCCGGTCAATCAGCTTCATCACACCGTCAATGTTCTGCCGGACGGCAATTTCCTCATCCTCGATGCCGAGCAGCGTGATTACGACAACTGGTTCACCAGCACCACGGATCGCGCCGCGCCCCGGCAGAAGTCTTCCATCGTCGGCGATGTGGTGAAAGAGGTGACGCAGGCCGGAGAGTTTGTCCGCGAATACCGGCTTCTCGACCTTCTCGATCCGTATCGCATCACCCATGGCTCCATGGACAGCTATTGGCACAAGCTCGGTTTCCCCGGCGCGCATGATTGGTCGCACGCCAATGCGGTCGGCTATGACGCCGCGGACGATTGCCTCGTCATCTCCGTCCGCCACCAGGATTGCATCGTCAAGCTCGGTCGCAGGGACGGGAGGATCCGCTGGATCCTCGGCAATCCCAGCGAATGGTCGGCGCCCTGGTCGCAATATCTCCTGCAGCCGGAAGGCGCGTTCAGGTGGCAGTTTCACCAGCACGATGCCTCTGCACCGGCGCGTGGCCGGGTGCTCTGCTTCGACAACGGCAATTTTCGCGCCGGCGCGTTCCAGCCTCCGCTGCAGCCTGCCGAGAATTTCAGCCGCGCCGTCGAGTTTGAAGTGGATGAAGCCGGCCGAAAGGTTCGGCAGGTGTGGGAGTTCGGCGAGTTCACGGTGCCGCGCGTGTTTGCCTGTTACCAGGGTGGCGCGCGCCGGCTGCCGCGCACGGGCAACACCATCATCACCTTCGGCGGCATCTGCCTGCGCGACGGTGTTCCGGCCGGCTCGAACGTCGGGAGCTGGGGCTATGCCCGCATTCTTGAAGTGACACGAGACAAAGAGGTCGTGCTCGACATCGAAATCAACGACGCCGCATCGGAGACGTCGATGGCCTATTCGGCCTTCCGCTCCGATCATTCGGCGCTGGCATAGCGAACGGTCGAAGACCTTTGGGAGGGGGACATGCGGGACAAGACCATAATCTGTGCGGCGCTGAAACTGACGCTCGGTTTCGGCGCACTCTGCACCATGACACAATCAGGATCGGCCGCCGACTATTACGCTGGCAAGCAGATCCGCATCATTCTGCCCGCCGATAATATCGACAGCGGCTACGGGATGTATGGCTTTCTGGCGAGCCAGCATCTCGGCCGGTTCATCCCCGGCAATCCGGCAGTGGTCACGTCCTTCATGCCAGGCGCCACTGGGATCGCTTCCTTGAACTACCTGCAGAACATCGCGCCGAAAGACGGCACGGCGATTGCCGTCATCGCACAGGATGTCGCGACCTTCCAGGCCCGCAAAATGTCCGGCGCGCGCTACGATGCAACGACGTTCAAATATATCGTCCGGCTGGCGCCCAATGTGCCGGTCCACATGGTGTGGAAAGACGCGCCGGCCAAATCCATCGCAGACGTCATGAAGATGGAAACCATCACCGGTGCGGTCGGTGTCGGCGGCGTTCACAACGATCTGCCGCGCGCCACCAATGCGCTCGTCGGCACCAAATGGAAGATCGTCAGTGGCTATCCCGGCAGCGGCGCCACGCGCATCGCCATGGAGCGTGGCGAGATTCAGGCTACTGTCTCGCCTGCCATCCTGTTCAAGGAGCAATTGAAGGAATGGCTCGACAGCGGCAAGGTCAAAGTCGTCGTGCAATATGCCGATTTCAGACACCCGCTGTTTCCAGACGTCCCGTCGGTCGTCGAACTGGCGCGCGATGATGACTCCAGGGACATCCTGACATTCCTGTCATCCATCTCGACCATCGGCCGAGGCTTTGCCGCGCCGCCCGGCACCAATGAAGAGGCGATGGCAATCCTGAAGAAAGCCTTCGCCGACATGATCGCCGACAAGACATTCCTTGCCGATGCGGACAAGCGGGGCGCAGAAATACTGCCGATGTGGGGTGATGAAATGTCGGCCTATGTCAAACGCATCGTCGCCACACGCCCGGAGATCGTCAAAAGGGCAAGCGCCATCGTTGAAGGCCAGTAGGTTCTTTAAGGTTCGCCGAAACAGTTGAGAATCTGGCCGGTGATGTAGGACGCATCGTCGCTGGCGAGAAAGGCGATCGCGGCCGCCTGTTCATCCGGCTGGCTCTGGCGCTGCAGCGCCAGCTTCATCAGATCGCCGCGCGCCTCGGCAAAGTGGGCATCGGTCATCGGCGCCGGCTCGGCGTTGACGCCGGGTGTGAGCATCAATCGCGACGTCACGCGGTCTGGCACGGCGGTGCCGCCGGGAGACACGGCATTGACGCGAATGCCGTGCCGCCCATACTCGCCGGCAAGCGTCTTCGTCAGCGCCTCGATGCCGCCTTTGCTGACCGCATAAGGCACACGATAGAGGCCGCCGCGCGTCACAAACGACGAGAGGTTGACGATCGATCCGGATTTGCGCTCGATCATGTAGGGGAGCGCCGCCGAACAGCACCAGAGCGCGGTGAACAGCGAGCGTTCGAGTTCGAGCTGGATCTGTTCCTCGCTGTAGAGATGATAGGGCTGCCACCAGATGGTGCCGCCGACCACATTCACCAGAACATCGATCTGTCCGAATGCATCCACGGTCTGGCGCATCAACCCGCGCGCCTCGCCCATCTTGCTGACATCGGCCAGCACTTTGATGGCCTCGACGCCATGATCGGTGAGTTCCTGCAGTGCTGCCGAAGCACTGGCCTCCACCCGTTCGGCGATGACGATCTTGCCGCCTTCCGCGGCCAGGCGTCTGGCGGTTGCACGGCCAATGCCTTGCCCGGCGCCGGTGACGACACAGACCTTGCCCGCGAGCCGCCTTGCTCCGCTCGCCTTGGCGTCCAGTTGATCAGCCATTGGTCGCTCCCTCATCGCTGTCTTTCACGATGGGTAGCATGCGCCCGCCGCTTCCTGGCATTTGCTGGTCTAATAAGGGCTATTAGCCCGCGATATATTGGTTCAGGCCGGATGCATTTGACAAAACAACAGGCTGATGAAAGCCTTTATAAGTAAAGCAATTCCAATCGGTCATTGGCATTGTGAACTGCGTCGCACGAGACCCAATAATGGCCAAGGACGGCATTCAACGGGAGGAAACCCTGCTGGCGCGGCTCGATGCCGCCGGCATCGGTATCAACCGCGCCGGGATCGATCTCAATCTCCTGGTCTATCTCGAAGCTCTCTACACGGAAGGCGGCGTGTCGCGCGCTGCCGAGCGGGTCAACCTCAGCCAGCCCGCCATGAGTCTCGCCTTGAAACGGCTGCGCGAAATCTTCGACGATCCTTTGCTCATTCGCACGCCGCGCGGCATGGTCCCCACCCAGCGGGCGCAGGAGCTGATCGAGCCGGTGCGCGCCATCCTCGGTCAGAGCCGGGAGTTGCTTGGCGGCCGCAGGAAGTTCGATCCGGCGACCGCGACCGGCCCATTCACTCTGGTCGGTACCGAATATGTTTTCTCCATCCTGCTGCCGATCCTGATCAAGCGGATTGAACGCGAAGCGCCGCTTGCGAGCATCGTTTCGCGGCCCACCAGTCCGGTTTATCTCAAAAGCTGGTTCGAGGAGGGTCGGGTCGGGCTCGGCATCGGCTATTCCGAACAGCCGCCGCAGGAATTACGCGTGCGCCCGTTGTTTGATGAATCGCTCGTCTGCATTGCCCGGCGCAAGCACAGCAGGATTCGCGGCACGCTGTCGCTGGAGCAGTTCTGCGCGTTTCCCCATGTGGTGGTGCGGCCGATGGGCACGCCGCAATATGCGCTGAGCCTGGAGAGCGCGCTTGCCGCGCTCGACCGCGAGATCAAGATCGGTCTGCTCGTATCGGACTTTCTCATCGCCCCGGAGGTCGTGGCTGAAACCGATATGATCGCCCTGGTGCCGCGCGGCCTGGCGCAGCGCTATGCGGGGCCGAAGGGGTTGCAAATCCTGATGCCGCCGGTCGCGCTTCCCAAACTGCATTTCTCGATGATCTGGCACGAGCGCACCCATCGCGATCCGGTCTACCAATGGCTGCGTGACATCGTGGCCGACGCTTCGCGGGAACTTGCGCCACGGGAAACGAAGGGCAGCGTCTGACGCGGCGATATTTGCCGCGCCAATGTCTCCTATTTGGCGCCGCCCATGGACCATTTCTCAGGATCGTTCCTAATCTCGCGAATCCTTGGGAGGGGACGATCATGGGCGGCATCAAGCGCAGTCTATTGCTGGCGGCGGTTACGGCACTCTCACTGGCTGGGCCATCTGCGGCGCGCGCCCAGACCTATCCCGATCATGCGGTTCGCGTCATCATTTCGTTCGCGCCCGGCGGCGGCGCCGATCTGGTGGCGCGCACCATCGCGGCCAAATTGCAGGAAAGCATGGGCAAGCCGTTCATCGTCGAGAACCGTCCCGGCGGTAATGGCGGCTCGCTGGGTGTCGAGGCAGTGGTCAGATCGCCCCCGGATGGTTACACCCTGCTGGTCACTCCCAATGGACCGATCGCGATCGCATCGCATCTGCAGAAGCCGTCCTACGATGTCCTGAAAGATCTGGCACCGGTCGGCATGGCGGCGTTTGCGGGTTCCGGGATCGCTGTTCCTGCATCATCGCCGGTCCAGACCATCGGCGATCTGGTCAAGCTATCCAGGGAAACGCCGAAGGGTCTCAGCTATGGCCACACGGGCGTCGGCACGCAGGGGCATCTCGCCGGCGAAATGCTACGCATCATGACCGGCGCCAATCTCACCGGCGTCGCTTACAAGGGCAATAGCCCGACGGTCGCGGCGCTGCTGTCGTCGGAAACGCAGGTCGCCATCTCCGATCTTGTCAGCCTGCTGCCCCATGTGGAGCAGGGCAAGCTCCGCCTGATCGCGGTGACCAATTCAACCCGGCAAAGCATCGTTCCGAATGTGCCGACCGTCGCCGAGCAAGGCTATCCGGACTATTCCGCCGACGCCTGGGCCGGCATGTTCGCGCCAGCCGGCACGCCGCCCGATGTGATCGGCCGTCTCAATGCGGCGCTGGGCCAGGCCATGCAACTGCCCGATGTGCGCAAGACCTTCGCCAATCTCGGCATGGACGCCACGTCGATGACCCCGGATGCCATGCGCAAATTCGTGGCGCAGGACTACGAGCGCTGGGGCCAGGTCATCAAAAGCGCCAACATCACAAACGACTGAAGTGTCAGGGAACGAACATATGCTGGCTCGCAATGACGATCTCTCGACGCTGCGCTGGCCTTCGAAATTCAACGAGGTGCCGAAAGACGTCTTCAACCGGGAGGACGTTTATCGCCTCGAGCTGGAACGCATCTTCTACGGCCCCGAATGGCACATGCTCGCCCATCGCAGCGAGATCGCCAGGCCCGGCGATTTCAAGACGGCGACGATCGGCCAGGCGCCGGTGCTGATCGTCCACGGCGACGACGGCGAGATTCGCGTCTTTGCCAATTCATGCACCCATCGCGCCACGCAGTTGAAAACCTGCGCGCGCGGCAGCGGCAAGGAGATCGAATGTCCTTATCATCGCTGGCTTTTCAACAACCAGGGCGACCTGATCGGCGCGCCGGGCATGCGCGAGTTCCAGCAGAGCTTTCGCCGCGAGGATTACGCGCTGCGGAAACTGCGCACGGAAGAATTCTGCGGCATCGTTTTTGCGACCTTCAGCGATGATGCGCCGGCATTCGATGATTATCTCGGCGAAACCAAGCCCTTTATCGCCAAGGCGGTCGGCGGTGACGGGCGGCTCAAATTGCTCGGTTACCAGAAGGTCAGCTTTGCCAGCAACTGGAAGGCCTATGCCGACAATGAGGGCTATCACGGCCCTCTGCTGCACACGGCCTTCCAGATGCTGAAATGGTCGACCAGCAATGGTGCGCAGTTCATGACCGACCATGCCCATAAGGTGAATCACATCGAGCTCGGCCAGCTTCCCGATTTCGGCCCGCTGCAGGACCCCTCGGTGATCGAGGGGCGGGACCCCAAGCTCGTGCCTCTCAATCTGATCATCTCACTGTTTCCGCTGAGCCTGATCATCCATAACCTCGATGTGATCAACCTGCGTTACGCCTTCCCGGTATCGCCGCATGAAACCGAAGTGCATTACGCTTATTTCGCCCATGAAGATGATGATGAAGCGCTCGTGCGCCATCGCATTCGCCAGGGGTCCAACCTGCAGGGACCAAGCGGTTTCATTTCGCTCGAGGATGGCGCCGTGTTCAACCGCATCCATGTCGGCTCGCACACGGCGGGAACGGCCGAATTCCAGAAAGGCGTGACGGGTCCGGAGCCCATCGCGACGCCGTTCAATCTCGGCAAGGGCGACGAGGCCGGCAATCTGATCCGCTGGGAACATTATCGCCAGGCAATGGGGTTCCAACGTGGTTGATGCAGCGGCGCTCACCCAGATCGATGAGTTGCAATCGCGATATATGCGCACGCTCGACCGCCGCGCCATGGACGGCTGGGCGGCCTGCTTCGACAGCCAGGGAAGCTATATCTGCATCGCCAGAGAGAACGAGGAACAAGATCTCGCTCTGGCGATCATGATGGACGACAACAACGAGCGCATCCGCGACAGGGTGACCTATGTCACCAAGATCTGGGTCGGCGTTTTCGAGGATTATACGACACGGCATTTCGTTCAGCGCGTCGAGTGCCAGAAGCTCGCGCCTGCTCTCTTCCTGGTCGAGAGCAATTTCATGGTGGCCTACACCACCAGCCGCGGCCGCTCGGAGATGCTCGTCGCCGGCGTGTACAGGGATGAAATTGTTCTGGGCGAGGGCGGCGCAGCCTTTCGGTCCAAACGCGCGATTCTGGATACCACCGTTACGCCAAGATACCTGGTCTATCCGGTTTAAGGTCTGAGGAGGGAGTCATGGTGCTGGCATGTTTGAGCCCGAATGGCGTCGATACCTATGACCTTGCGCAACCGCCCGCCCGGCTGCTGGTGGCAACGCAAAACGGCGTCGTGCAGGTCGAGCGCAAGCAAGATGCGCAACAGTGGAGCGTGACGGGAACCAGCCTGGAGGGCCTGCATATCAGCTCGCTGATGCGCGAGCCGGTGCACGGGCGACTTTTCGCCGGTGTTCACAGCAGTGGTCTTTATTGCAGCAAGGACGACGGCAGATCATGGCAACCGGCCATGACCGGCCTGGCGCATGAACATGTGTTCAGCCTTTCCCTCATCAGGAAGGGCAGCGATGTCGAACTCTATGCCGGCACCGAGCCGGCGCATCTCTATCGCAGCACCGACTATGGCGAGACCTGGCAGGAACTCACCGCCCTGCAGGATGTTCCGGGCCGTGAGAACTGGAATTTTCCGCCGCCGCCGCACATCGCCCATGTCAAACATGTGGGCTGCGATCCACGCGATCCACGCAAGATCTATGTCTGCGTCGAGCAGGGCGCGCTTCTGGTCAGCGACGATGCTGGCGCAAGTTTCAGAGAAATCCATTTCCAGAATGAAACCTACAAGCTGAACAAGGACGTGCATCGGGTCGTCTTCAACCCGCAGGATCCTGATGAGATGTATGTTCCGGGCGGCGACGGCATTTCGCGCAGTTGCGACGGCGGCAGGACCTGGGAGCATCTCACCACGCCGGAAATGCGGCTGGCCTATCCCGATCAGTTCTATATTCCGGCTGAAGCGGGTGGTGACCTGTTTGCCGTCGGTGGCGGCACGCCGCCGAACATGTGGCGCCAGACCGGCAATGCCCGCACGGCCGTCGTCACCAGCAAGGACTGCGGCCGGACCTGGCAGCAGGTGCGCGGTGGTCTGCCCGAGGAGATCGCCGGTAATTTCGAAGCGGCGACCATGATGACATGGCCGGGCGGTTTCGGCTTCCTGACCGGTTCGACCGACGGCGAGATCTACGCCAGTTTCGATCAGGGCCGGTCCTGGGCCTTGATCGCGGAGAATGTCGGCGCCGTATCGAAATGCGTCCACGCCCGCAACATCGAAATGGGCCGCGCGGCTGTGCGGCAACTAGCGGCGCAACCCAAACAAAGCTGAACGCGAGGCCTGTCATGCTGTCGAAAGAGCAGAACGAATATCTGACACGCGTGGGGCCGAGCACGCCCGGCGGCGAATTGATGCGGCGCTATTGGCATCCGATCTATACGGACGCGCAATTGCGCGAGAAGCCGGTCCGCAAAGTCCGCATCCTGTGCGAGGACCTGGTGCTGTTTCGCGATCGCAGCGGCAAGCTCGGGCTCGTACAGGAAAGATGCCCGCATCGCATGACCAGCCTGTCGGTGGGCATCCCCGAAGAGGAGGGCTTGCGTTGCTGCTATCACGGATGGCTGTTTGACTCAGAGGGGCAATGCCTAGATCAGCCGCTGGAATCGCGGAGCTTCAAGGACAAGGTCAAGATCAAGGCCTATCCCGTGCAGGAAATGGGCGGGTTGATCTGGGCCTATCTCGGCCCCGCGCCGGCGCCGCTGCTGCCGCGCTGGGACCTGTTCGTGCGTCAGCGTGGCTTTCGCCAGATCATCGGCCACCAACTGCCGTGCAACTGGCTGCAGGCGATGGAGAACCGTGGCGATCTCGGCCATGCGGTGTTTCTGCACGGACGCCTGTTCCAATACGATCTCGAACGCAAGGGAAAGCTCACCGACGATCCCAACGCCCGCTACAACGCGACAATGACTGATCATAAGAAGCTCAGGGACAAGGACGTCCAGATCAGGTACCGGCCGATCTTCAACGAGTTCGGCTTCACCAAAGGCAGCCTGCGATCGGACCAGAGCGAAGACTCGCGCACATGGACCGTCGGCATGAACCCGATCATCTTCCCCTATCTGTTGGCCTTCGGGCCGGAGGAAGGCGATGGCCGCATCCGACGCAGCTATCAGTTCGGCGTGCCCATCGACGATACCCACACATGGCATGTGAACTATTTCTGCTATGTGTTTCCCCAGGAAGTCGCGGTGCCCTACCAGGATGTGCCGCCCTACGCGGAAATGCCGCTCAAGGACGAGAACGGCGAATATATCCTGGACTATGTTCTCGCCCAGGACATGGTGGCCTGGGTCGAACAGGGTGAAATCACCGATCGTTCGCAGGAACAGCTCGGTGCCAGCGACAGTCTTGTCGTCGCCTATCGCAATCTGCTGAAAAGCCAGATCGACCTGGTGCAGCAGGGGCGCGAGCCGATGAATGTCTTTCGCGATCCTGCCAGGATCGACAGTCCCGAACTCACGATACCCGGCAACGAGGGCCCGGCGCCGGTGCGCGATACGATGTATGGCGCTGCCGTCAGCTATCGCGAGAATTTTCACAAGGAGTCGAAGGGCGGCTGGCTCTACATCGATGACGATGCGGATCGCTGTTGCCCGGATCGTGACCTCATCGTGGAAATGTTCCGCGCCGCCGAACGTGTCCGCGCAAGGCAGGCGGAAAGCGCGTGAAACCTTCTCCCGTAAACGGGAGAAGGTTTCACGCGCACTCATTGATATTCCATCGTCATGAACGTGCTGGGCATCTTGTCCATGCCCAGTACGCCCGGACCGGCGGTGGCGAGCAGGACATCGAAAATGTTGCGGACGGCGGCTTCCGTCGTCGGTTCGAACCTGCTCATCAGATCGCGGCGCATTTCTTCTCGCAGCGGCGGAATGGCCGCGTCGTCCATCTTCTGGCGTCGTCCGACTTCCACCCAGATGTCGTCGTCGGTATTGAGAATGCTCACGGCTTCGCGATAGGCAGCGAGATAGGCCCTGACATTGGCGGGATGCGCGGCGGCGTAGTCCTCGGATACCGCATGGAACAGGAAGGGTACGTCGCCATCGAGGCCGATGGCTGAAATGAGGTCGCGCATCTGGTAGAGCACGCGGAACTTGCCGTTCACGGTCATCGCCGGTGCGATATTGTTGTAGATGAAAGTCGCGTCGAGTTGGCCCTGTTCCATCAACCCGCGCAAAAGTCCCACGCCGCCGGCCTGGACATTGGCCTCCTTCTCCAGGTTGAGATTATAGAGTTTCAGAGCCGCCGCCATGATGACGAACCAGGTCGAATTGGTGCGGCTGTCGGTGCCGACCTTCTTGCCTTTCAGGTCGCCGAGAGTCTTGATCGGCGAATCCGCCGGCACGATCATATGGTCTCCCCATCGAAACATGGGGACGATCGCGATCACCTTGAGCCCGGCGTTTCGCATATTGGAAACCGCGATAAGGTCGGCGACCATCATGTCGACCGCGCCGGCGCGGATCGCGGTGATCGCCGCATTGGAATTGGCCGTCGGCACTTCCTGCAGCCTAAAACCGTATTTCTCGTCGAGCTTGAATTTCTGGATCGTGTAGAATGCGAAGGCGTTCGTCCCCGCTTGGTTGTTCGACATCCGCACCACGCCGCCATCGCCTTTGAAGGTGCGGGTGTCAGGTTCGGCTGCTTGCGCCGTCGCCATCGGCAGAACAGCCAGCGCCAGGGTGAAAATCATCGTCAGGAACGGTTTCATGAAAATCTCCACGGGAGCGAACGCAGCGTGTCAAAATTCCCGCAAGGTCTCGCGTAGCGTCTTTTGCGTGTAGGCGGTGCGCACGACGCCGCGCCGCTGCAGGGCAGGGACCAGGCCTTCGGTCACTTCGAGAATGTAGCGCCGGTTGATGTGGTGAAACGGATGGGAGAGCAGGAAGCCGTCGCCACCGATCTCTTCCATCATGTCGGCCATCTGCTCTGCGCAGGACTCCGGCGTGCCGATCAGGTCGGCCGCCTTGTCCTGAGTCAGTTCCCGCAAGGTCTTGCCGCTGCCGAACTGCGCGAACCGTTCCAGCGAAGCCGATTCGCCATTGGTGGTCAGATCCTGCGGGATTGGCTTGTCGAGATCGAATTTGGAAAAATCGATGTCGGTGATGCCGCTGATCAGGCCGAGCTGCCGGTCGATGAAGCGTTGTTGTGAAACGCTGCGCGCATATTTTTCCTGCGCCTCGGCCTCGGTCTCGCCCATGACGACTTTGAACAGGAACATCACCTTGATGTCGTCGGGATTGCGGTTGAATTTCTCGGCACGCCTTCGGATGTCGTCGCGAAAGGCTTTCTTGCCCTTGACGCCATTGGCGCCGGCAATGATCGAATCCGCATATCTGGCGGCGAAGTCGCGGCCTTTCTCGGAGCCTCCGGCCTGTACATAGGTCGGCCGGCCTTGCGGCGACGGGGCCGTGTTCAAAGGCCCGCGCGATTTGTAATATTTGCCCTCGAAATTGATCGGCCGCACTTTCGTGTAATCGGCATAGGTCTCTGTCTCGCGGTCGAGCACGACGGCGTCGGGTTCCCACGAGTCGAAGAGCTGGTTGACCACGTCCATATATTCTTCCGCCATCTCGTAGCGCAGGTCGTGCTCCGGCAGCTTGTCGAGGCCGAAGTTCTGCGCCGCCGCGTCTTCGCCGCTGGTGACGATGTTCCAGCCGAAACGGCCCTTGGCGATGTGATCGATGGTGGTGCACAAGCGCGCCAGCAGAAACGGCGGATAGCCCAGGGTCGACAGGGTCGCGACAACGCCGAGATTGCGGGTGTGCGAGGCGACCACCGCGGCCAATGGTGCCGGATCGTGCTTGGGCACCTGAATGCCGCCTTTGAGATAGGTTTTCGAATTGCCGCCGAACGCCTCCGATACCATCAATTTGTCTTCGAAGATGACATAGTCGAAACAGGCTCGTTCCAGGCTTTTGGCGAAGTCGATGAAGAACTCCGCATCCCATGGCGCGCCGCCGGCCGAAGAGAACGGTTCATTCCATTCGTCCTGAACGAAATTGGTGAACCAGCCGAGATGGAACTTCTTTTTCGCCATGCAGTCCTCCTAGATTCGCTCCATATCGATCTGGCCGATATGCGAGACGAGCCGCTCGACGACGAAACGGCTCTTCTCGAAAACACGCACGTCCTCGTAGGACCTCGGCCGCGAAAGATCCGACAGCTCGACCTCGTCGCAGAATTTTCCGCCCGGTCCCTTGGTCATCATCAGGATGCGGTCACTCAGAAATGTCGCTTCGAATGCGTTGTGGGTGACAAACAGCACCGTCGAGCGAAACTTTTCCCAGATCGTCAGAAGTTGCTGGCGCAGACGCCGCGCCGTCAGTTCGTCCAGCGCGCTGAACGGCTCGTCCATCAGCAGCACATCCGGCTCGATGGAGAAGGCCCGCGCGATGGCGGCGCGCTGCTGCATGCCGCCGGAAAGCTGCAGGGGATAGAATTCGCCGAACTGCGAAAGCTCGACCAGCGCCAGGCAATTGTCGATCCGCTCCTTCCATTCGGACGGCGGAAACTTCGACGCGGCCAGCGCGAACTCGATGTTCGCCCTGACGGTGCGCCATGGCATCAGGCGCGGCTCCTGGAAGACATACGCTATGCGGGAGCCAGTACTCGAAGTTCGTGTACCGCTCTGCCCAACACTGCGGCCATGGATGGCGGCCAGGCCTTCATACTGATCGTCAAGGCCGCTTAAAATATTGAGCAGGGTCGACTTGCCGCAACCTGACGGCCCGAGAATGCAGACGAATTCGCCGGGCGAGACGCTGAAGGTGGCGCGATCCAGCGCCTTCCATCCGGCGCTGTCGCCGCGCGGCGGATAGGTCTTGGTGACATTGCTGATCTCGATGGAAGCGGCGTGGCTCATCCGTCGGTCGCGTTTCAGAATCGCCGCTGCGCCGGACGCCATTTGAACAAATGGTGTTCAAGTTTGCCCAGCACGGCAATTTCGAGAAACAGCATGATCAACACGAAGAGCAGCGCATAGGCCATCACCTCGCTCATGTTGAACGACTGATAATAGAATTCGATCTTGTATCCGACGCCGTCGCTGCGCCCGAGCAGTTCGACGAATAGCACCATTTTCCAGATCAGGCCCAGACCGAAGCGTGCCGAGGCCAGCAGCGCCGGCGCAATCTGCGGCGCGATGACTGATGCAATGATGCGCAACCGGCCTGCATGATAGGCTTTCGACATGTCGATCAGTTTCTGGTCGATGCCTTTGATGGCCTCCCATATATTGATGGTGAGGATGGGCACCACAGGCAATGCCGCGCCAAGGATTGCGGCGCGGTCGTTCAACCCGACGACCATGTAGATCGTCAGGATGAGCACCAGGCTCGGCATCGTGATCGCGCCGATGATCCAGATCTCAAAAAAGCGCTCGGCCGTTTTCGACAGACCCATGGCGAAGCCGAGGATCAGGGCGATCGACATGGCGAGAGAAAACGCCAGCGCGATGCGCGTCAGCGTGATCAGAACATCGTTCCAGATACCGAACGAGGTGACCTCGCTCGCCAGCACGCGCGCCACCGCATGTGGGGCCGGCATGACGCTGGCGGGCAGATAGGCGGCGCCTATGTACCACGCCGCCAGTAGCGTCAGGATGGAACTCGTTCTGATGAGATGGTCGCCCCACCGTCCGGACATCGAAGCCCTGACAGTTGCAGCTAAACTCGCAAACTTCGCGCCAGCGCCCGAACGATAGGACTGCGCGCCAATCTGTTGCAGAAGCATATCACCGCACCTTTTATGTGCAGTCGCCAACCGACAACTCGCTGCAAAGATCTCAGCAAGTTGTGTGCCAATGCCGGCCTTGCTTCCCTTCTCCGTTCCACGGGAGAAGGTGGCCCTCGCATCGCGAGGGTCGGATGAGGCGCTTAAGGATTAAGCTGACATGGAAGGCTCTGTGATGCGCATCTGACGTGGAGAGGTTACGGTGCACAACCCTCATCCGACCCTTGCTGCGCAAGGGCCACCTTCTCCCGCTGAGCGGGAGAAGGGTCGCGCTGCATCGCGCTTACGCGGCATCAACCAGGATCAGCTCGCTGTCTTCGAGCGCCGTCACCCGCAAGGTCTCCACATCCTTGATCGCGGCACCGTCGCGGGCGTTGACTCGTACGCCGTCGATCTCGACCGCGCCCGTCGCCGGCACCAGATAGCCACGTCGCTCCTTGCCGAGCGCATAGTCGACCGTTTCGCCCGCCTTGATCGTCGCGCCGACGACGCGGGCGTCGGTGCGGATCGGCAGCGCTTCATCATCATTGGCGAAGCCCGAGGCCAGAGTGACGAAACGGCCGGCGCGCGCGCCCTTGGGGAAGGGACGGGCGCCCCAGCTCGGGGCGACGCCGCGGCTGGTCGGCTGGATCCAGATCTGGAAAATCTGCGTCGTCTCGTTCTCCAGATTATATTCGGCATGGGTGATGCCCGTGCCGGCCGACATCACCTGGACGTCGCCAGCCTCCGTGCGACCTTCATTACCAAGGCTGTCCTTGTGGGTGATCGCACCTTTGCGGACATAGGTGATGATCTCCATGTCGCGATGCGGATGCGGCGGGAAGCCGCTCTGGGCGGCGATCGTATCGTCGTTCCAGACACGCAGATTGCCCCAGCTCGTGCGCTCAGGGTCGTAATACTCAGCGAACGAGAAGTGATGCTTGGCGTCGAGCCAGCCATGATTGGCGCCGCCGAGGGTGTTGAAAGGGCGAAGTTCGATCATTTTCGTCTCCCGTATGTTCAATGAGCCAAATTGGCCTCGGGCTTGAAAATAGGCGGTCTCAGAATGTAATAAATAGAAATAATCGAAACACATCGATGAAAGAAATGACATGTCAGGCCTGCCAGATCTCGAAGCCTGGGCCATTTTCGCGAAAGTCGTCGAGACCGGCTCTTTTGCCAAGGCGGCCGAGGAACTGCACCTGTCGAAGCCGACTGTCTCGAAAGCCATGACGCGGCTGGAAAACCGCCTCGGCATTCCCCTTCTCCACCGCACCTCGCGCCGCATCGCCGTGACCGAGAGCGGCCGCGGCGTGCTCGATCGCGCCCGCCGCATTCTCGCCGACGGTGCCGCCGCCGAGGCCGAGGCGTCGGCGCAGGCCGATACGCCGCGCGGCCAGGTGCGGATCGCGGCGCCGATGTCGTTTGGGCTTCGCCATGTGGCGCCGCTGTTGCCGGATTTTCTCGCTCTTTACCCAGAAGTGGCGGTCGATCTCGATCTCAGCGACGCGCAGGTCGATCTCGTCGGGAGCGGCTTCGACGCCGCGCTGCGCATCGCCTCGCTGTCCGATTCGTCCTTGCGCGCCAGACGTTTGTGCGAGGTCCGCCGGCCGCTTGTGGCGACGCCTGCCTATCTCGAGCGGCATGGCCGGCCGCAGCATCCGCGCGATCTCGATACGCACCAATGCCTTTTCTACACCAATGTGGCGACGCCGACGCTCTGGCGTCTTCAGCATCCGCAGGAAGGCGAATATGCCGTACCGCTCTCTGGCCGGCTCGGCGCCAACAATGCCGATGCGCTGACCCCGGCCCTGATGGCCGGGCTCGGCATCGCTATCCAGCCGGAGTTCATGATCTGGCAGGAACTTCGCGACGGCGCCCTGGAAGAGGTCCTGCCGGCCTGGTCGGTGCCGGCCATCAGCTTGCATCTGGTGACGCCGCCCGGCGTGCTGCGCCCGGCGCGGGTCACGGTCCTGCTCGATTATCTCGCCCGCCACCTCGCGGCGGCGCCCTGGGCGAGACCATTACGAATTTAGAGGCCGCAGCGGATTTACTGCCAATTTAGCCGTATTGTTTAAGATGACGTTACGTTTCGGCGATACAATCTTCCCGGCTGGGTTTGCATGAAACGGGCGTCTCTTGCTGCGTCTCCAGAACATCATCCTTGAAATGGTGGCCAAGGGCGAGACGCTCAAGGCGACGGGCGATCGTCTCTGCACCGAGGTCGAAAAGGGCTTTCCCGGGCTTGTCTGCTCCATCCTCACCATTGATCGCAGCGGCCTCCTGCATCCGCTCGCCGCGCCCAGTCTTCCGGATGCCTATTGCGCGGCGATCGATGGATTGGTGATTGGCCCAAGCGTCGGCTCGTGCGGAACCGCCGCTTATCTGCGGACCGAAATCACCGTCACCGACATTGAGAATGATCCGTGTTGGACGGCGTACAAATCCATCCCATTGGCGCTTGGCCTGGTCGCCTGCTGGTCCAGCCCCATCTGCGACGGACGCGGCGACGTCATCGGAACATTCGCCTTCTATTTTCGTGAGAAGCGCGGACCCGATGATTACGAGAGAGCCGTCGTCGAGACCTGCGTGCACCTTTGCGCCATCGCGATTGAACGCCACGAGCGCTTTCTGGAAAGCGAGCGCCGCGCCAACGTAGACAGTCTGACCGGTCTTTCCAATCGCGCCAGTTTCGGCGCGGCGCTGTCCCATCTCTCCTGCATCAGGCCGGGCGCCTGGGCCTTGCTCGTTGTCGATCTCGACAACCTCAAGGTCGTCAACGACACATTCGGTCATCTGGCGGGCGATGATCTCTTGCGCATCGTGGCGGCGCGTATCTCGACAATGGTGTTCCCGGATCCGGTGTTTCGTCTTGGCGGCGATGAGTTCGTTGTTCTCGTCCAGGCGCCAGACAGCCTGGCCAGACTCAGGAACCTCGCGGGCCGGATTCTGGAAGCGGTCGCCGAACCTGCGCTTTGCGGCGCACACACCGTGGTGCCGAAGGCCACCATCGGCGGGGCCATTCTTTCTCAGCAGGATGCCAGCACCCTGCAGGTACGCGAGAACGCGGATTTCGCGCTCTATCACGCCAAGGAGTCCGGCCGCGGCGGCTTCGTCCTCTACGAGCCTGGTCTCAGCAGCAAGATCATGAGCCGCCGTAAGGCGGTTCGCGATGTCACGGTCGCCCTTCGCGAGGATCGTATCGATGCGTTCTATCAGCCGATTTTCATGCTCGACACGCGCAAGATCGTCGGCATGGAGGCGCTCTGCCGGCTGAAGAGACCGGATGGCAGGATCGTCGCGGCGGCTGATTTTTTTGAAGCGATGTCCGATGCCCAGGTCGCCACCGACGTGACGGACCGAATGATGTCGATCGTCGCATCCGATGTGCGCAAATGGCTGGATATGGGCATACCTTTCCAGCATGTCGGCATCAACGTCACATCGGCCGATGTCCATGGCGGCAGGTTGAACGAGCGCCTCACCGCCGCGTTCCAGCGCGAGAACGTTCCGCTGCAGCACGTCATTCTGGAAATCACCGAGACCGTCTATATGGGCGAGCGCGACCAGATCGTGGCCCGCGAGATCAAGGATATGCGCACACAAGGCTTGCGCATCGCGCTCGACGATTTCGGCACCGGCTACGCGTCCCTGACGCATCTCCTGACGGTTCCCGTCGATATCATCAAGATCGACAAGTCATTCGTCAGCCGGCTGGCGCCCGACGACGTCGGCATCGCCATCATCGAGGGGCTGGTGCTGATCGCCGGCAAACTCGGCATCCGGGTCGTCGTGGAAGGCGTTGAGACCGAAGCCCAGCTCGAACAGCTTGCCCGGCTTGGCTGCAATATCGGCCAGGGCTTTCTGTTCTCCCAGGCGGTCGATCGCACGACAGCAACCCGGCTGCTTCTCGAATGCGCCGAACAGCCGGCCGATATCCTCAGGCGGGCCGTCAGCGAGCAGTCTGGGAAGGCCAGGTCGGCGCGCGAGAGCGCCTTCCAGTCCGACGCAGCGTAATAAATCAAGCTCAAGGTTGCCGCGATATTCCGCGTTGGCGCGCGACGGCGTTCCGTCGTAATTCGACATACATATGTATCGAAACTGCCACACTAGTGGGCAATACAGGTGTCACACTATGTCATAACCGTAAGAACCCTGTCCGACTCTGAATCGTTAAGTTATTCTGAGAACGACAAAAGATGCGCCGGGGCTGGCGACGTCTTTATTCCCGCGGCTCAAATGTATTTCTGAGCGCGGTGAATGGTTGCCGGGGGCATAAATGAAAAATGACGTCGTTGCAGCTTTTGCGCTGCCGAAACGCTTTGCCGACTATTTTTCCGCCATTTTGAGAAGCACCCGCAATCGAGCCGCGCGTCTCATTCCGGCCTTGTTCGTTGCCGCGATGATGGTGTTGGGGGGCGGAGAAGCATTCGCTCAAAGCATCGTCAGCGTAACACCCAATCCGACCACGTACAGCGCCGCCGGCCAGACGATCAATTTCACCTACGTTTACAATACCGGAAGCAGTGCCTTTGGGACTTTGACCGTTTCGGACAATGGCCTCCCTTCACTTTCCGGTAGCTGCCCGTCGGGCAATAATCAGACGGGCCAGACGGTCACCTGCACGGGGTCGTATGTCACGAAAGCGAGCGACATACCCATACCTCTTGTTTCAATTCCTGTTTTCCATCTCAACGACAACGTTACGACCACCTACAACGGCAATATCCAGATCGCTTATACTGGTGGCGGCCCCGTAGCCCAGCCGACGACGACCTCGCTGTCGGGCAGCCCGAATCCATCAACCTTCGGCCAAAACGTCAATTTCACCGCCACCGTCACCGGCTCCAGTCCCACCGGCACCGTCACCTTCAAGGACGGAAACACCACACTCGGCACGACCAATGTCAACAGCGGTCAGGCGACCCTCGGGGTTTCGTCGCTCTCGGTCGGACCGCACACGATCAGCGCCACGTACAGCGGCGACAGCGCGAATTTGACCAGCAGCGGCACAGCCTCGCAGACCGTCAATCAGGCGACGCAATCGATTACCTTCTCGACGCCGCCGGACACGGCGTTCAGCAGCGCGCCGCCGGCTTTAACGGCCAGCGCCAGCTCCGGTCTCACCGTCAGCTATGCGTCGAACTCGACGGGCGTCTGCACGGTCTCCGGCAGCACCATCTCATTCGTCTCGGTCGGCTCCTGCTCGATCACGGCCTCGCAGGCCGGCAACGGCAATGTGGCCGCCGCCACGCCGGTGACGCGGTCGTTCAACGTGACCACCGGCGCGAATACGATCACCTTCAATACGCCCGCCGATACGCCGTTCACCAGCGCGCCGCCGGCGTTGACGGCCAGCGCCAGTTCCGGCCTCGCCGTCAGCTACGCCTCGAACTCGACGGGCGTCTGCACGGTTTCCGGCAGCGCCATCTCCTTCGTCTCGGTCGGCTCCTGTTCGATCACGGCGTCCCAGGCCGGCAATAGCAACTTCGCCGCAGCGACGCCGGTGACCCGTGCGTTCAACGTCACGGCCGGCGCCAATACGATCACTTTCAATGCGCCCGCCGACACGGCGTTCACCAGCGCGCCGCCGGCACTGACCGCAACCGCCAGCTCCGGCCTCGCCGTCAGCTATGCGTCGAACTCGGGCGGCATCTGCACGGTCTCCGGCAGCACCATTACCTTCGTTTCGGTCGGCTCCTGCTCGATCACGGCGTCGCAGGCTGGAGGTGGCAACTTCGCCGCCGCCACGCCGGTGACGCGGTCCTTCAATGTGACGCCCGGCGTCAACACGATCACCTTCAATGCGCCCGCCGACACGGCGTTCACCAGTGCGCCGCCGGCGTTGACCGCGACGGCAAGCTCCGGCCTCGCCGTCAGCTATGCCTCGAACTCGGCCGGCGTCTGCACGGTTGCCGGCAGCACGATCAGCTTTGTCTCGGTCGGTTCCTGCTCGATCACGGCGTCGCAGGCCGGGGGCGGCAACTACGCCGCGGCCACGCCGGTCACGCGGTCCTTCAATGTGACGGCTGGCGTCAACACGATCACCTTCAACGCGCCGGCTGACACGCCGTTCACCAGCGCGCCGCCGACGCTGACCGCCACCGCCAGCTCCGGCCTTGCGGTCAGCTATGCCTCGAACTCCGGCGGCTTCTGCACGGTCTCGGGCAGCACGATCACGTTCGTCTCTGCCGGTTCCTGCTCGATCACGGCGTCGCAGGCAGGGGGCGGCAATTATGCCGCCGCCACGCCGGTGACGCGGTCGTTCAATGTCATGCCCGGCGTCAACACGATCACCTTCAACGCGCCGGCTGACACGCCGTTCACCAGCGCGCCGCCGGCCTTGACGGCAACCGCCAGTTCCGGTCTCGCCGTCAGCTATGCCTCGAACACGACGGGTGTTTGCACGGTCTCCGGCAGCACGATCACCTTCGTCTCGGGCGGCTCGTGCTCGATCACGGCGACCCAGGCGGGCAATGGCAATTTCGCTGCGGCCACACCAGTGACGCGGTCGTTCAACGTGACGCAGGGCGTCAACACGATCACCTTCAGTGCGCCGGCCGATACGCCCTTCACCAGTCCCCCGCCGGCGCTCACCGCGACTGCCAGCTCGGGTCTTGCGGTCAGCTATGCCTCGAATACATCAGGCGTCTGCACCGTCTCCGGCAGCAGCATCACCTTCGTCTCGGCCGGGTCCTGCTCGATCACGGCGACACAGGCGGGCAACGTCAGCTATGTGGCTGCCACGCCGGTGACGCGGTCGTTCAACGTGACGCCCGGCGTCAACGTCATCACCTTCGGCGCTCTGCAGGACCGTGCGTACGGCAGCGGTTCGTTCACCGTGTCGGCGAACGCCAGTTCGGGTCTCGCCGTCGCCTTCGCCTCAGGCACGCCCGCGACCTGCGGCGTCTCCGGCTCGACCGTCACATTGCTGGCGGTGGGCCAGTGTACCGTCACCGCCACGCAGCCCGGCAACAACAATTTCCAGGCCGCCACGCCGGTGAGCCAGAGCTTCACCATCAACAAGGCGGTGACCAGCGTGGCCCTGAGCTCGACCGGCTCGACCGCTTTCTTCGGCGTTCCCGTCACCCTGACGGCGACCGTCGCGGGCGTAAGCCCGACCGGCACGGTGACATTCCGCGATGGCGGCGCGACCATCGCCACGGTCAATGTCTCGGGCGGGCAGGCCAGCTTCACGACGAAGTCCCTGACGGTCGGGTCGCACACGATCACGGCGACCTATAACGGCGATGCCAGCAATGCGACGTCTGTGTCGAGCGGGCTGACGATCACCGTCAATACGCGTCCCGATCCGTCGCTCGATCCGAACGTGCGCGCGATCGTCAACGCCCAGGTCACCGCGGCCCAGCGCTTCGCCGAGACGCAGATCGACAACATCACCCAGCGCCTCGAACGCCTGCATGATGACGATGATCCCGATCCCGTCACCATGGGTCTCGGTTTCTCTGATGGCACGGTTCCGCCTGCGGCCTCCGCTTTCCAGGATCCGGCGCAGAGCAACGGCTACATTGCCTATAACGGCGCGCAGCGCGGCATCAACTCGGCCTTCCCGCCGGCGCCGCCCCGCGCCAGGAAGAGCGACGTTCCGTTGCACATCTGGATGAGCGGCGCGGTTTCGTTCGGCCGGGCGTCGCAGTTCGGCGTCATCGACAACAAGTTCACCACATCGGGTCTGACGTTCGGCGTCGACACGAAACTGATGGACGGCTTCAAGGCCGGCGTCTCCTTCGGCTTCGGCCGCGACGAAACCAAGATCGGCACCGACGGCACCAAGACGGAAGCGACCAACGTCAACGTCGCGGTCTACGGCAGCTACAAGCTGATGCCGAAGACCTTCCTCGATGTGATCGCCGGTTACGGCAGCGGCTCGATCGACTCGCTGCGCTTTGCCGCCGCCGGCAACGTCTACGTGCAGGGCAACCGCAAGGGACATCAACTGTTCGGCTCGCTGGCCCTGGTGCGCGAGGAGAAATGGGGCGCCTTGAAGCTCTCGCCCTATCTGCGCGTCGACATGGTCCGCATCGGCCTCGATCCCTATACCGAAGTCGGTTCGCCGATCTGGGCGTTGAGCTTCCAGCAGTTGAACACACAGACCCTGCGCGGCGTCATCGGTCTTCGCACCGGCTACGATATTCCGATGTCGTGGGGCACGCTCACCCTGCTGAGCCGGTTCGAGTATCGCGCCCGTTTCAGCGGCGCTTACAACCAGAACCTGAGTTACGCGGATCTGATCGGCGGGACGGTCTACACCATCACCGACCAGGCGCTGAGCAACAACCAGATGATGATGGCGCTGGGCCTGCGTGCGACGACCGATACCGTTGGCGTCGATGTCGAATACCAGCTCTCGGCAGCGAACAGCAGAGTCCAGAGCCACACCTTCCGCGGCGCGGTCCGGGTGGGCTTCTAAGCACAGGCCGGGGCGCCTCGCCTCGGCCCTTAACGCCGGCGTGCCGAGGGGTATAGAATCTCCCCGTTCAGGCCCGCAACGAAACAAACAGCTCTTCAATACACTTGGCGCCGACGCTCAGAAGATTGAAGTCCTGGCCGTAGCGCAGCCAGTCGGCCCACAGGCCGCGCATCATCGCATCGAAGACGCGCGCGGCAACGTCCGACGTCCAGTTCGGATTCAGCGAGCCGTCGTCCCGCGCCATGGTGAAAATCCGCAACAGACGGGCGCGCATGGCGGCGTCCGCATCCTGCTGGCGCTTGAGGGCTTCGGCCATCTCGCCGACATAGTCGCATCGGAACAGCAGGATGGCGTAGACGCGCTGGCGCCGTGCGTCCGTCGTGATGATCTTCAGACAGTCGAGCGCGATCTGCTCCATCAATCCGAGCGGATCGGGGTGCCCTTCTATGGATGCCCGCTCGATAATGTCTTCCTGCGGAAGGCGGCTTCGTTCGTGCAGCGCCTTGAAAAGATCGACCTTGTCGGAAAAATGCCAGTAGATCGCGCCGCGGGTGACGCCCGCCTCTTCCGCGATCCGCTCCAGGGAGGTCTCGGTTACGCCATTGGCAAAAAAGAGCCGTTCGGCCGCGTCGAGGATTTTTTCCCGCGTTCCTTCGGCTTCCGCTTTCGTCTTTCTCGCCATGCGACTCTCTTTACATACATCTCTGTATGTATATATGCTGCGTCGCACAAAAGGAAGCGTTGGCGCACGCCGACCGTCTGGATTTACTATGCTATTGATCAAAAAGAAGATTTATCCATTTCTGGCGATAGCCGGCTGTCTTGGCCTGGCCGCCTGCAACTCGCAAGCCGCCAAACCGCCGGCGCCGCCGCCGCCCAGCGTCTCCGTCATGGAGATCAAGGCGCGGCCGGTGCCGCTGCGTTTTCAATATGCCGGACGGGTTGCGGCCTTCCGCGAGGTTGAGATCCGCTCCCGTGTCTCGGGCATATTGCTGGAAAAGTCATTCACGGAAGGCGCCAAGGTCGAGGCAGGCCACGTGCTGTTCCGCATCGATCCCGCCTCCTACGAAGCCGAACTCGCCCGCGCCAATGCGCAGCTCAAGGAAGCGCAGGCGCAGATCTCCCGCACCAAGCGCGATGCCGAGCGCGCGGTGGCGCTTTACGATCGTCAGGTCGGCACGCAGAAAGCGCGTGACGATGCCGCCTCCGCCTATGAACAGGCGCAGGCGGGCGTGGCCGTTGCGGAAGCGCAGGTGAAAACCGCGCAGATCAATCTCGGCTATACGACGATCACCGCGCCGATTTCGGGGGTCACCAGCCTGCGCCAGCTCGCCGAAGGCAGCCTTGTCGGTACAAGCGCCAACGACAGCCTGCTGACGCGCATCAGCCAGCTCGATCCGGTCTATGTGTATTTTTCCTTCACCGATACGGAGTTGAACGAGATCAGACGCCTCATCGATAGCGGCGAGGCGCAACGGCCGTCCGGCGGCAGGCTTCAGGCTGTCATCAGTTTTGGCGACGGCAAAGAATACGACAAGAAGGGCTATGTCGACTTCACCGACAGCAGCGTCGATCTGCAGACCGGAACCGTTCGCGGCCGCGCCGTCGTTCCCAATCCGGAGCTGAAACTGCGTCCCGGCCAGTTCGTCCGCGTCTCCATCGAGGGCATCACCCGTCAGGATACGGTCGTCATTCCCCAGGCCGCGGTGATGCAGGGTCCGCAGGGGCAGTTCGTCTACGCCGTCGACGCGCAGAGCAAGGCCTCGATTCGTCCGATCTCGGTCGGCCGGGAAGTCGCCGGCGGCTGGATCATCGAAAAGGGCCTTGAGAGCGGCGACCGTATCGTCACCGAAGGCGTGATCAAGGTGAAGCCCGGCGCCCCCGTCACGGCGGCGGTGATGAAAGCTGACAACGCGGATCCAGCGAAGGCCGCCCGCTGATGAAGATCAACCCGTTCATCGACCGGCCGGTTTTCGCGGCCGTCATCGCCATCGTGTTTCTGATCGCGGGTCTCGTGGCCATGCGGGTGCTGCCGGTCGAGCAATATCCGCAGATCGTCCCGCCGCAGGTCCTGGTGACGGCGACCTATCCCGGCGCCAGCGCCGAAACCGTCGCCCAGACCGTGGCCGCGCCGCTGGAACAGCAGATCAACGGCGTCGAGAACATGCTCTACATGCAATCGACGAATTCCAGCGCCGGCACCATGCGGCTGACGGTCACCTTCAAGATCGGCACCAATCCCGATCAGGCAACCATCAACGTCAACAATCGCGTGCAGCGCGCCGTCTCGATCCTGCCGGCGGAGGTGACGCGGCAGGGCTTGATCGTCAACAAGCAATCGAGCTCGATTCTGGCGCTCGTCACCATGTCGGCGACGGACGCGCGTTACGATTCGATCTTCATCAGCAATTACGCGCTGCTGAACGTGATCGACGAGCTGAAACGTGTCCCAGGCGTCGGCGACGCCTCGCTGTTCGGCGCCAAGAATTATTCCATGCGTGTCTGGCTGCGGCCTGACAAGCTTGCCCAATATTCCCTGACGCCCGGCGATGTCGCCACCGCCATTCGCGAGCAGAATGCCCAGTTCGCGGCCGGCCGCTTCGGCGAGGAGCCCTCCCAGAGCGAGCTTGCCTTCACCTATTCGGTCAACACCGAAGGACGTCTGCCGGACGCCAAGGCTTTCGAGGATATTATCGTCCGGTCGGACTCGAACGCCGCGACCTTGCGGCTGAAGGACATTGCGCGCGTCGAACTCGGCGCCCAGAACTATGCCTTCGTCGCCACTCTCAACGGCACGCCGACCGTGCCGATCGGCATCTATCTGCAGCCGGGCGCCAATGCGCTGGGCACCTTCGCGGCGGTGAAGGCCCGCATGGTGGAGCTGCAGAAGAATTTCCCGCAAGGCGTCGATTACGCCGTGCCCTTCGATACGACCCGTTTCGTGCAGGTGTCGATCGAGGAAGTGGTCAAGACCTTCATCGAGGCCATGGTCCTCGTCATCATCGTCGTCTTCGTCTTCCTGCAGAACTGGCGCGCCACGCTCATTCCGGTCATCGCCGTGCCGGTGTCGATCATCGGCACGTTCGCCGGCATGTATGCGCTCGGCTTCTCGATCAATCTGCTGACCCTGTTCGGTCTCGTCCTTGCCATCGGCATCGTCGTCGACGATGCGATCGTCGTGCTTGAAAACGTCGAACGCATCATGACGAAGGAGAAGCTGCCGCCGCGGCAGGCGGCGATCAAGGCGATGCAGGAGGTGACGGGCCCCGTCATCGCCATCGTCCTCGTGCTCTGCGCCGTGTTCATTCCGGTCGCCTTCATGGGCGGCCTCGCCGGCGAGATGTATCGCCAGTTCGCCGTCACCATCGCCGTCTCGGTGACGATCTCGGGCATCGTGGCGCTGACCCTGACGCCGGCGCTCTGCGCCTTGATCCTGAAGCCCGGCCATCATGAACCCGCGGCGCCCTTCCGCCTCTTCAACCGGGCGTTCGATGCGCTGACGGAAGGCTATACGGCGACCGTCCGGCTGCTGCTGCGCCGGGCCGTGGTCGGTCTGGGATTGTTCGCGGTCATCGTCGGCGTCGCGGTCTTCCTGTTCCAGCGCATTCCAGGCTCGCTTGTGCCCGACGAAGACCAGGGCAGCATTTTCGCCGTGGCGCTGCTGCCGCCGGCAGCCTCGCTGACCCGGACCCAGAATGTCATGGCGTCGCTCAACAAGAGCATCATGGACAAGCCGGAAGTCGCCGACGTGATCAGCTTCACCGGCTTCGACCTTCTGGCCGGCGTGCAGAAGCCGAGCGCCGGCGTCTCCTTCGTCCAGCTCAAGGACTGGAAAGAGCGCAGCCAGGCGCAGCAAAGCTCGGCAGCCTTGGCGCGGTCCTTCTTCGCCTTCAATGGTCCCATCAAGGATGCCCAGGTGCTCGCCTTCACGCCGCCGCCGATCATGGGCATGAGCAACACCGGTGGTTTCGAGGCCTTCGTTCAGGACCGCAGCGGCGCCGGATCGCTGGCGCTGATCGCCGCGACCCAGAGGCTCGTCGAGGCGGCGTCGCAGCGGCCTGAGCTCGCCGGGGTGCGGACCACCTTCGTCAGCGACGTGCCGCAGTACAAGATTCAGCTCGACCGTGAGAAAGCCAAGGCGCTCGGCGTGCCCATCTCGTCGATCTTCGAGACCATGCAGAGCACGTTCGGCAGTCTCTATGTCAACGACTTCACCCTGTTCGGCCGGAATTATCAGGTCAACCTGCAGTCAGAAGCCAACTTCCGCGAACGGCCTGAAGACCTGAAGCAGGTCTTCGTGAAGGCGAATTCCGGCAGCATGATCCCGATCGACGCACTGCTGCGCATGGAGCGCATCGTCGGGCCTGACCAGGTCGACCGCTTCAACGCCTTCGCCAGCGCCAAGGTGATGGGCAATCCGGCGCCCGGCTATTCGTCGGGGCAGGCGATCGCCGCCATGCAGGACCTGGCGCGCCAGACCTTGCCCGACGGTTATCAGATCGCCTGGACGGGCTCCGCCTTCCAGGAAATCGACACCGGCGGCACCGGCAGCCAGGCGTTCATCTTCGGCCTCATCATGGTGTTCCTGATCCTGGCCGCGCAATATGAACGTTGGTCGCTGCCGCTTGCCGTCATTCTCGCCGTGCCCTTCGCCCTGTTCGGCGCGCTGGTCGCGATCTGGCTGCGCGGCCTCAGCAACGACGTCTACTTCCAGATTGGTCTCGTGACCCTGATCGGCCTTGCGTCCAAGAACGCCATCCTCATCGTCGAATTCGCGGTGTTGAAGCGCCATGAAGGGCTCAGCGCCATGGATGCGGCGGCGGAAGCGGCGAAACTGCGCTTCCGGCCGATCGTCATGACATCGCTGGCCTTCATCCTGGGCTGCGTCCCGCTGGCGATTTCGACGGGCGCCGGCGCGGCGAGCCGGCATTCCATCGGCACCGGCGTCATCGGCGGCATGCTCGCCGCGACCTTCATCGCGGTGTTTTTCATTCCGCTGTTCTACAGGCTCATCTCCGCCAGGCAGCCGAAGCCCCGTCCGGCAGAACCGGTCGCTGGTGCGGAGCAGGTGAATTAAGTGCGACGCCCCTGTCATTCCCGACGCCCGCATAGCGGGCGAGCGGGAAACCAGGAGTCAAAGGCCGCGATATTGGTCCGTCACGTTGCTCCTGGATTCCCGCTCTGCGCTTCGCTTGGCGGGAATGACACGAGGGCAGGTGCGTAATCACACAGACCGTATCGGCCCCCCTGTGAGAGACCGGCGTGCTCATTCCGGAGGGGTTCGTGGGACGGATCGTTGGCTTTGCCATTCTTCTATTTGCCCGGTTCATCACCGCGGTGCGCGGCCGCTGGGAGGGCATTGCCCCGGTTGACGGCCAGCGCATCTATTTCGCCAATCACGCCAGCCACGGCGACTTCATCCTGATCTGGACGGTGCTGCCGCCGCGCATGCGGCGTCGGACGCAGCCTGTCGCCGGCGCCGACTACTGGCTCAAGACGCCCATGCGGCGCTTCATCGGCCGCGATGTCTTCAATGCCGTGCTCATTGACAGGGAGCGTGAAAATCGGACCGCCGATCCAGTCGCGCAGATGATCGAGGCGCTCGATACCGGCTCCTCCCTCATCGTCTTCCCGGAAGGCACGCGCAACCAGACGGGGCAGCCGCTGCAGCCTTTCAAAAGCGGGCTCTATCATCTCGCCAAAGGCAGGCCGGATGTGGATCTCGTGCCGGCGTGGATTGACAATCTCAACCGGGTCATGCCGAAGGGCGAATTCGTGCCCATTCCGCTGATCTGCACCGTCACTTTCGGTGCGCCGCTGCGCGTCGCCGAGGGCGAAACGAAACAGGATTTCCTCGACAGGGCGCAGGCGGCGCTGCTGGCGCTGTCACCCAAAGTTATCGCGCCAAAGGCCATCGCGTCATGAGTTTTCCCTCTTCCGATCTCGTGACAGTCCTTGCCGGCATCGTTGTCGTGCTGATCGTGGCCTCCGTCATCGGCTATGCGCTGCAACGCGCCTCATCGGAGCCGAACGCCGTCATCGAAAACCTCAATGACCGCATCCAGGCCTGGTGGATCATGGTCGTGCTGATGGGCCTGGCGCTGATCGGCGGCAAGACCGGCGTGACTGTACTCTTGGGCTTCTGCTCGTTTGCCGCCTTGCGCGAGTTCGCAACTCTCACAGACACGCGTCGCGCCGACCATTGGGCCCTGGCGGCGGCATTCTTCGTCGTGCTGCCGGTCCAGTATTACCTCATCTGGATCAGCTGGTACGGGCTCTATTCCATCTTCATCCCCGTCTATGCCTTCCTGCTGCTGCCGATCATCGCGGTCCTGCGCGGCGACACGGACAAATTCCTCGTACGGGTTGCCGAAGTGCAGTGGGCGCTGATGATCTGCGTCTTCTGCGTCTCGCATGTGCCGGCGCTGCTGAGCCTGGAGATTCCCGGCTATGAAGGACGTAATGTCCTGCTCATCGCCTTCCTCGTCATCGTCGTGCAGATGAGCGATGTGCTGCAATATGTCTGGGGCAAGCTGCTCGGCCGCACGAAGATTGCGCCGAAACTGTCGCCGTCCAAAACCGTCGAGGGCTTCGTCGGCGGTGCACTCAGCGCCACGGCGGTTGGCGCGGGCCTCGGCTGGATGACGCCGTTCACGCCGTGGCAGGCAGCACTTCTGTCGTTCGTCATCGTATTGATGGGCTTCTTCGGCGGCCTCGTCATGTCGGCGATCAAGCGCGATCGTGGCGTCAAGGACTGGGGCAATCTCATCGCCGGCCACGGCGGCTTCATCGACCGGCTCGACTCGGTCATATTCTCCGCGCCGATCTTCTTTCACGTGGTACGCTACTTCTGGTCGGCCGTATGAGCGGCGTGCAAGAGCGCATCCTGCGCAGCAGCGTCACCCATGTCGCGGTCGCCTTCCTCGCCATGGGCTGCTGGGCCGCTTTTGCCAATAGAGCCCATGCGATGCCGGCGCCGCTCTATGCCGGCGTGATCCAGGGCGCAATCTCGGCGTGCATCACCCTCGTTCTCAAGCGTGCGATCGAATTGATCGCGGACCGCCTGCAAGGATTGGCAGCGCTTCTGGCGCCGCCCGTCGCGGCCTTCATCGTATCCGCGAGCCTGCTCACGGCCATCCATATGGCGAGCGGCACGCCCGAGGTCGCCGCGACGATCGCCATTCCGCTCTGCGTATCGACCGGTTATGCGGCGATCTATAGTTTTGCCCTTTGGCGGGCGAGAGGGCTGAAATCATGACAAACGAAACCGACCGCCGGCCGCTGTCCAGCCGTGACACCGGCTGGGCCCGTTCGATCGCCCGCCGGTTGTCCAGCGCCGCGATCACGCCGAACCAGATTTCCATGGCGAGCATGGCGGCGGCGGCGCTCGCTGGCGTCTGTTTCTGGTTTTCGGGTGCGGCGGAGACCGGCCCTCGGTCCGCGCTCCTCATCGCCGCGGCGCTGTTCTGCCAGCTCAGGCTCCTGTGCAATCTCTTCGACGGCATGGTCGCCATCGAGGGCGGCAAGAGGGCGGCCGATGGCGCGTTCTGGAACGAGTTTCCCGACCGCATCGCCGACATGCTCATCTTCGCCGGCGCAGGCTATGGCATCGGCCTGCCCGCGCTCGGCTGGGCCGCCGCCGGCTTTGCCGTGCTGACAGCCTACACGCGCGAACTCGGCCGCTCGTGCGGCCTGCCGGCCGACTTTTCCGGGCCGATGGCGAAACAGCATCGCATGGCGACGATCACCGCAGCAGCGTTGCTCTCCCTGCTCGAACCGCTGTGGAACGGCCAGCGTCAGGTTCTCACCCTGGCGCTCTGGATCATCGCTATCGGCGCTGTCGCCACGACAGTGCGCCGCGCCACGAGGATTGTCAGCAACTTGCGATCTCAGGCAAACCAGAATCCAGATCCGCGATAGCCATACTCAGGATTTTTTCCCAGCCGTCGCACACGCGATGGAACTTTCGGCTTGGCTGTGAAGTTGAATCCTCCGAAGCGGACCGGCCTGTCCGGCTAGGCACGAAATTTAATAAAAGTTCTGGTGAAAGTATGCGTATAGCTCAGGTTGCGCCGCTGGCGGAATCCGTGCCGCCGAAACTGTATGGCGGAACTGAACGAGTTGTTTCCTGGTTGACGGAAAAACTGGTGGAACGGGGCCACGATGTCAGCCTGTTCGCCTCGGGCGATTCAATCACCTCCGCCAACCTCATCGCATGCGCCCCGCAGGGGCTGCGGCTGAGCGGCATGCGCGATCATATCGCCAGCCATCTCGTCATGCTCGACAACGTCCTGCGCCGTATGAATGATTTCGATATCGTTCATTTTCATGTGGATCTGCTGCAATATCCGGTGTTCCGGGCGCATGCGTCAAAATGCCTGACGACCCTCCATGGCCGTCTCGATCTGCCGGACTACCATCCCGTCTATCGGCATTTCAGCGAGATGCCGCTCGTCTCGATCTCGAACGCCCAGCGCAAGCCGATGCCGGCCAATGTCAACTGGCTGGCGACCATCCATCACGGCATGCCAGATCCTGGCATGTACAGCGCCAGGGGCGGTGACTATCTCCTGTTCCTGGGGCGCATATGCCCGGAGAAAGCGCCCGTCAGGGCTATCGAAATCGCCAAACGTGCCGGTGTTCATCTGAAGATCGCGGCGAAGGTCGATCCGGTGGATCAGCATTATTTCGACACGATCGTAAAGCCCTTGCTCGATCATCCGTTGATCGAATTCATCGGCGAAGTGGATGATCACGGCAAGTTCGGCCTGCTCGCGGGCGCGCGGGCGTTGCTGTTCCCGATCGATTGGCCGGAGCCTTTCGGGCTTGTGATGATCGAATCCATGTCGGTCGGCACGCCGGTCCTGGCCTGGCGCAACGGCTCGGTGCCCGAAATTCTTCGCGATGGCCATACGGCCGTGATCGTCGATACGTTCGATGAGGCCGTTCTGGCTGTTGATAATATCCGCAAATTGGACCGGGCCGGCGTGCGCCGCCATTTCGAGAACAACTTTACCGTCTCCCATATGGCCGCAAGATACGAGCAGGCCTATGAAGCCTTGCTGGCCAATGCGTTGGGCAAGACGATGAGCGAGACCAAACCGGCGCCGATCGCCGCCGAGTGAAACCTCGTGCGGCAGTATTGCAGAGCCTCCGCTGCGAGCCGGTAACGTCATAAGGGCGATTGACATGCACGGACACGGCGGAGCCGAAGGCGAAACAGATACCGATCTGCTATGCGAACATTATATCGAGGCAGAGACCTCGCTGGTCGAACAGGCCATACGCACCCTGAAGCAGGGCGATGCCTTCGCCGTCCTCGATGTGAACGGCGACATCCGGTTCAAGCCCGAGGGACCTGGCGGCATATTCTTTCGCGATACCCGCTACCTGTCCCGGGCTGAACTTCGCATCGACGGCAAGCAGCCTCTGCTGTTGAGTTCCTTCTGTCGCGACGACAATTCCGGTCTGATGGTCGACATGACCAATCCGGATATTCGCACGGGCACGCAAACGCCGCTGCCGCGCGACCTGATCGCCATCCAGCGCACGAAATTCCTGCTGCACGGCATCGGCTATGATCGCGTCGGCTTGCGCAGTTTCGACAGCAGACCGCACAAGGTCCGGTTGAGTTTCCATTTCGATGCGGATTTCAGAGATTTGTTCGAGGTGCGCGGCGCCCATCGTCCGCACCGCGGTGAAAGCTTCATCCGCGTGCTGGGCAAGGACAAGGTCGCGTTTTCATATCACGGCCTCGACGGGGTCGTGCGGCGAAGCAAGATCCAGTTCAATCCGGTGCCCCAGCGGCTCGAAGAACATGCCGCCTTCTTTGACCTGCTCCTGCCGGCGCAAGGCCGTGCCGCCGTGGAAATGGCGGTCTGCTGCGAAGAGGGCGCCGAGACGAGGCAGCCCTTGCGTTTCATCAAAGGCTTTCGTGCCTCGAGAAGATGGTCGCGTACGATAAGCCTGCATACGGCGCGGATTGAGAGTTCAAATCATCTTTTCAACGAAGTCATCGCCAGATCTTTCTCCGACATCAACATGCTCATCAGTCAGACGCCCCAGGGGTTTTATCCCTATGCGGGCGTGCCGTGGTACTCGACGACGTTTGGCCGCGACGGCATTCTGACGGCGATGATGATGCTCTGGGTCGAGCCGTCCCTGGCCAAGGGCGTGCTCCTGCATCTCGCCGCCCATCAGGCGCAGGATTTCGATCCGGCGTCGGATGCGCAGCCCGGCAAGATTCTCCATGAACGTCGCCAGGGCGAAATGGCGCGCACCGGCGAAGTCCCGTTCCGGCTCTACTATGGCACGATCGATGCGACACCGCTCTTCATCATGCTGGCGGGCCGCTATTATGAGCGCACCGGCGATCTGGAGACGATCCGCGCAATCTGGCCCAATCTCGAGGCGGCCCTGCGCTGGTGCGACGACTATGGCGATCGCGATAAGGACGGTTTCGTCGAATACATGCGTGAGACCGAGGCTGGCCTCGCCAATCAGGGCTGGAAGGACAGCCACGATTCCATGTTCCATGCCGATGGCCGCCTCGCCGAGGGACCAATCGCCTTGTGCGAGGTGCAGAGCTACGTCTATGCCGCCAAGAAATCCGCGGCTTTGCTGGCGAATGCGCTGGGCCACCCCGCGGCAGGGTCACGCCTGCTGACGGAGGCGGAAGCGCTTCGCGTCAAATTCGAGGACAATTTCTGGTGCGAAGACATCGGCAGTTATGCGCTGGCGCTGGACGCCCATAAAAAGCCTTGCGCCGTGGCCGCCTCCAACGCCGGCCATGCGCTGTTCAGCGGCATCGCTTCCCTTGAACGGGCGCAACGGGTCGCCACAGCGCTGCTGGATTCATCGAACTTCAGCGGCTGGGGCGTCCGCACAGTCGCCCAGGGCGAGGTGCGTTATAATCCCATGTCCTATCACAACGGTTCGGTGTGGCCGCACGACAATGCGGTCATCGCGGCAGGCTTCGCGGACTACGGATTGAAGGCTCAGGCGCTGCGTATTTTTACCGGCATGTATGATGCGGCGGTCACGCAGGAGTTCCGGCGTCTGCCGGAACTGTTCTGCGGCTTTCCGCGCCGCCAGGGCCGTGGACCGATTCCTTATCCGGTCGCCTGTTCGCCGCAGGCCTGGGCTGCGTCTACGACGATTTCTCTTCTGGCGTCCTGTCTGGGAATCAAGTTCGATATCGCGCGCAATGAGGTCTGCTTTCAGAACCCGGTGCTGCCGGCATTCATCGACGAACTGGTGCTGCGCAACATTGATGTTGGAGAATCGCAGCTCGACCTCTGTTTGCGTCGTCACGACGCCGGCGTGACGGTGAATATCCTGAGGCGCCAGGGCGACGCCAAAGTCATATTCACCGCCTGACGCTCGGCAGCTTTCCACGCGGCCTTCTGCGGCAGGCTTTTTAAGCCGCCTTCTGCGATAGGCTTTTTAAGCCGCCTTCTGATTGACGCCGTTCTCGGCGATGGCGGTCAAGTTCTTGTCCGCCGCGATCTCTTCCTTAAGATTCTGCTGCAGCAAGGTGGCGCAATCATTGCGGCCGAACTGCTTCGCCCACGCGACCAGGGTTCCATAGCGGGCGATTTCATAGTGTTCGACCGCCTGCGCCGCCGCGATCAGGGCCGCGTCCAGCACGCGCGCGTCCTCGACCTCGCCGGTAATGTCATTGGTCTCGGTGATGATGCCGTCGATGGCGGGGCAATTCGCCCCCTGTGGCGCAACGCCGTACAGTTCGAACACCTGGTTGAGGCGCTGCACATGCGTGTGCGTTTCGCGCAGGTGATCTTCGAATTCCTGCTTCAGAGTCGCGTCGCTTGTCTTGCGCAGCATGATCGGCAGGGCCTTCAATATCTGGTGTTCCGTATAATAAATGTCGCGCAGGGTGTGCACGAAGAGAGCGTCCATTGACTGAATGTCCTTGGAAAACCAGCCCATGGCTTCCTCCTGTTGAATGCGGATCGATGTCCGGCAGGGGCCAACGAGGTACACGTACGAGAGTCAACGTTGCGCTCATGCCTTGGTTCCCAGGGCCGGCATGGTGGTGAAGCTTGACCATCCGCCGGCCGATCGGCTTACAATCAGTTAGTTGTCCGTATCCCTCTGGCGACCATGCCGTTTCTGCGATACCGGTGGGTAGAGCCCCCAACCATGCGATCCCGAGGCCTGAGTGACCAGGAAGCCCGCTATCAAGCCAAGACGGACACAAGAACAGCGCCGCACGGAAACGCAGGAGGCGATCCTGTCTGCCGCACTGCAGGTCTTGTCCGAGGACGGCTTTTCGAAATTCAGCGCCAGCCGGGTTGCCGCCCGCGCCGAAGTCTCGCGCGGCGCGCTTGAACATTACCTGCCGACCAAGAACGCCCTGCTGGTCGCAGCCACCCAATACGCCATGGACCATGCGGTCGCCCATGCGAAAGGTCTCGCCGAACGGGCCAACAAGTCCGAGGACCCGATCAAGAAATTCATGCTCGATTCCGAGCATTTCTTTTTCAGCCCGGGCTACCGCGCCATGCTCGAACTGGCGATGGCGGCGAACGGAGAGCCGGATCTGTCGCGGCCGTTTCAGCCCATTGTCACGAAAGCGCGCGAAAGTCTCAACGGCATCTGGCTCGATACCTTGCAGAGGGCAGGCTATCCGCATCAGAAAGCGCAGGACTTTGTCGAACTGACGCATCATCTGTTTCGCGGCGTCTTTCTCGCCAAGACCTGGCTTCCCTACAATACGGACTGGCGCGCCATGATGAAGATATGGTCGGCGCTGGCGCCCACGATCCTCGGGCCTACGATTTCCAAGCCGCAGAAGCCTGCTCCCGCCAGGCAGACGGCCAAGCCGGCAAAGCGCCGGGCCGTGGGATCGATCCCCGGCTGAATGATCCGTCGTCTGCAGAAACAAGCATAGATGCTTTTTTGTTTGACTCCTTTGCGTTTCCCCTTAGGCTCCATCTCAGGCAGACTACAAATCAAGCTCGATCTCAACGAGCGATCATGTTCATGACGCATGCCCAAGGTGCATGTTATTTGATGATTGAACCGCGCGGGCGATGATCTGCCTGCTCAAGATTTGCAATCGAGGGAGGACGCCGTGACGATTCAGCAGAACACAGATCGCATCCAGACGACGCACATCGGCAGCCTGCCGCGCCCGCATGACCTGCTCGATCTGATGAAGACGAAATTCGCCGGCCAGCCTTACGACCAGACGGTCTATGATCAGACGCTCGCCAAGGCTGTCGCCGACAGCGTCCGCAAGCAGGTCGACTGCGGCATCGACATCGTCACCGACGGCGAATTCTCCAAGCCCGGTTTCTTCACCTATGTGCAGGAGCGTCTGGAAGGGTTCGAGGCGCGCCCCAATCAGAAGATGAAGATCTTCCAGAAGGAGGTGGCGGCCTTCCCGGCCTATTACGAAATGTATTTCAAGGAAGCGATGATGGGCGGCACGATCGTGCCGATCACGCCGGTTGTCTGTGTCGGCCCGGTGAAATATCGCGGTGAAGCGGCGGTGCAGAAAGACATCGCCAATGTTAAGGCCGCCGCCAAGGCCGCCGGCGTGCCGGATCATCATGTGTTCCTGCCGGGAACCGCGCCGTCCGGTGTCGGCATCAACGAATATTACAAGACCGAGGAAGAATATTTCCACGCGGTCGCCGTGGAGCTGAACAAGGAATACCGCGCCATCGTGGATGCCGGCATCCTCATGCAGTTCGACGATCCGTTCCTGCCGGATATCTTTGTCGAGCCTGATCTCGATCAGGCGCAGATGAAGCGGCGCGCGCAAATGTATGTGGAAGCCGCCAATGTCGCGCTCAAGGGTATCCCGCCGGAGATGATCCGTTTCCATACCTGCTACGGCATCAACGAGGGGCCGCGGCTGTTTGAAGCCTCATTGCCGGAAGTCATCGGTTATATGATGCAGATCGATGCCGGCTCCTACAGTTTCGAGGCCGCCAATCCGCGCCACGAACACGAATATCATGTGTTCGAGAACGTCAAGATCCCGGACGGCAAGGTGCTGTGCCCCGGCGTCATCACCCATGCCAGCAACATCGTCGAGCATCCTGAACTGATCGCCGAGCGGATCATGCGCTTCACCAACCTGGTCGGCCGCGAGAACGTCATCGCCGGCGCCGACTGCGGCTTCTCTTCACAGGCTTTGTACAAGACCGAAGTGCATCACACCGTGGTCTGGGAGAAGTTCAAGGCCATGCGTGAAGGCGCCGACATCGCGACGAAGAAGCTGTGGGCGAAGAAATAGTTGAACTAACTTGCTGGCGGATGAGCGCGCTTATCCGCCAGCAAGGCGTTTAGAGCATCGCGCTAAAGTTATGAGGTTCGAAAACGCCTACTCCTGACGAGTGCCCGCAGGCGCATCTCGAAGGACGGGGGGCGTCAAGCCGCAACCTCGCCGTCATGCCCGCACTTGTTGCGGGCATGACGGCGAGGAGGCGGCAAGCCCGCCGCGATCGTGCAGTTTTAGTCGAGTAAGGCCTTGCGACGGCTCCAGCTCACCACAGCGCCGATGCATTGCGCCAGTTCGGCCGGCTGGCCGAGGTAGTAATGGGCGGCGCCCTGGATCTCGACATATTCCTTGTCGTCCGTCGCGAGCGCATTGCGGATGGCCGGATTGTGTGTGGCCGGCACGGCGTCATCGGCCTCGTTGACGATCTGCAGCACCGGCGTAGACCGGATGCGCGCCGCGTTCACCACACCGCGTGCGTTGGTGTGATCGACGGACCATTGCGACAGCCACGAGCGCAGCGATGAAAACCGCGCGAGGCCGGCGGGCGCCGAATTGGCGATGCGCGGATCGCCCAGGAAACACCATCCGGGCTTGCGCCCGTTGCGATCGACATTGGGGTCGATCCAGCGCACGTCGCAATTGGTCCGATGCACGACGAAGCCGCGCTCCATCTCGCCGTCGTTCTTCTTCTTCAGGTAGTCGAGCAGGTTCAATGCATTCGTGGTGATGCGCCGGTTGCGCGCCAGTTGTGCGGCGCGAAACCGCGCCACGAAAGCCGCCGAATAGGCCGGCTGGTCAGGGCAATGGGGATCGTAGATGTCGAGCGTCAGGTCGCGATTGTCCGGATCGCCCTCGCTGCAGACCGAAGGATCAATCCATTCGGTCAATGTCTCGGCGCGGCTGAGATGGGCGGCGATGAAGATGACGCCATCCGCGCGCTGCAGCTTTGCTTCGACAAGGTCGTAAGGATCGCCCGCCGGCGTATGGGTGATGGTCGGGCCCTCGGCCTGCGCCTGATAGAACAGCGACAGCGAGCCGCCGCCCGACCAGCCGACAAGAATGACCTTTTTGTAGCCCAGAACTTCTCGCGCGTGCTTCACATACTGGCCGAGGTCGAAAACGACCTTCTCCATAATCAGCGCGCTGTCGTTCTTGGCATAGCGGCTGCCGCAGCACAGCACATGCAGTCCGGCTTCGGCCAATGCGGTCGGCATCGGCAGCAGGTTCAGGGTCGTCGCCGGATGCATGAACAGATAGACCGTGTCGGACGGCCGCCCGCGCGGCAGCAGGCGCTGGCCTTCGAGCACGGTCTTGCCCTGGCTTCCGACGAAGCCATAGGTCTCGACCATCCGAACCTGTTCGGAAAAGCTGATGACGACCGGAACCCGGTCCCATTCAACTTTCGCGGTCATGGTCAGGCGTGCGCCGCGACTGGCTTTGCCGGCTTGCGGCTGTTCCACTTCTTCAGCGCATCATGGGCGTCCTGCTTGTAGCGTTCGATCTGGTCCTCGCCGACCACCTGGGTGGTCAACTCAAGCCGTACGCCGTTCGGATCGAAGAAATAGATCGAATGGACGAAGTCGTGATCGGTGACGCCGAGCACCTTTATGCCATTGGCTTCGAGCCGGCCCTTCATCGCGTCGAGCGCCTCGGTCGTCGGCACCTTGAAGGCGATATGATTGACCCAGGCCGGTGTGTTTGGCGAAGGCTCGGAGGCTGTGCTGTCGCCAAGATCGAAGAAGGCGATGCAGGAACCGTCGTGAAGCTCGAAGAACAGATGCAGGAACGGCGTGTTGTCGCCGGTGCTGGGCACATTGTCCGCCTGGATGACATGCACGAGCGGCAGGCCGAGGATGTCCTCGTAGAAATGCCGTGTCTCCTCGGCATCCCGGCAGCGATAGGCCGCATGGTGCAGACCAAGCACAGGCTGGGCTTTAGGTGAATGATCCGACATGGTGTCCTCCAAAATTCGATGCCGCGCATATTGACGCCGCGAAAGCCGGGCTTGCCGCCAGTTTATCCCCGGATGCTGGCGGACGCCAGCAGCGGAAATGTTGGGAATGCGGCGAGCAGCTTGCCCGCCTCTCAGGGCGCAATCCAGATGGGCGCGAGATTGCTGAAAGGTCCGTCATAGGTCGTCGTGTGATCGCGTATCTTTTTGTCGAACAGCGTCAGTTGTTCCAGCTCGAAAAGAGGAAATATCGGCAGGTCGCGCGCGGCAATCACCTGGATTTCGTGAAATTCGCGTATCCGCTCCGCCGGATTGTTTTCGACCTGAACCGCTTCGAGAAGCTTGTCCATCTCGGGATTGGCATAGTGCGAGGCATTCGAGAATGGCACGCCCTTCAGGATGTTCTTCGACCAGTACACCGCGAGTTGAGGGTCCGCGTATGTGCCGACGTAGGCCGTGAAGAAACTGAAATCATAATCGGTGTAGAGCCTGCGCGAGGATGATGCGCTGTCCTGGGTGCGCAACTCGATCTGGACGCCGACACGCGCCAATTGCTGTTTCAGCACATCCGCCAGACGCCGATATTCCGATCCGACGGGCGAAACATCGTACACGAGTTTCAGGCGAACCCCATTCGCGTCCTTTTTATAACCGGCCTGATCGAGAAGCGCCTCTGCCTTGCCCGGATCATAAGGATATTTCTCGACCTCGCCGGTGTAAAACCGGCTCTTCGAGGAAATGGGTCCGGTCGCGACCTTGCCCAGGCCGAACCAGACATTCCGGACAACCAGATCGCGATTCAGCGCGTGCGCCACGGCCTTTCGCACCAGGATGTTGTCGAACGGTGGCTTGGAATTGTTGAATTGCATCGTGACGATCGGCGCGAAATACTCGTAGCCGTCCGTGGTCATCCCGAGGTTCGTCAAGGCCGAAAGGCGCCGGATGTCGCTCAGCGCAACCGGCGTCTGCGCGCCCAATTGCACCTCTCCGGTTTCGAGGACCGCCGAACGGGCGGCGGCGTCCGGCAGATAGCGGATGACGAGGCGATCCGGATACGGTCTATCCGGCTGCCAATACGCGGGATTCCGATCGAGAATAATATAGCTGCCGCGCTGCCATTGCTTGAAGACCCAGGGCCCGGTGCCGATCGGATTGTAATTTGCCGGACTTGTTGGAATATCGCTTCCCGCATAGGCATGGCGCGACATGACCGGGCTGGTGAACGAGTTCAGGGAAAACATCAGTGCCGGCGCCGGCTTCGAGAGCCGCAGAATAACGGTAAGCGGATCCGGCGTGTCGACCTGCGTCACGTTCGAGTAGATCAACCGGCCGCGCGAGTGATACCGCTTCCAGACGTCGACGGAGAACTTGACGTCGTCCGATGTAAAATCGACACCGTCATGCCATTTCACGCCGCCGCGCAGATGAAAGGTGATGGAAAGGCCGTCGTCGCTGGCCGACCAGCTTTCCGCCAGTTGCGGGATCGGCTTGCCGCTCCGGTCGTACTCAAGGAGCCCCTCGAATATCTTCGTCGAAACGAAAGCGGCTGCAAATCCGGAATTGATGGCCGAATTCAGGACCGTTGGTTCAGGCCAGTGAATGACGCTGAGCACGCCCCCGCGATGCGGCTCCTCAGCCCTCGCGTGCAGGGACGGGCAGAGCAACAGACCTATCGCCAGAGCGAGGCGAAGGAACGAGGCAAAAGGGATCATTGATTTTCCTTTGTCCCGGGCGCAGGTCGAGCGCCAGACTTACGGAATCATCCCTGCCGGGCGATCGGCTCCTCGATACCGTAACGCAGGTTGAATCGCTCGGCCGCGTATTGGCCGGACACGATTGGAGGATAGCGCACCGGATTGCCCGGGCCGGAACAGTTCGGCAGGCATTCGACGACGGTGTCGTAGTTCGTGGAGCAGAAATAAACGAGCGACAGCCGCGCTTTCGACCGGCCATTCACGAACGGCGGATTGACGACGCGGTGCCAGTTGGAGATCCATTTGTCGTTGGTCCACCGCATCATCATGTCGCCGATGTTGATGACGAAGGTGCCGGGAATCCGATTGACATTGATCCACTCTCCCGAACGCAGCTTCACCTGCAGGGCGTCCGGTGTGTCGTCTATGTGCAGAATGGTCAGCGCACCCCCATCCGTATGCGCCCCGGACCGGTATTCTCCAGGGAGTGGCTCGCTGTCGAGCGAGGGATAGTGCGTGAGCCGCAGCAAGCTGCCGTGCTTGTCGACCGCGCTGTCGAAATAGGTCTCCGGCAAATCCAGCGCCACCGCGAACAGCCGCATGATGTCGCGGTACACGCGCGCCATGGCGTTGTAGTATTCGCTCATGGCGGGTTCGAAGTCGGATGGACCGTCCGGCCAGATGTTTTTCGCGAATCTGTGGCCGGCCGCTTCGGTGAAGAACCAGGCATCATCGGGGACGTCGGGTTGTCCGACCGCGTAGCTTTCCTGCAACGACTTCAGATATGTGCTGTTCTGCGCAATTCCGACGGTGCGTCCGCGCATCGCGTTATAGCCACGCGAGCCGGCTTTCTCGGGACAAAAACGCATTTTCTCACTGTCGGGCCGATCGAAAAAAGCGAGCGACGCGTCCGAGACGCGGTCGATCAGCGATTGTTCGACGCCATGCCCGCCAATGATCAGAAACCCGACCTCCTCAAGCGCAGTGCGGACCTCCGCCACGACGCGGGCACGCTCCCTTTCGTCGGCGCTGGCAAACGTCCCGATATCGATGAGCGGAATTGACGTTGTTGACATGTTCAGACTCGCCTGGCGGCGGGATTGGCCAATACGGCCGCGCCCGTCTGTGTCACATAGCTAAAGTATATGCGCGGTGCCATATTCGCACAAGCCGCCTACGTGGGCTGCGCGGCCAGGCTGAAATAGAGGTCGTGAATATCGGAACGCCGCGCCAGCGCTTCGCACGCGGCCTCCAGAACGATCGCCCCTTTCAGCATGACATAGGCGCGGGTGGTCGCGCTCAAAGCGATTGGCAGTTTCTGCTCGACCAGCAGCAGGGTCAGCCCGTCGCGCCGCAGTACGGCGAGCGCCGCCAGGATCTCCTCGATGATCTTCGGCGCCAGGCCCAGGAACGGCTCGTCGAGCAATAGCATGTTGGGCCGGCTCATCAGGGCGCGGCCGATGGCCAGCATCTGCTGCTCGCCGCCCGACATCGCGCCGGCGCGCTGATCGGCCCGCTGCGCCAGGCGTGGAAACAGGGTGTAGACATGATCGAACCGCTCGGCGAGGCTTGAGCGCCCCGCCAGAGCCATGGCGCCGAGGCGGAGATTGTCGCGCACGCTGAACGGCGCGAAGATCTGCCGGCCTTCGGGTACCAGCGCCAGGCCGCTCGCCACCAGCCTGTGGCTCGGTGCGGCGCTGATATCGTGGTCAGCAAGGCGCAGCACGCCACGGCGGCGCGGCAGGGTGGCAGTCAGCGCAGCCATCAACGTCGATTTGCCGGCGCCGTTGGGGCCGAGCAGGGCCACCGCCTCACCATTGCCGATCCTGATGGAGACATCATGCAGGATGTCGCCGCCGCCATAGCCGCCGCTGATGCGCTCCGCCTCAAGCATCGGGTGCGCCCTCCCGCAACGCACCGGCCGCCTCGCCGAGATAGGCTTCCTTGACGGCGGGGTCGCGGACGATGTCGCGCGATGTGCCTTCGGCGATCTTGCGGCCAAAGTTCAGGACGACGACCCGATGCGCCAGCGGCAGCAGGAAGTGCATGTCATGTTCGACCAGCAGCACGGAGACACCGTCCGCCGCGATCTGGCGGATCATCGCGCTCAGCCGGCTGGTTTCCGCGGCGGTGAGCCCGGCGGCGGGCTCGTCGAGCAGGATCACGCGTGGTGAGCCTGCCAGGGCGCGGGCGATCTCCAGCAGCCGGCCTTCGCCGAACGAGAGCGTCGTGACATCCGCATCGCGATAGGCGTCGAGGCCGACGAAGTCGATGAGTTCGCTGGCGCGCTGGCGCGCCTGTGCTTCCTCATCGCGCACGAAGGCGCGGCCGGCGAGAATATCCAGCACCGAGGCGCGCAGTTTGCGATGGCTGCCAATCAGAACGTTGTCGGTCAGCGACATGCCCGCGAACGGCATGTTGTGCTGGAACGTCCGCATCATGCCGAGGCCGGCGATCTTGTGGACCGGCATGCCGTCTATGCGCCGGCCGTCGAGCGCGATCTGCCCGGCGCTTGGCGACAGCACGCCGGCGATCAGGTTGAACGTCGTCGTCTTGCCGGCGCCGTTGGGGCCGATGAGCGCGAGGATCTCGCCCGAGCCCACATCGAAGCTGAGATCCTCGACGGCGATCAATCCGCCGAAGCGTTTCGTCAGGCCTTCCACGCGGATCAGCGGCGCGTTTGTCATGCCCGGCGCTCCGGCCGCAACCGATCGACGAGGCCGATGAGCCCTTGCGGCTGGAACAGGATGGCAAGCACCACCAGCACGCCGAACAGAACCAGATAGGCATGGCCGACGATCGGCTCCAGCACGAATGGCGCCAGGTACAGCAGCACGGCGCCGACGATGGCGCCCGCCGGCCGCCCCATGCCGCCGACGATGATCATGAACAGCAGCATGAAGATGTTATCGAGGCCGAACACCGGCGGGTTGATGACATTGTCCACATAGGCATAGGCCGCGCCGGCAAGCCCGGCCAGGGTGCTCGTCAGGGTGAACGTGATCACCTTGGTGCGGCGGACGTCGATGCCCATGGCGGCGGCGACGGCCGGATTGGCCTTGATGGCGCGGCAGGCGCGGCCGAAGGACGAGCGTTCGAGCCGCAGTAGGAGGTGCAGGGTGAGCGCCACGAGCAGAACCAGCACCACCGTGTACCAGGGGCCGCGTAGCGCGATGCCGAAGACCTCGGGCAGTTTGTATCCGGCGATGCCGCCGGTTCCACCCGTCAGCTCGCCGCCCTCGTTGACGACCACAAGGAACAATTGCGCGAAGGCGAGCGTCGCCAGCGCCAGATAGAATCCTTCAAGTCGCGTCGACGGCACGGCGACGATGAAGGCGAGCAGGGCGCAGAGCGCGATGGCGCCCACCAGCGCCACGCCGAACGGCAGGCCGAGCTTGTAGCTGAGGATCACCACGCCATAGGCGCCGACGCCGGCGAAGGCGAACTGCGAGAAGGCGATCTGGCCGGCGACACCGAAGAGGAAGTTGTAGCTCAGCGCCAGCGCGATCCACACCAGCATCTTGCGATAGACATCGGTGGCATAGCCGCCGAGCGCGAAGGCGAGCGCCGAGGCCGCGATGATGCTGGCAAGCCAGAGCAGCGCCCGCATCAGCGCGCCTCGCGTGGCGCGATGAGGCCCGTCGGCCGCAGCAGCAGGAACAGGATCAGCAGGGCGAAGGGAAACGCCAGGGTCAACCCGGACGGGATCGGCAGATAGCGCGCACCGAGCTGTTCCACAAAGGCCAGGATGAGCCCGCCCAGCAGGGCGCCCTCGACCCGGCCGACACCGCCGATCACCAGCGCGGTGAAGCCCTGGATGGCGAGCGGCAGCCCCATCATGTAATGCGCCGAGGTCAGCGGGCTCATCAGCAGGCCGGCGAGACCGGCGACACTCGCGCCGGCGGCGAAGGCCAGCGCCGTCACCCGGCCGAGATTGATGCCCATCAGCGCCGCCGCGCGCCGGTTCAGCGCCACCGCCTCGAAGGCGCGGCCCCAGACGGTGCGCTCGAAGAACAGCCAGACAGCCACGAACAGCGACAGGGTGACGGCGATGATGAAGAACTGCTGCGACGCGCCGGCGAACGGCCCGATCTCGATGCGCCTGAAACCGAAGGGCGGCGGCGAGGGCAGGGGATCGGCCCCGTAGATCAGGGTCAGGCTTTCGCGGAAGATCACCAGCACGCCGAGCAGGGCGAGAATGGGGCTTGTCACCGCCGCGCCGCGCCGCAGCAGCGGCCGCACCGTCAATCGCTCCACCACCCAGCCGAGCAGGCCAAGCACGACGACGACCGCGACGACCGCCAGAATGTAAGGTCCTTCAAAATGCGGCCACGCCAATGTGCTCAGCATGCCGACGCCGACGAAGGCGCCGGTCGCCGCCCATTCGCCGATGGCGAAATTGATGATCGATGTCGGCCGCAACACGATGAGATAGGCAAGCGCCATCAGGCCGTAGATGCAGCCCGAGGCCATCGCGCTGACCGTCAGCTCCAGAAAATCATCCATGATCCGTTCGGGCCGCCGGTGAGAATGCCTGCTATTTCTGCCCCGAATGAACGACGGGTCCGTGCTGGTTGTTCTTGATGATACGGACCACCGCGCCCTGCGGATCGAAGCCGCTGCGGCTGCCGTTGCGGAAACCCCACGACGATCCCTTGGCGCCGATCGCGCCGCTGAAACCGGTTGTCGCGGCAATGGCGGTACGCACCTTCTCCTTGTCGAGCGAGCCGGCTTTCTCGATCGCCTGCGCGACAAGATGGATGCCGTCCCAGCCATAGGCCGGCAGGCTGCTCGGCTCTTCCTTGTAGTCCTTGACATAGATGTCGCGGAAGGCTTTGGCCTCGGGCTTCGTCTCGTCATAGGCGTCGACAAAGACGACGCCTTCCATCAGATCCTTCGCCATCGTCAGATAGGCGGGAATGCTCAGGTTGTAGGACCCGAGGATCGGCTCTTTCATACCGAGCTGCTGATAGGCGCGGAAGAACTGCAGCATCTCCGGCCCCAGGATGCCAGCCTGCAGAATGGCGTCGACCTTCGCCGCGCGCACCTTCTGCAGATTGGCGACGGCCGATGTCGCGCCTTGCGGAATCACTTCCTCCAGCGCGGTTTCGATGCCGACGCCATCGAGCCCCTTGCGGAACGATTCAGCGAAGGATTGCGACAGTGCGCTGTTGTCGCGCACGATCGCCACTTTCTTGAAGCCGCGCGCCTTCGTATAGGTCATCAGGGTCGCAAGCTGGATCGAGGCGAGCGGGCCGGTCTGGAAGAACCACGGATTGTCCAACTGGGTGGTCAGGGTGTCGGCGCTGTTGGCCGGCGTCAGATGCGGCGTTTTGGTTTCCAGCGACACGGTCTGCGCCTGCTGGGTTGCCGGCGAACCGGTATTCGACATGATGACGACGACGCCGTCGTCGACGAGCTTGCGCGCCTTGGCGGCCGAGACGTCGGGCTTGTTCTGATCGTCCTCGATGATCAACTGAATCTTCTTGCCGAGCACGCCGCCCTTTTCATTGATCATCTTGGCGCCGAGTTCGATGCCGCGCGTGACCGGCTCCGCATAGAATTTGCCGCTGCCGACCCTGTCGGTAATGACGCCGATCTTGACGACGTCTTGCGCCTGGGCGGCCGCCGTGCCTGCCAGAAGCGCCATTGCGAATGTCAGTGCCGATGCGAAACGCCTGCGCGCCATAGCCCGTCCCCTCTCGCCGTATTGTCGCCGTGTGCCGCCGCGGTTATATTCCGCGGACAAACGCACGGAGCCCATCCGTGTGGGACTATGCTGGCGCCATAAGTCGATGTCAAACCGATGAGGGAGGCGAGGATGGACGCGAGTTTAACCGCTGAAACCAAACACGAGCATGACGATGCGCCGCTGATGCGGGGCGTTCATCACCTTGCTCTTTGCACCGACGACATCAAGAAGACGACGGAATTCTACGTACGCGTCCTGGGCATGCCGTTGATCCACGCGATGAAAGTACCGGCGGGTCTCGGCACCGGTCCGGGCAATCGCGGCAATCCGCCTTACGAGAGAGTCCGTCATTATTTCTACGACATGGGCAATGACAGCACCCTGGCGTTCTTTGAAATACCCAAAGGCAAGGAGCCGACGGCCAACCGCAACGCAATTGGTGCCATGCAACATTGTGCTTTCGTCGTGACGCCGCAACGGTTTCTCGAGATCGAAGCGCGTCTGCGCGAAAACGGCATTCCGTATGTCGGTCCGATTCCGCAACTGCCGGGGCTCGATGGAATCTACTTCGTCGATCCCAACGGCATCCGTCTGGAATTCGCCTGCCAGGCGGCGGACCGGGGTGACCCGCATGTCATCGACTGCTGCACCCAGACCAAGTCGGAAGCCTCGGAAGAGCTGCGGACGCTCGAGGGTGTCGACGACGCCTGGCTCGCTGAAATGACCGGTGCTATGCCGCGTTAGTCTTGCCACCTCCTCGCCGTCATGCCCGCGCTTGTCGCGCGCACCCACGCCGTGGCGCGCTATCGCGCTTCAAGAAAAACACTCTTCGCATTCTGGAATAGCAACGCAGTGTCACCGCGTGGATACCCGCGACAAGCGCGGGCATGATGCGTTGGTTGGCCGCGGACTCGATTACTTTGGCTGCTCGCCGGTGAGCTCTTTCAGGCGCTCCACGACCGGCTGCGGCGCGCGATAGAGCTTCAACACGGTTTCTTCGACGTCACCGGCTTTCACGATGTGGACATCAAGCTGCTGCTTGCCTGCATCGGCGAGAAACTGCTTGTCTTGCAAGACCTCGGCAAAGGCCGATCGCAGCATCGAAAGACGATCCTCCGGCGTCCGCGGCGGCGCGATATAAGCTTTTCCGAAAGCCTGCTGGAAGTTGACCATCAGCAGCATCGCCTGCCGGTCGAGGTCATCCTTGATGAGCGGCCACGGTTGGGGCACGCCAAAGGCCTGAAGTTCAGGGTCCGGGTTCTCATTGAACTGGACCAGGAGATTCACTGCCTTGTCGCGCACCCAGTCCGGCTTCTGCGCTTTCAGGGCTGTCCAGTCCACCCCGCAGACGCCATCGATTTCGCCGCGTTCCATGGCGTAGTAAATACTGCCTGGTCCGCTGTAGCCGTAAACGACCTCGAACTTTACGCCCGTCGAGCGTTTGAGGGAGTTCACGTAATCGGTGGTCGGACTGCCTTGCGCCGTCGTGCCGATGACCGCCTTTCGCGCCATCGCATCCTGGAGCGTCTTGACCTCCGACCGTGCGGAGGTGACGCAAAGACGTGAACCTCGCTCGGCGCCTCCAATAAAACCGAATTGCGTGGGGTCGACCTGCACCTTGCGGCCGAACAGGCGATCCATCATCGCATTCGCCGGGATCGTCGCAATGATGGTGCCGTCGCGCGGAGCCTGCTGCGTCATATAGGATGCAGCAGTGCTGCCGCCGGCCCCAGGCATATTCCGCACGATCACCGCCGGCGTTCCCGGAAGATAGCGGCCAAGATAAGATGCAATGACACGGGAATAAATGCTGTAACCGCCGGTCTCATCCGTGCCGACGAGGATCGTCACCGTCTTGCCGGCATAATAGTCTGCGGCGCTGGCGCGATGACTGGCGGCGAGCGTCAATGTCGCAGCAGCAAGAAAAGCAGCGGCCGTTGGTTTTCTGAGTTGCATGCGACCCTCCCAGATAGCGTCTTTTAAAGAGCGCATTTTCTTCACGCGAACCGGTATCCACTTCGCTTGAAAATGCTCCAGTCAGCGCGTCATCGTTCTGCTTAGTTTTGATTGCGGCAGGTTCGCGCCCTGCGCGCGCAACCGGATCACGAGGTCCTCGGTATCGAGGTCATAAGCCGGTTGCCCGGTGGAGATGCTTTGCACGGCAGCCGTCCCGGCAGCCTGCCCCATCATGTAGGCTGCCGACTGCGCGCGGATCGACCCATGGACCTTGGTGTCGCTGGAATGACAACGCCCGGCGACCCAGAGATTCGTCCAGCCTTTGGGAACCAGAATGCTATAGGGAATGCCGAGGCTCTGTCCGACGCCCAGCCCGTGCTTTCCCTCGAAATCCTGATTGAACCGCTCGAACTCTTCTTTGGACGTATCGGTCGGATGCACATCGGTCGGCCGGTTGTAGACGGCGACCTGATCGGGGAACTGCCGGCCAGCGGTATAATCCTCTATCGTCAGTTCGAATTCGCCGACGATGCGGCGCGTATCCCGCACGCCCATGACAGGCGCGGTTGTCAGCAGTTCGATGTCTTCGCAACCGGGCACGTATTTGCGGAAAAACGTTTCGTACTCAACCGCGAGCTTGCGTGCGAACATCATGCCGTCCGACAGCGACCTG